>Ga0116183_1004206_pt1 | contig 14236 bp, 9 predicted proteins | sample AD_UKC078_MetaG_FD_89753 | JGI IMG/M metagenome (GOLD analysis project Ga0116183, IMG submission 89753) | Active sludge microbial communities of municipal wastewater-treating anaerobic digesters from USA - AD_UKC078_MetaG | ecosystem: Engineered > Bioreactor > Anaerobic > Digestate | place: USA... | reverse complement strand
ACGAAAGATCAACCAGTCCAACCAACAGTCTTAAGCGAATCTGACAAGAGAGAATTAGATAAATGGTTAATAGGTAAAGAGAGATATTACAAAGTAATGAGTAGATTAGGATCTAACCCATCCCAAGAGGACATTAATAGAGAAAGGCAGAGACATTTTGAAGGATATTTTAAAGCTTTGTCTAGAAAAGGTTTCCAGAGAGAGTGGAATGAATTCTCGGATCCAATTGCAGAAATACAGAAAAAGACAAAAAGGGGGATTGAGAATACTTTGAGCTTTGACTCAGATATATATAGAGCTATATTTGAAAGTGGAAAGAAATCAATGAAAGAAAAGATAAAACGCCCCAGAACCATCAAACTATTTTTGGAAATGCTACATGATGTAGAAGGTAGAGAATTAATGATCAAGCATCAGAAACTTTATGACTACTTAGAAATACCTAGATTAAAAGAAGAACTAACAGAAGTTAGAAGTACAGGAGATATAGAGAAGATATCAAAGAAAGAGTTCGAGATAGCAACAAAGATAAGGGAGGAGATTAATACCTATGAATATGAAGACTTTGCTATGATTCCTTCTGAAGTTGTTAAAGATAACTATCTACAATGTTTAACAAGTACACTATTTGGTACTAGCCTACTAGATGAGCTCGGAATTAAATATTTGTATGTTGCTCCTCCCAATCACTCAATGACATTTTTGTTAACTAGCAATGGAAAGTTGTACTGGCAAGATTTTACGCCTGAACAATTTTCTAAGAACGGCAAAGAAGTCACTAGTGACATGTTTGAGGAGAATCCAAATATTTTAGCTCTTGCAGAGAATTCAGACTTTTTTAACATTATTGAAAAGCAATCACAAAAAAAATTCAGTATATCAAATTCTGCAGATGTTATGATGAGCCATTTAATATCTAACCTTGGAGGAATCTTAAAAGGTGAAAAAGCTATACAGCTCAACAAAAAAAGTATAGAGATCAATCCAAATGACCCTGAGCTGTACAACAATCTTGCATCTTCATATGATAGCCTTAAAAGATATGAAGATGCTTTAGAAGCTATTAAGGAAGGAATTAAAGTAGATCGAAATTATGTTCATTTTTATGAGAATCTCGCCAAAGTGTTTAGAAAGCTTGGGAGAGATGAAGATGTTGTAAAGGCACTTGAGGAAGGACAGAAAAGAGACCCAAACAATTCTTACTGGTCTAAAAGCCTTGCTCCAGCATATGAAAAACTTGGAAGATATGAAGATGCTAGAACAGCCCGTATAGATGCTTTCATTATAGACACATTTATCAACGAATCCACAGATTAGTCAGGAAAGCAATAAACGGAACAAATGTAAGACCTATTACCCCAACTTCATCTCCCATATCAAAACATGATATTATAATATTCATGAAATCAAAAAATATTTTACTAACAATTTTGTCTATCTTTTTTCTTCTCATTACAACCTCTATCCTCCTTGCACAAACCAATCCTGATTTTAAAATTAACACATATACACAGATTTATTACACCACAGGTAAAGATTATGTAACAGTTGTTAATGAATATCAAAGACTTGTTGAAAATAATTCTTACTATTTCACAAAAGAAGGAGAAAAGGTATTCCATATACCAGATGTAGATACAGATGAAGAAAATGTAAAAAAGGAAAGAGCATTTAAGCTAGATACTCTCAAAGTTACAGATACTAGGAACAATCCAGTACATTTTACAACAGAGGAAAAAGGTATAGGAGAAGGGATATATATACATATCCCATACTACAGAACTACTACTAAATCCCTACCTTATAAAATTTTAATGACATATGATACTCACGACAATGTAATCAAAAGTGGCAACCTAATTACTATAGTTGCATCCTCACTCCCTACTGACACCCTATTTATCAGAAACGACGAAAAAAGCAAAACAACAACAGAATTTAATTACGATTTATCCATCATCATCGATAAAAACATCCCTACTCTAGCAAAAGCATATCCCTCTTTTATCAAAGAAGAGAAAGATGAAAAAATATATTACAACTTCAAAGCAGAAGATAGAATTGGAAAATCACCAACTCTTGAATTCGGAACTTCAGCCATTTATAGATTTGAATTAGAATACGAAACACCTAAAACAGACAACCTAATACCTTCCCAATATTCAGAAATATTTAAAGCCCTCTCTACAAATATATATGAGATCTCTTTACCAAGAGAATTCTCAGAAACAGATCAGAAGATTAACATAGATGAGATAACACCAACACCTAGGAAGATATATAGGGATAGTGAAGGAAATGTAATTGCCTCTTTTGAATTAGCTGCAAACAAAGAAGATAGAATTAAGGTTACAGGTTACATATCATCTAGCCAAGATGCATATGACATAGTGACAAAAAATCCTATGGATATTACTTTCAGTGAATATTTAGAAAAAATTAGAAATGACAAAGGAAGTAGTAAATACCTAACCCCTACAAAGTATTGGGAAGTACAAGATCCTTTTATCCAACAGAAAGCTTCAGAGTTAAAAGAAGAAAAAGAAACACTCCACGATGTAGTTGACGCTGTTTATCAATATGTAAACGACACACTAACCTATGATGAAGTTAAAGCTAGTTCCGAGAATGAAAGGATTGGGGCAGTAAAAGCTCTAACAGGAGGAGCATCTGTATGTATGGAATATGCAGACTCAATGATCGCAATATTGAGGGCTCAAGGTATACCTGCAAGAGCTGCCTTAGGTTATGCAAATATTACAGACACTCCAGTAGAATTAATTAGACACCAATGGTTACAGATATGGATTCCTGATTATGGATGGTTAAGTATTGATCCTACATTTGAAAGTCCAAACAGAAAAATGGGCCAATTAATTGAAAGAGTACTTTGGGAAACTTTCTACGATGATTCACTTTCAAATATTAGTATCTTTTCTGCAAATAAATTAGGTAATTTTAGTGAAGAGAAATTTTCTATAAAAATCTATTCTGTTGAGGAAACCCCTCCAGAGAGGGAATTAAAGAGATATAGCGATATACTAGATATTGAGAATTCAAATAGATATACTGTTGGTAACTTTACAAATTCACTATTTAAAACAACAGTACTAGGAAAAGCTTTACTCGTAACACTCCCTATTATTGTTACTATCGCGCTCCTCATATTCTTCATCGTAATAATAAAACTGGGTATCAAGAAAGTAAAAAAGAAGAAAGAACCAGAGAAAGAGAGAACCCTCACAAATAGATCAGTAGGTAGATTTACTACTTAATCTTATACATCTTCTCTATATCAAACATCCCCTTACCGTTAGAGAGCCTATTCTCTGTCATTGCATACATAGTTATTAGCTTGTCTCCCTTTTTAACTGTGTCACCAGGCATCTTGTGTATATATATTCCAGCTTCCTTTACCTTAGGATTACCTAGTGCTCTTGCAATACTTACTAGTGCTGTATTATCTATACCACTTACAACTCCATTCCTATCAGAGAGCATATCAGCTGAATATTTTCCACTCTTTATCTCAGAAGAATGGACCTCTTTAGTCGCTCCCTGTGCAAACGCTATCTCCCAGAATTTCCTAAGAGCTTTCTTTTCATTTAGTATATTTAGAGCAAATTTCTTACCCTGACCTTTCTGTACTGTATCAGTCATCTCAAAAATCATACCTGCCATATCCAATATCACCTTTTCTAATTCCACACTCCTTTCCTCATCTCTCTCTAACATCTTTAAAGCTTCCCTAATCTCAGCATTAGGTCCTATACACCTTCCATCCGGACCTTTAATCAATCTCTTAATCGTTTCACAGTGGATGCCGAATTTTTTGAATAGTTTCCTGAATTCCCTATCAAGCATAGAAACATCATCAACTCTCTCAACCTTTGAACCTTTACCATATGGAAGATCTATGAGGATATGTGTAATACCCATTGAAATTTTCTTAGCAACAATACTAACTAAAACTTTCTGGAACTCCTGAATTCTAAGAGATCTTTCAACATTAATAATTACATCATCAGCAGGTGAAAGTTCTAATGAACCACCCCAGAACATACAACCTCCTGTCTTCTTAACAACCTCATATACTTTCTCCTTTGTAAGAGATACTGGCATTACTACCTCCAAAATGTCTGTAGTACCAGCAGGTGATGTAATAGCTCTAGTTGATGTATTTGGAACAATCAAACCACCAGAGACAAGTATTGGAATTAATGTGGGTGTAATTGCTTTACCAGCCACACCACCAATGGAGTGCTTATCTGCAATAATCTCCTCACCTGGACGAATGTTCTTAAAATCCATACTATCTCCTGATTCGGCCATACCCTTCGTCATCCAATATATCTCATCATCATTAAAACCTGGATTGAAAAATGTTGAAACAAAAAATGCAATCTCTGTCTCCCTCAGTTTCCTAGTACCAATATCTTTCATAATAGATTCTAGATCCTCCTTAGAAAGAGGTTGGCCTAACAACTTCCTACTGATTGCATCCAGAGACCTACTTGACTCTGGAATATCCACAAAAATTGAGGATCCATTTGGTATATCATACGCCTTCCAAATCTCTTCAAACAACCCTATCTGTCCTTCAGGAACTTTTGAGTCTGTTTCCATCACATCAGCATAGAGTTCTATCTCTCCAAAACCAACCATTATATTCTCTCCCTCTCTTACACCTATTCGTTCAGCATCCTTTCTATTTAACACCACATTAAAATCATCATCCTCTCCCAAATCTAGATTATGACCAATTAAGTAGGCACCCATAAAAGTTGTATTAAAAATTAATTATCAAAAATCCATGAATAGTGCTCTTTCGCAAGAGAACCAACATTACTAGGTAGAACCATTCCGAATTCTGTTAAATAACCAGTTATTAACGATTTATCTACAATCTCAAAAGCAGGATTATACATATGCAAACCTTTAGGAGCATCCTCCCATAATTCCTTTGACTCTCTAACCTCAATCTTTACTGATTCAAAGAATGAAGTAGGATCTACTTTTAGTAGAGGAGTGACAACATAGAGAGGTTTACCTGCATAATATGCTGCTATCGCTATACCCCAACTTCCTATCTTATTAATCGTATGACCCTCTGCAGTAATCTGATCACAACCAATAAATACTGCATCCACCGGAACACTCCCCCTATTTATTGCAAATGACTCTGCTGCACTATCCGCTATCAATGTTGTTTTTACACCCCCTTCTAGTAAACTTTTCGCTGTCTTTCTCCCTTGTAATCTAGGTCTAGTTTCCGTACACACAACTTCAAAATCTCTATCTCCTTTCCCAATTGATTTAATTAATGATACAGCTGTAGATGAATGACAATGTGTTAGAACTTTATCAATATTTGTTAAATTTTTTGTGTTCTTTTCAATAATGTTCCGCTTACTCTCAGCTATGAGATCAAGATATTCATCACAGAGTCTTGTAAACTCCTGTTTCATGACCGAAAGCTCTGGTAAAACAGAATATTTCTGTCCGAAAAAATGTTTAATATATGTTACACCGTTTCTCGCCAAAGGCTCATTATCCCTTGCATGTGCCAGAGCATCCCCTATCTCAAATAATTCATGTAAGAACTCCTTACTATCCTTAACCTTACTTAATTCAATATATAGCTTCATACCCTCAAAGGTAGAAATCGCTACATTGGTAGCACCCTGAATGTTCAACTTTTGTATATCATTATATATTTTGTCAATTGCAGGATATTTCTCCATATATTTCTTACTCTAATTTTACTTCCTCCATATGTTCTGGGATATATATATCTTTATGTATTTCTTCCTTAAGATTCTGTGCAAAATCATTAATTATCTCAGGATCTCCATGTACTAAAAATACCTGTCTTGGTGTATGACCAAAGCCTCTTAACCAGTATCTTAAATCTCTTTGATCCCCATGACCAGAAAACCCATTCAATGTAAATAACTTCGCATTATTCTGATAATCCTGTCCCATTATTTTTACAACCTTTTCTTTATCTACAAATCTTCTTCCTAGAGTCCCCGCTACTTGATAACCAACAATTACTAAATGCGTTGTTGGATTCTCAATATTATTCTTTAGGTGATGTAGTATTCTTCCTCCTGTACACATTCCACTTCCTGCGATAATGACAATACCTTTCTTTGACACCAACCTCTTAGATTCTTCTGTAGATTCAATTTTTGTTAGGCCTGGGAAATCAAATGGATCATCTCCTTTTTGAATTAATCTCTTAGCATCTTCATCATAGAAATCAGGATATTGCCTAAATATCTCTGTAGCTCTACTTGCCATTGGACTATCTAGATATACAGGTAGATTAGAAATTAATTTGTTCTCAATAAAGAGGTTTAACTCATACAGAATCTCCTGAGTCCTCTCTATTGCAAAGGAGGGTATCAAAACATTACCTCCTTCTCTTTGAGCACTCTGAAGAGCTGCAAGGAGCTCTAGGACAGTCTCATTTCTATCCTTGTGCAATCTATTACCATATGTTGACTCACAGATAACATAGTCAGCATCTCTAATCAAATCAGGATCATTAACTATCCTTGCACCTGGCTGACCCAAATCCCCAGAAAACACCAACTTTCTTAATCTATCAGCACTGTTCTTTATCCATAATTCTATAATCGCAGAACCAAGTATATGACCTGAATCTCTTAATCTAAACTCACAATCAGGAGATAGATTAACAGATGTACCATATGGATACACCTCAAAATATTTCATACACTCTTCTACATCTTGTTCTGTAAAAAGTGGTTTCCTCATCTCCTCCATCTTTGCTTTCACTTCCCATCTCTTAGACTCCTCTTCCTGAAGATTAGCAGAATCCAAAAGAATTACTTTAGCCAAATCCCTAGTTGGTTGTGTACATATTATTCTTCCCTTAAACCCTTGCTTTACCAAAACAGGTATTCTTCCACAGTGATCAAAGTGAGCATGTGTAAGAAATACAAAATCAATATCAGCAGGATTAAAAGGAAACGGTTCATAATTCCTATCTTCAAGTTCTTCCGGACCTTGAAAAGCACCACAATCTACCAAGAATTTAAGGTTATCCGTCTTAACAAAAAAACATGAGCCTGTTACAGTTTTTGCACCACCTAGAAACTGTATAGTCATCGGGCATGAGCAGTTAAAATAATCTATATACACTATACATTAGATAAAAACATTCATCAAGACAACAGACCTGGTCTGTAGATTTATCCGTATCAGTAAAGGCCAGAAGAACCATTTTTGAAGTTTTTTAATCTTCTTATAGGATATTCTAATTCTTACTGTATCTCCTTAACAATCTCAGATAGTTTCTCTTTGGTATTAAGCAAAGGATCATCAAGGACTCTTTCCAAGAGTTCTCTAAGAATCTCACCCATCTTAGGACCTTTTCCCACCCCTAACTGTTCTAAATCCTTTCCTGTAATATTTAAATCTGTTACCTTCAATGCCATATCTTGATGTCTAACATCAGATATCCTTTTTTGTAAAATTGTAATCTCATCAGGTTTAAAAGATGTATATGGATTAGACTGTGCATCCGCCATCCTAAGCTTAAAAAGATCATCAATATTCTCCTCTCCAACCCTTTGTATAAATCTTCTAACAGCAGAATCAGACCACCTATGCATCTCAATATTTTCTTTCTCTTCATTACTCATCCCCTCTTCAATATGTGGATAGTAAAACATATGGTTTGCAATTAATTTCTTTGTTCTTTCTATTTCACTCTTTGGAAATTTCATTCTTTTCATAATCTGCTCTGCCATATCAGCTCCCATTCTGTCATGACCATAGAAGTGTCCATTACCCATATCTGTTCTTGGTTTTGCAATATCATGAAGAAGTGCTACTAACTTAACAGAGTCCTCAGCTGCATCACATGTCTTTATAGCATGATAGTAAACATCATCTGCATGGAAAAGTTTCTGTTCAACTCCTACTCCCTCTGTCAATTCTGGCATGAAGATTTGAAGAAGACCTGTCTCTCTCATTAACTCAATACCTACAGAAGGCTTCGGAGAATTCAGAAGCATTTTCATAAACTCATCACGAATTCTTTCCATTGAAATATTTTCAGCAACTGCTCTTGATTCTTTAATTGCCTCAAGCGTTTGCTCTTCAATTGTAAATCCAAACTGAGCAGCCATTCTACATGCTTTGAATGATCTCAAACCATCTTCCTTAAACCTCTCAAGCGGTGTTCCTACCGCTCTAACAACTTTTTTCTTAATATCCCCTATTCCATCAAAAGGATCATATATCTCAACTTCTTTCTCCTCTTTACCATCATCTAAATCTAATTTAGATAGATCTATAGCCATTGCATTAAATGTAAAATCTCTCCTACCCAAATCCTGATCTATCTCATCAACAAACTTAACTGATGAAGGCCACCTACCATCAATATATCCTGCTTCACTTCTAAATGTAGTTGTCTCAACCTCATATGTTTCTCCATGTTCATCCTGTACAAGAACAATTACAGTACCAAACTTAGCTCCTGTTGATATTGATTTTGGGAACATATTTAACATCTCATCTGGCAAGGCATTAGTTGCCAAGTCATAGTCATGTGGTTTTCTACCAAGAACAATATCCCTAACAGCACCTCCTACAAGGTAACACTCATATCCTTCTTTTATAAGAATCCTTGCTACTTTTTGTACGTAATTTGGTAAATGAATAGTTACTTTCATACTTTTTCTTTCTTAAAACAGAATACCAAAGAAAGAGATCTACAACAAGAAGTAAAACACCACAGACTAGAATACTAAAATCAATATTACCTGTCTTAGGTAGTTCTACAAGAGTATCTGTAACACCCAATACTGCCTCTTCTTTTTCTGTTTTACCTTCTTCTGATCCAACAACATCATCAATCACTATTTCTTCTTCAGATTCTCTCTCTATCGTAATATTCTCTGATGTGAAAACATATGGGTTTCTCTGCATACAGAAACTTTCTATCGATGGTCCCATACTTCCTCCAGCAACCCAGCCTCCATCTTCGCGTTTTGAAAACAGAGATACTGATTCCACAGAAAAGGTGTTACTAAAATTATTCCCCAAAACAGAACACTTTCTACCTATATTATTATCTTTAATTACAAAACTACCTAAATCACCATCTTCAAATTCTCCATTAAGCTGATATTTAACTAAATATTCTTGATTCTTTTGAAAATTGAGAACCTCTTGAAAAGAGCCATGCTCAAAAGAAATACCGTTGTATGGATAGCCAGTCGTATTTTTTACTGAAACTGTAATCTCCACACCACCCTCAATATCTTTAACTACTGGTTTAGATATCTCTAAAGGTAATTTAATATGGAATCTATCTAAAAGAAAACTACCTTTAGCATCAACAGGTATATCTTCTAATCCTGAATATCTTCTAAAAATACCTTTACGAGTAAACCACCTACCAGAAGATAACATTGTAATAGGTTCTAAGGAATACTCTTTATCAGTAAAGTTTCCAAAGTCCGTTAAATATCTAAGAAATGAGATATGCCCTCTTGAATATGCCACAGCTATCTCTTCAATATTAATTGGATAGTTACTTTCATTCCAATAGTGATACAAAATATCTACTGTTGTACCCGGTGGTAAAGCTATATATGTACCTTTACTGTTAATTCTTCTCTTAACAGTATCTTCAAATAGAGAAGATACATCTATATCAAAGAGCTCATAGGAGGATGTAACTACAATATCAAAAGGTTGATAGGTTATAACACCATTCTCTACAACTATCTTCTCAGGCAATTCTTCACCTAAAGCATATGATATTGTACTGTAAAAACTATTCTGACTAATATCCCCACTCTCACTAAAACCATCAGCAAAAACTACTGAAGTAAAAAAGAAAAAGAACAGAAAACAAGGAAGTATTCTCTTCATATTTGAATATCTCTAAAGTTATATAGAGATATGATACATTGGAGATATTAAATCTAGATTAACTATGAATGCTTTTCTGGCACTTCTTCCTTACGTACTTTTTCAGTAATGTAGAAGTTCCTCTTGAACTGACCCTTACCTAACATCATCTCTGTGATTGCCTGTATATGAGGAATGAAGTTAAATGTAAGCATATTGACAGAGATTAGATATGTTTCCGCAATATCTAAAATATGTCGCCACCACTTCCATCCCTTAGGAATCGGAGAAATTTTTCTTCTTAAGTAAACAGTAAAGACATTTGTTAACATAGCTATTGTAAATACAATACTTAATATCCTAGGCAGGTTGTAAGAGAATACTGTGTACTTAAACTCTGGATTAAGACTAGAAACAATCATCAAACCAAATGTCAAAACAAAAACAACTGTAAAAAGCCACATTTGTTCGACAATTGATTTAATCATTGTGGCTCTCTTAAATGCAGATATCCCACTACCCTTTCTCAATATTACCGAGAGAGTGATTGGGAATGGAATCTTCCCCCACCCCCATCTGTACTGTTGCTTGTAGAAAGAAACATGAGTACTAATATAGTCTTTGTTTTCAACTGCATCATTATATGTTGGAACATATACCTCTTGTCCCTTAAATGTTCCTTTACTCCTTACCATAGCATTCCAGTAAAAAGCAGTATCATCATTAGGAATCTCAGGATCCCAGAATTCAAATTTCTTAAGCGTATTAAGGTTAACAATATATGATGAAAATGTATCCCTAGTATATATCTCTTCTTTTCTAAAGAGTGATTTAACTGACCTTTCCACTACCCAAGTGTAAAGAATTGCAAGAGTTGTCATAGTTGAGAAGACTCTAATCAAAGATGGCACACTCCACAGATTATTATTAAATGTATGTACTGCAGAGGTATAGAAAGAGTTCTCTGGATCCTCTGTTGTTAAATACTTATACACTACGGAGGATAAATATTTAGGATGTGGTCTTAAATCAGAGTCACATGTAATGAGAAGATAGTCGTGTAAGTCTTTACCTTCCTCTTCAAGCTTCTTTACAAAATTCCTTGCAGCAAAATTAATATTTGCTCCTTTTACACCTGCTATCTCCCCCTCTATACCAAAGGGATGAACATAGTAAGTCATACTTCCAAATTTATCCCCATATTTCTCTTTTAATTTCGTAAAGTTTTCTTTCTGCAAATCTGCCTTCTTCTCTTCCATAGCCATTACAACATCTATCTTTTTAGTATCAATATCGCTGCTTGACCAAGCATCAAAGGAAGGATCAAGTATATTAAACTCCTCTCCATATACAGGACACAGGTATATGAACCTCATCTTTTCATACCTAGGATCTTTCAACTTCTCTATTTCCTGAACCCAATCCGTCTCTATAGATTCTTCCATTCTTTTCACACCGATATATATACCAATTACAAACTTAATAGCTCTAAAAAACCAGTATGAAACTAGAAAAGTCATATATACAACATATGCTGTATTCCACTTAAGAAGTGCAAACACAAAAGGTATCAAAAAAAGAGACCAGAAAACCAATCCTGGTATTATTTCAAAAAGTCGTTTCTGCCAATGTGGTAAATCAACAGGAAATCCTAAATATCTGTCTTTTGGTCGATATGTCTTTTTTCGTAAGTCTTCTTTCTGTTCCATCTCTCTGTATTCTACCACTATTCAAACAATTTTTCTGGATATACACCATCATCTACTAATTTTTGAAGTTTTTCTCTTACAATTGGGGCATCTTCTTTGTATGTTACTCCAAACCATTTACCATCACTCTGTAAGACTTTAAATTCTACTTCTTTATTGGAAATCATATTATCAAATATTGTAGGAAGAAGGAATTCATCTGTAAGAGAATCAGGATGTTCTTCTAAAAATTTTTCAAATTTTTCTTCAAGAGTAGAAAATACTGAAGGATGTACTTCAAACATGTTCATGGATATGAAATCATCATCTTTTAATTCAACTTTCTCGCCATCTACCCTCTCTCCATATATTTTCCCATCTTCCTCTCTCTTTATCTCAAACAATTCTTCAATACTTTCTAAATATCCATCCTTCTCTTTACATAATCCTCTTTTAACAGTACCATTTTCACTAAGTACATTCTTTAATTTGTAGGTAGTAATACCATATGTTTTTTCACTACACTCTTCTTTAAGAAATTTCGCAGAAACTTTAAAAGCATCACTACCATAGAAGTCATCTCCATTTATAATAAGTGCCGGTTCTTTGATAGCATCTTTTGCCATTAGAAGTGCATGGCCTGTACCCCAAGGTTTTACTCTTTCAGGATTAAGTTTGTACCAGCGTGGTATTTTATCTACTGATTGAAATACATACTGTAAATCTATTCTATCTTTGTATCTTGTCATAAACATCTCGTTAAAGATCTCTTCCATATCAGGTCTTATTACAAAAACAACCTTCTCAAAACCTGCATTAATTGCATCATATATTGAGTAATCTATGAGTGTTTCTCCACTGGGACCAAAGCCTTCCATCTGCTTAAGTCCACCATATCTGCTACCCATACCAGCAGCTAGTACAAAAAGGGAAATATTTTTATTCATAATGATAGATAAGTAAAATTATTTACACTACTTGTTCCCTTTTGCTCTGTTATGTGTTTTACAAAGCATCTGACAATTCTTGATATCTGTTTTTCCTCCTTTGCTCCAAGCTGTAACATGATCTGCGTCCATTTCACTAATATCCCACATTTTCTGTTTGTTTTCATCATGTCCAATTGCACATAGAGGACAGTTAGATTCACCTTTTCTTTTCGCCCTTTCGGTTTGTTCTTGGTATACACTCTTTTTAGTAGCTTCATCAAAGATACGAACATCTAAGAGTTTTGTATCAACAGAACCACCAAGTATATATTCAAAAACTCCTCTTCTGTTTTTAATATACGGATCTGCATACAGTTCTCTTACCTTAACAGATACTTGTTTTGGATCATATGATTCTTTGTGATATTTCTCATATAATTCTCCCCATGGTAGTCCACGCATTTCATTTTCAACATCTTCAAATACTTTAGACACCCAATCTATTACGGTATTGAAATATCTTTTTAATTCATCAATATTGCTATCAAAACGATGAGCACTCATATATCCTCCAATGTCTCCTTTGCTTACCCAATTTAATGCACATTCTAAGAATTCTTGTCTGTTTGCACTTCCTGCGACATATGCACTCCATTTTTGAATGTTTGCATTTTGACTATTACTAAATTCTTCTTTAGCTAAAGTAACAAATGGACCTGAATATACAGCATTTAGTAGTTCTTGATTGTTAAGTGGTACTCCAGCAATGTTTATTGTTTTAAACCATTCTTTTATTTCACTCTCTGTACCTTCACATTCGTAGATTAATAATCCTGTTTGTAATATTTTATCCTTTTTATCTTGTGCTAATCCACTGTAGTATTGTTGCATACCATTTGTATCAGTGATTGCGAATTTGTCAGTTATGAATCTTCCTAGACTTGTTATTCTCTGTTGTCCATCTAGTACTTCAAATTTATCTTCACTAACTTTGTTGAAGTATATTAATCCTATCGGGTATCCTTTCAGAACAGAATCTATTACAGCTATTTCTCTTCTACCTCCGTCTGATGCATATATATAGTTTCGTTGGTATTCTGGTTGTATGGTTAGTTTACCAGAGAGACCGAAGAGACCTTTACCTTCTAATTCGTTATATACAAATCCTTCGCATATATCTCTAACTGTAATGTTTGTTTTTAATGTTGTTTTCATATTATTTTTTATGTTTAATAAATATTCTTTTGTAAGCCATTTTAGCTTTACCATTTTCATAGTATCCTGCTGTAGGATTTCCCTCTTTGTATGACCCTGTTCCACCTCCCCTATAATAATCATCTACAAACTCCTTAGTTAGACCCTGCGTCTTCTTATAATTATCATCAATCAAGCCATTATCACTAGTACCTAAAATCTCAAATTGTTCAGGCGAATACTTGTCCATAATACTAATAGGAACACCCATAACTCCTTCGTAATCACTAGGAATATTTTTAACCAATGCTACCTCAATAGCATCATAATTGTCGTATTCTATAAAAGGTACCTTGGTCGCAAATTTAACAATTTCAGATTCTGTCATTAATGGTATTGGCTCATGACGTCTTCCATGATCAAGATTGGTAAACCAACGAATACCCTGTACCCTAGTGAAATAAACCTTCTTCCCTGTTTCGTCTGTTTTTACTTCACGAACTTGTTCCAAATTTGCAATTGCTT
>Ga0116183_1004188_pt1 | contig 14266 bp, 16 predicted proteins | sample AD_UKC078_MetaG_FD_89753 | JGI IMG/M metagenome (GOLD analysis project Ga0116183, IMG submission 89753) | Active sludge microbial communities of municipal wastewater-treating anaerobic digesters from USA - AD_UKC078_MetaG | ecosystem: Engineered > Bioreactor > Anaerobic > Digestate | place: USA... | reverse complement strand
ATGCAGCGCTCCGCAAAGACCGTCTGGCGCCCGTCCGCCTCCACAACACATAAACTGTTCTTTCAGACCCTCGCCAAGTCCTGTCTTTAAATGCCACGCCTCTGCCACTGCTTGAGCACAGTTGCCTTGTCTACTGTTGTAATATTCTATTGCTATGTTTTTCATCGCCGCCTCATATATTTTTTTCTATATATATGTTTTTTTGAATTAGTGGTCAACAAAAAAATCTTGCTCGTGTGTATTGATGATTAACAGGGCTTTTGAAAACGTTATGAGGAAGGCTATATGCAAGGCATACGGAACGGAGCAGCAGAGGCATAACAGCAGTTAGCCGGGACTTCTGAGACCTTCGCAACGCCGCAGATGGCTTTCCGTAGTAGTTTCCAAAGGCTTGCTGAGTGTGAATGTTTCCACAGCATTTGCATCCACGGAAAACCTCATGTGCGTAATGTGGCTACGCATCCTTTGGGATGCAGCAGCAGGTCAAAGGCCTCCGTGATACTTCTGGCAACGATATCCGCATTAAGCAGGGCACTGACTGCGCAACCCTCGCCCTCCATAACCACTATGCCAAGGCGGGCGTCCTTCAGCATCAGTGTGTCGTTATTGCCATTGCCGATGGCGACAACGTTTTCAGCACCGATTGATTGCAGATAACGCTGCTTCTGCTGGGTAATGTCAGTACCGGACATGATCTCCACGCGGCAGTTGACCCCGGCCAATTCCTGTTTGACCACACCGTAGGTATCACCGGTCAACACATGGACTTCCAGCAGATCAGCCAGACTGTTAATGCGTTCTGCCACACCGGGTATCAGTTTGCCCTTGCAGGAAAGGGTTCCGGTGAAATCCAGCAGCAGGTGTTTCAAAAACAAATCCCCAAAACCGGGGATATCAATGCGCATATCAATACTCCTAATAAAAGTCAGAAACTCAGGGGCTACCCTTTTTCGTAAAGTAATCCATCACCGCCACCCGGAAACCAGCCGCCCCCAAGGCGGAGCAGTGGATTTTGAACTCCGGCAGCCCGTCGATGTAATCAACAATATCGTCATCGGAAATCAGCATGGCCTCTTCGATCCGCTTGCCTTTAACCAGCTCTGTCATGGCGCTGGCACAGGCGATGGCCGCCGGACAGCCCTTGATCAGAAAACGGATGTCGCTGATACTGCCATCCACCACCTTGATGAAAACCTTGAGGTGATCACCGCAATCCGGGTCACCGATTTCTCCAACACCATCCGCATCGGCCATGTATCCCAGATTACTGGGTGTCATGAAATGTTCCATCACCTTGTCACTGTAATCGATCAAAGCAACCTCCTCGTCCTTGGTCAATCAAATTCGAAGCTCATACCGGCGCTGCCCGGCCTGATCATGCTGCCCAGTTCATACTGCAGATAGGAAACCGCGTCATCTCCGGTACAATGACAGGGGACGACCATATCGGGCTGCCATTCATCCAGGGCCATACGGCTGGTTTCAAGCCGGTTACAGGAGGCGTTTACCAGATGCAGTCCGCCAAGAATGGCGTGCAACCGCATGACGCCGCTGTCCCGGCGGATCTGGTTGGCGGTGTTGATCAAACCGGCATGACAGCAGCCTGTCACAATCACCAGCCCCTTGGCGGTTTCAAACCAGACCGACATATCATCCGTAATCAGGTCAGGCGTTTCACGGCATTCATCGAGAAAGAAAGGACCACCGGTATCCTCCAGCGGATGCCAGCGTTCAATGGCGCCGCTGACAAAAAAACCGGGCAGCACCTCACGGGGACTGTCCACATATTGCAGTTGGCCCTGCGGCAAACGCAGCAGCGCCTCGCGCTGGTCTGCGGGAACAGCGATGTTTCTAGGGTTTTCCCCCTGCTTGATACTGAAATGGGGCGACAGCAACCCACTGTGGGCAAAGACCGGTATGTCGGGATTCAGCTCCAGCAACTGTGCAATTGCGCCGCAGTGGTCAAAGTGACCATGACTGAGTATCAATGCATCGAGCCGGCCAAGATCAAATCCCATAGCTTGCGCATTGGGCAGCAACGCCTGGCCCTTTCCGGTGTCGAACAGCACGTTATAACCATCCAGTTCCAGCCAGACCGCAAAACCGTGTTCCTCCACCAGACCTTCCCTGCCCTTGTTATCAACCAGGATGCTGACCCGCAGTTTACTATTTGCCATTTCCAACGCCTCCCGGCACAAAAAGTGCCTCTGCACGCGCCATCACTGTATCAGCCATAGTCAATTCGGATTTTAGTTTGTAAAGCACCCGGTTCTCTTCCACAATCCAGGCGCGCAGTTTCAGGCAGGAATTATACGGCACCGGCATCAAGAAACGCACCTTCAGCTCTGCCGTCACCGCCTCGATATTTCTGCGCAGCAGGCAGTTGGTCATGGCGGAGTCCAGCAATGCGCTGATCACCCCGCCATGCATGATGCCGTCATAACCCTGCAACCGGGAATTGCCCTGGAACATGGCCGACACCGCCCCGCTGCTCTCCTCTTCAAACTTGAGGCGCAGCGAAAGCAGGTTTTTCTCCCCGCACATGATGCAACGGGAATGGGCCCGGTTACCTGACGCTCTTCTAGTGGTCACAAGTGTTGGCCCCGGTCACCAGCGTCCCTTTGAGATAGTTCTCCACCACCTCGCGCGGGCATTCACCCATGGCACCGGTGATCACCTTGACGTCCTTGGCTGCAAACAACTGCTGGGCGCGCTGCCCCATACCGCCGGCAATGATCTGGTTAACCCCGCGTTCATGCAGCCAGCCGGGCAACAAACCTGGTTCATGGGGAGGCGGAACGATATATTCTTCCGAAACAATCGCGTTATTTTCCACGTCGATAATGGCAAACTCGGCACAATGGCCGAAGTGGGCACACAGTACCCTGTCGTTTGTTGGTACGGCAAATCTCATGGTGTTCTCCTGTTTTTCGTTGAATTGATCCTGTTGGACATTCTGCATATGCATTACCTGCAACTGTTCGGTTATGTGGTCGAAACGGGCCGCTGTCTCGGTCGTGCTGAATGACTGTAAATATGGTCGCTCGCTATCAGCGCTTCTGACGATATCGGGATCAAGCGGTATCTTGCCAAGCAATGAAATGCCGAAACGGGAGGCCAGTTCCTGACCGCCACCGCTGGCAAAGATGTCGGTGATCGTGTTGCAGTGCGGACAGACAAAACCGCTCATATTTTCAATGATACCGGAGATAGGCAGGCTGAGCTGACGGCAAAAGGTGATCGATTTTTCCACATCAATAGTCGCCATCTGCTGCGGCGTCGTGACAACAATCGCGCTGCTGGTGGCAGTATCCAGCATCTGGGCCACGGATAGCGGTTCGTCGCCGGTGCCCGGTGGGCAATCCACCACCAGACAGTCCAGATCGCCCCAAGCCACATTTTCCAGAAACTGGCGCACGATATTGGCCTTCATCGGGCCGCGCATGATCACCGCGTCCTCGCTTCCCTTGAGCAGAAAGCCCATTGAAACCACCTTCAGGTTTTCAAACAGCTCCACCGGTGCGATATCCTCGCCAACATAGCCAAGACGTTCCGAACCCAAACCCAGCATCTTGGGTATACTGGGACCGTGCAAATCCACATCCAGAAGCCCGGTCCTGTAACCGTTCATGGCCAGGCTGATGGCCAGATTGACCGCAACCGTACTTTTACCGACCCCGCCTTTGCCAGACATAACCACAAAGGTATGCCTGATCCTGCCAATCCTGCTTCTCAGCAGCGATTCATCCGCCGCCTGTGCCACCTGCTGGCAACCACTCTGTCCCATCAGTCTGTCTCCAATCGTTTGATAAGTTTCTGGTGTATTTCACGAATCGCCATGCTGGCCGGGCAATCCGGCGCATGGCTCAGGATGGTTCTGGCCTGACGCTGGGCCTGACTGATCAGCGGCTCGTAGGGTATCAGTCCCAAAAGTCCGAAACCACGCTCTTCACAAAGTTGCTGTATCTCATCACAGAAGGCAGAATTCAAATCAGCCTTGTTGATGACTACTGCCCCCGGCAATTTGAAAAAATTGGCCAGATCCATGACACGTTTCAGGTCGTGCACACCGCTGACGGTAGGCTCGGTAACAAACACAATAAAGCTTGCGCCGGTCAGCGAGGCAATCACCGTACAGCCGATACCGGGCGGGCCATCAGTCAGGATTATATTGCTGCCGCTCCCCTCGGCCATCTCTTTGGCCTTGGTTCTTACCGCCATAACCAGTTTGCCGGAATTTTCCGCTCCGGGCAACAGTTCGGCAAAAGTCGATCCCTGGCCTTTGGCGTTGCGACCTGTAAAATAGTGCCCACAGAGCGTCTCTTCAAAGGTTACAGCCCCGACCGGGCAGAGAAAATAACAGGCGCCGCATCCTTCACAGGCAAATCCGTCCACCACATAATCTGGGCTGATAGCGTCATAACGGCATACATCCCGGCACCTGCCGCAGGCAACGCACTTGGCCGGATCAACAGCAGCCCTGTGGCCGGAAACAAATTCAAACGTTTCCGTAATCTCCGCATTCAGGACCAGATTCAGGTTGGCCGCATCCACATCGCAGTCGGCCATGACCCTGTCGCTGAATAATTCAGACATGGCAGCGGTGAAGGATGTCTTGCCGGTGCCCCCTTTGCCGCTGATGATAACCACCTCTTTCATGGGCGCACCTCACGGGAACAATTATTCATCATGCCAATCACCGCATCCGCAATAGCTTCAAAATGGACAGCATATTCCGGCATGGCCTGCACCAGAATTTCACCGGTTGAATAGGCCTCCGCCACCCGGCGATCCTCCGGCAGACGGGCCAGCACCTTCAGCTTGTTTACTGCCAGGTATTCGTTGAGTGGCGTGAAAGGCCCATTTTCCCTGTTAACAACCACACAGATCTGCTTGCCCCTCGCCAAGGCCACGTCCACGGATATCTTCAGATCGTGCAGTCCAAAGGGAGTCGGCTCTGTCACCAGGATCACCAGATCGGCATCGGAGATGGTCTCCACAAAGGGACAGGACGTGCCCGGCGGCGCGTCGATAATGCAGACATGGTCTTCAAGTCCGCGATGCTTGACCTGCCTGATCAGTGGATTGGGCATCGGCTCGCCCACATTGAGCACACCATGGGCAAACTGCACCCCGCCCCAACCCATGCCGGTCTCCACATAGCCTATCGTCCGTTCACCCTCGCTGAGCGCCTTGTTGGGGCATACCAGTACGCAAAGCCCGCAACCGTGGCACAGCTCCGGAAAGATCAGCGTATTGCCCGGCAGCCGTGCAATTGCGTTGAACTGGCACTTCTTCACGCACTCACCGCAGGATGAGCATTTCTGTTGATCGACAACCGGCACCATGACGCAGGCATCCGCTTTTTCATTCAGATAAGGCGAAAGAAAGAAATGACCGTTGGGCTCTTCCACATCACAGTCGATGTACTGCACCTTCCTGCTCCTGTCAGCCAGATACCAGGCCAGATTAACCGCCACCGTGGTCTTGCCGGTACCCCCTTTGCCGCTCGCAATTGCAATTTTCATCACCAGTGTCCTTCAACATCCGCATCGCTGGCAGGCTGGATTTTTCCGGCCTCCAGCAGATCAATAGCTTCCTTTACGGTTGCCGCCTCACAATTATAAACCGCAATACCCGCTGCCTGGAGCACCCGAAAGGCCTTGGGCCCACAATGACCGCTGATAACAGCATTGGCGCCAGTTGCTGCCACATTCTGTGCAGCCTGGATGCCTGCGCCCTGGGCAGCATTCAGATTCTGGTTATTATCAATGATCATAAAATCCTTGCTGTCCGTGTCATAGACAAGAAACCTGGCGGCCCTGCCAAAACGGCTGTCCAGCGGTGCAGCCAGGTTTAAACCGGATGTTGTTACGGCAATCTTCATTTCACGCCTCCATGATTGAGTTGTCTACAGTCAGATACTACTGCTTCAGGTTATTCAACCGACTATCGATTTCATCCAGCTGCTTTTTCAGCACCGCAGCCTGATCCCTCAGTACCTTTTCCTCATTTTCAACAGGCGTGCCTGCCGCCAGTTCCGAGGCGCTGAACCAGCGTCTGAAACCGGTCAGCCAGCGACACATACCGCGCCCGGCACCCCTGCCGGCGCCACGAGCGCCACACATACCGCCTCCACCGCTGTAATTGGCATTCATCTGTCCCGTTGTGCCTGACGGGGAGCAATTTCCCATCCCCCGGCCTGTCCTGCTGCCCATTCCCATTGGTCCTGTTCCATCCCTGCGTGGCATATCACACCTTCCTTTCTTCCTGCTCCAACCTGGGGAAAAGGCCCGAACCGACCTGGCACCTCCTCCCTCTTCCTTTTGGCCCGCCACCATGACATCCGGCCCTGCGGCCACAACCGGGCATGGCGTAATCAGCCCCTTCCAGCCTGCCGACCAGCAATGCCTGCAAGATCTCAACGGCATCACCTGCAATAAACGCATACACCCTGAGACCGGCATTTGTGGCGCCCACATGGGCATCCCTGGAAATGGCTCCACACACCAGCACATCCGCCCCTGCCTCCACCAATTGTGCGACCTTGGCGATTGCGCTCCCGTCCGTCAAAGCCACCGCAGATCGGGATAAAAGCGCTTGGCCTTCGCACTCAAAGATCACGGCATTGGCCGTAACGTCAAAAACAGGGGAGATCCTGTCATTCCAGATTGTGATTGCTATTCTCATTGGCTGCTCCGTTTGCATGCATACATACATTCAATAGCAACAGCCAGGCCAAAACAGACACAAACAGGATTCATATTGCAACAATCTGTAGTTATTGATTTCTTTATTTTATGACTGCTGATGGGCGGGTATCACAGTAGCAGGATTGCACTAATTGGCAGGTTGTATGGTTGCAGGAATGATACTATTAAGTTTCCAGACGGAAACTATACAGATGCGACAGAAGAGCGGCCATCCTGTTCGGGCAGCTCAATCCCCAGTGATCTGATCTTGCGGAACAGGGTCGTTTTGTGAATGCCCAGCTCGCGGGCTGCAGCCGCACGATTGTAACCATGCTTTTTAAGGGCTGCCAGGATCGCCTGCTCTTCAGTGCAGCGCACAAGAGTCCCCATACCTGCGTTTCCAGACGGCAATGGAGAGAAACCGGTCAGCTCAGGCGGCAGGTGTTCCTGACCGATCAGCCTGGAACTGCACAGCACGAAAGCACGCTCGATGACATTTTCCAGTTCGCGGATGTTGCCCGGCCAATCGTGAGCCAGCAGCAGCGAATTGGCAGCCGGGGTCACCCCTTTGATACTTTTGTTGTGAATGCGGTTGAACCGCTCAATAAAGTACTCAGTCAACAGCGGGATATCCTCCTTGCGCTTGCGCAGCGGAGGTATCTGTATGGCGATGACATTGATGCGGTAATACAGGTCCTGACGAAATTCTCCCTTTTTGACCATGGCCGCCAGGTCACGGTTGGTGGCAACAATAATGCGGGCACGGCTCTTTTCGCTGCGGGTCGAACCAAGCGGCTCGTACACCTGTTCCTGAAGTACGCGCAGCAGACTGACCTGCAAGGCCTGGCTGATCTCGCCAATTTCATCCAGAAAAAGCGTGCCATCCTCAGCCAGGGCAAAACGCCCCGGTTTATCACGGTCAGCGCCGGTAAAAGCACCCTTTCTGTAGCCGAACAGTTCCGATTCCAGCAACGTATCCGGCAGCGCGCCGCAATTGACCGCAACAAATGGACGACCAGCCCTCGAACTCATGCTGTGGATGGCCTTGGCCAGAACCTCCTTGCCGGTGCCGGTCTCTCCCAAGATCAGCACAGTGGAAGGGCTGTCCGCCACGGCAGCAGCCATCTCCACCACCGGACGCATGGCGGGACTGTGGCTGACCAGATCTCCGGCACTGAAGCGCCCTTCCAGTTCACGGCGCAAGGCAACCACCTCACTCAAATCACGGAAGGTCTCTGCCCCGCCGAAGACAGTGCCATCCGGACTACGCAGCACCGCAGTCGAGACGCTGACCGGAATACGCGCACCTTCGGCATTGATGATATAGCCAGACTTGTTGATGATCGGCCTGCCATTTTTCAGGGTATTTCTGAGGGCGCACTCCGCTTCGCACATACTGGATTTGAACACCTCGGAGCACAACCTGCCGATAGCCTCCTTACGGGGTATGCCGGTGATCTCCTCTGCCGCCCGGTTGAAAGAGGTGATCCGCCAATCCTGGCCGACGGTAAAAACACCATCAGAGATGCTTTCCAGAATGGCGGAGGTCATCACGCAGTTGTCAGGCTTTAAGTCTGTCATTTTACAAAACAACCTCCTTGCAACAGGTCTGCTCTTTATCACAGCTACCGCTGCAGGCGACTGCCAGACCCTTTTTCTCCACCAGCGCCGTGACCACCTTGGCACGGGCGCTGGTCAGGAGCCGCTGCACCGTTCCGCGCGAAATCCCCATGGCATCACCCGCCTCAATCTGGCTCATGCCTTTGCCATCACACAGATGCAGACATTCCAGCTCGTCATTGCCTAAGGTGACAATCTCCAGCTCTTCAAGTGGGATGGCAGCCGGCTTAAACATTGTGGCATGGCCTGCCCGATGAGGACAGGCGCAGTTTCTTGGCTTACGCGGACGCGACATGTTTAGTGACTGCAGCCATGACTGTGGCCATGTCCGCCACAGGTATGCCCCGGCATGTATTCCGGCAGTTCGCCAGCCACCATCTTTTCCAGATTTTCCGCAATAGTGCCGCCCTGCGCCTGAAATGCACGGATGCCAGCCGCATTCAGCTTGAATAACGCACCGCCGCCGATGCCGCCCACCACGATGGCATCCACCGGATGCCCGCCCAGGCCGGCCACCGGGTTGCAGGCCCCGTGCTGATGCACCTTGTCGCTGTTATTGATGGCAGTAATCTCCTTGCTCTCTGAATCGACAACCACAAACAGCGGAGCAGAGCCAAAATGCCCGAATACCTGACTTTCAAGCCCTGCGTTTTCTACAACTGGAAAACAGATCTTCATATCACACCTCCGGTTATTTTGTGCATATGCACAAAATAACCATCGCACACATTTCTGTCAATGGCGAACAAGCCTGGTTTTGATGCAGACAAAAAAAACGTTTGCCAGTAAAATGCATTTTCAGCCACCCTTTAACGCAAAGAAACCATGGCAAAACAAACCGGTATATACCTGAAAACAGCATGCTGGATTCCACCAGAATCACGAAAACCACCAAAATGTACTGGTACTTCTAATATGCTGTTCGTAAAGAAGATGATGGCACCGTAGAGTATTAGCCGGCAGTTTTTGTTAGTGTTTTTTGTGTATTTCGTGGACAACTGCTTTATCAAGGATTCGTGGCATGATCAACATCACCCTTAACGAAAAACCATGCACGGTCGAAAACATCAGCACCATCGGCGACCTGGCCGACAGGTTCAAGCCCGGCGCGGATGTCCTCATCCTCAATGGGTTCCCAGTCCCGGCCCACACCCCCTTCAGCGCAGGTGACAGTGTATTTCTGATTAAGCGCGGTGAAATACCCTTTCAGGAAGAGCTGGAAGCACTGATGGTGGCCAGACACACCCCGGGTGTGCATGCCAGACTAAAAGCTGCCACCGTTGGCATTGCCGGCGCCGGAGGCCTGGGGTCGGCCATCGCAGTTGCACTGGCACGTATCGGAGTCGGCAAACTGGTTGTCGCTGATTTTGACGTGGTGGAACCATCCAACTTGAACCGCCAGCAGTATTTCATCGACCAGATCGGCATGCTCAAGGTGGATGCACTGGCGGAAAATCTCAAACGCATCAATCCTTACGTCAAAATGGTTGCCGCCTCTGAACTGCTGACCCCGGTCAACATCCCGGGGATTTTCTCTAGCTGCAGCATCTTGGTCGAGGCCCTTGACCGAGCCGACATGAAGGCCATGCTGGTTGACACGGTGCTGGAGCAGATGCCAAAAGCTACTGTCGTTGCCGCTTCCGGACTGGCCGGATATGGACCTAACAACGAGATCATCACCCGCAAGGTTTCCCGAAGGCTCTATCTGTCAGGAGACGGCACCTCGGCAGCCAGGCCAGGCTCCGGCCTGATGGCGCCGAGGGTAGCCATTGCCGCCGGACACCAGGCCAACCAGGTGGTAAGGATCATCCTTGGGGAAGAAGATATTTGATTTTGAGTCCCCTCCCCTTCAAGGGGAGGGTTAGGGTGGGGATGGGGTCAGTCTTTGAAATCCCAAGCAAACGATAAAATTCTTTCCAGTAAACTGCAACGAGCACTGAGAAAGAACATGACAGATGCAGAACAAGCCATTTGGCAGGTTCTGCGCAACAGACAAATATCCGGGATGAAATTTCGTCGCCAGCATCCTTTTCAAGATTACATTTTGGACTTTGTCTGTTTGGAAATTTTACTGGCTATAGAGATAGATGGCGGTCAGCATGCTGAACATAAAAAGTATGATGGGAAGCGCAGTGAAGCCCTGCGCTGTTCTGGTTTTCATGTATTGCGTTTTTGGAATAATGAAGTTCTGCAAGAAATAGATGCTGTAAAGGAAAAGATCTGGATGACAATTCAGGAACTGAAAAGCAAAAAGCAACAACGACCCCATCCCCACCCTAACCCTCCCCTTGAAGGGGAGGGAATTCATTTTGCCTGCACGGCAGAAAAATGCAACATCGCCCACCCTAACCCTCCCCTTGAAGGGGAGGGAGCTGAAAGTAAAAAAATCGCCGTGGCCATGAGCGGCGGCGTCGACTCCTCCGTCACCGCCGCCCTTTTACAACAGCAGGGGCATGAGGTTATCGGCATCACCATGCGCCTGTTTCTGTCGGACAAAACCGGCCCCGGTACACCTGTGCATGATGCGGCACAGGTTGCTGCTCAACTGGGCATCGAGCACCATGTCGTTGACTTTTCACCGCAGTTCGGTGAACTGATCATTGATGACTTCATCCAGGAATACCGTTGCGGCCACACCCCCAACCCATGCGTGCAATGCAACCGCTTCATCAAATTCGGCCTGCTGCTGGAAGCGGCACGCCAGCTGGGTGCGGACACACTGGCCACCGGACATTATGTCCGGAAAACCTGGGATAGCGACGGTACCTGCCATCTGCGCACTGCCCGCAACATCCGCAAGGACCAGTCATATTTCCTCTATACCCTGACGCAAGAGCGCCTGAAGCGGGTCATCTTTCCCCTGGGCGAGATGGAGAGCAAAGATGATGTGCGCCGGTTGGCGCGGGAGTTGGGCATTACAGCGGCGGATAAGGTGGACAGCCAGGAGGTCTGCTTTATCCCCAATGATGACTATGTGGCATTTCTGGAACAAGGCCACCGCATCAAGGCAACTGCAGGCGATATCATCCATGTCAGCGGCAAGCTGCTGGGCAGACACAAGGGCACCCACCGCTATACCATCGGCCAGCGCAAGGGGCTGGGCATCGCCTGGAAGAGGCCGCTGTTTGTAGTTGCCATAGACGTGCAGCGCAACGCCGTAATTGTGGGGGAGGAAACGGAGATTTATGCCGGAGGGCTGCTGGCCGAACAGGTCAGCTGGATTATCGGGCCCGACGCCAACGAATTCGCAACCACCTGCAAGATACGCTATCGCCACCAGCCGGTGTCATGCCGGGTAGAGCTGCTGGGAGAAAACCGCTGCCGGGTGACATTTGACGAACCGCAGAAATCTGTCACACCGGGGCAGTCGGTTGTTTTCTATCAAGATGATGAGGTATTGGGGGGAGGCAGGATTACAGGCGCTGATAAAACTGACAACTAATCAAGACAGCCCAAAATGCCCTGACAAACATCTTACTGAACAATTACCTACTCCGGGGCCGTGATGTCGGCCGCATGCTGTCCGATCTTAAACTCCAGGTACTGGGCGGCCTTGACATACTTTTCCACCGTAATAATCGTTTTAAGCTGCTCCAGTGCCAGCAGCACCTGCTGTTCCGCGTTCTGATTCTCGAATCCGTCCTTTTCCGCAAAACCGCGCAGGTACCCCAGGATATCCCGTTGTTCTTCGGCAGTGTCAAACCGCTTGGGATCGGTCAGGAACAGGATGTAACGGGCGACTTCACGCTGTCCGTCTTCCAGATCCGGTTCTTGCAGCAGTGATTCCATGGTCGTGGCCACACTGCGCCGGTCGGCCTGTTCCGGCTTGCCATTCTCCACATGATGCCTGAAGTAGTTAAGGGCGACATCGCGGTTGCCGGCGGTCTCCAGACGGAAAAGCAGCAGGCAGGCGGCCTGTGTCTTGAGCGTCTCCTCCTCGCCTTCCAGCAGAAAACAGCGCAGCATCATGGAGATCTTCTCCTGGGCATCCCCGCCCAATTGGCTGCCATCCAGGCGCCCCTTGATCTGCTCCAGCAATACGCGCTTATCGGGATAATCGCCGTATTTGATACGGATGATCTGCTCGCGCACCTCGGCATCGCCACTTGCCTCCCAGAGTCCTTCCAGCGCCTGCATGATGCGGCGACTGATGATCTGGATCTTGTCCTCGCGGGTCGGCTCATTGGTGGCCCAGTAATCCGGATAGGTATCCAGCACCGTATCCACATCGGTGCCGAATCGGATTTTTTCGATCACAAAGCGGAAGTAGGTCAGCATCTTCAACTGATAGACCTTGCCACCTTCATCCAGCGGTCGCAGCAGGTCTTCCAGAAAATACATATTCAGCCCGGAAACGCCGCTGCACAGATAGCGATAAACCGCCTCGGCCTTTTCCACCTGCCTTTCAACGTACTTCTTGTGCAGCACCTCCCCCAGTTCGGTGGTGGCAACCTTCTTGAAAAACACACTCAACAGGTTGCAGGCATGGTGCTTGATGCTGAAATCCGTATCGTCTGAAAGCACGATATCCAGACAGCCGTCAAAGATCTTGACCTGCTCCTGTTCATCCTGGGAGGCATCGATGTACTCCTCCAGGATGGCGATGATCTCGGCCATGTGCGCCCGGTTGCGGCTGTTGAGCAGCGTGATGAAGGTATCGCGCAGGCTGTTGGCATCCAGAATGCCGAACAGGAACTTGACCGCAGCATTGCGATGGGTGCCGGATTTTGAGCCTGAAGTCAGCAGCTTGAGGATGCTCTCGGCCGGGTCCGCCACCCATCCCGGCACCAGCGCCTCCATCATCATCTCGGCCTTGCGGCGCACCCGCGAATCCAGGTCGTGAACAAAATACTTGGCCACTTCCACCTTAAAATCACGGGTTGCCGAAGAAATCGCCACCACATCCAGGGCCGCGGCCTTGTCCTTGGACGATAACTGGGCGATATCCTTCTTGGCCTTGGCTGCGTCATTGATTTTAATGTAAAAATTGACTATGTCTTTTACAGATATTTCTGCATCAATGTTCATGAGAGAACCTTCCGCTTTTTTTGCCTAATATATACTTAACCAAACCCTTGTCAACCGCTGTTTCGGTGCCTGCACGGGCAAACAGTCGGCGCAGGAAAAAGGAGCAAATCATGCCTTACGCAATTATCATGCTGCTACTGTTTTTTATAGCCAGCCCCTGCGCCGCAGCACCCGCCAAATCCGTTACCTTCTATGCGGACGGCGCTGTTGTTGAAATCAACGCCATTGCCGTAAAAGGCATTGCCGAAATTGCCCTGCCACCCGGCACAGCCGAGGGTTCGCTGCGCATCAGGCCGATGGAGAACACGACCATCCGCAGGGTAGATCTGCTGCATGGCCGGCCGGATGCAAAACGTCAGAAGGAACAGGATGCACTGCTTGAACAGAAGCAGAGGCTGGAAGATCGACTGAAGGCGCTGGACACAAAGGAAGAGATATTCAGGGCCGCCGCCAAATCACAGAGCGCCAAGGCCCCCCGCAAGAGCAAAAGCAATCCGGACCCGATCAAATCAATCCGTCAGGGTACCGAATTTGCCATTGCGCAGTTGGAATCGGTCTATACCGCCAGAAGGAAGTGCAGACAGGAGCTGGACAGGGTCGACGCCAGATTGGCGGAAATCCGCCGGCAGGGCAGCATATCCGAAACAATTGCCCGTGTAGCGGTCGCACCGAAAAATGGTCGTATCAGGGCGCATTTCGTGCTGGCCGGAGTCGGCTGGACGCCGCTGTATGACATCCGGCTGTCGGGCATTGGCACCGCAGAACTGTCGCTGTCAGCCGGCCTGCCGAACCGTTTCAGGGGATACACACAATGGGCGGCCAACGGAACATTGGCTCAAAGCGCCGCACTGAAGCCGGTTGCAGCCGGCCACACATCGGTCGTCAAACTGGCCGACCATCGGCTTCCGTCAGCCGAGGAACTGTTT
>Ga0116183_1004170_pt1 | contig 14297 bp, 8 predicted proteins | sample AD_UKC078_MetaG_FD_89753 | JGI IMG/M metagenome (GOLD analysis project Ga0116183, IMG submission 89753) | Active sludge microbial communities of municipal wastewater-treating anaerobic digesters from USA - AD_UKC078_MetaG | ecosystem: Engineered > Bioreactor > Anaerobic > Digestate | place: USA... | reverse complement strand
GCTTCCCATCATGAACGTGCCGGCGGGAATTGGCTTCATGGCAAGGTCGAGCGCGGAACATGACTTCCCATCCAGGCAGAAATGATTCGCAGCGCACGAGCCACAAGCCATACTCCCGCCACATCCATTGTCGTGGTTTCCGCATTCAAGGCTGAGCGAATCGCAATCCTGGGGAGTACAGCACGTTCCTTGCGGGGTACAAACCTCACCGGCGTTGCAACAGACACCGTTGCATACTTCGTGTGGGCACGATGTGCATACTCCCTGAGCGCATTGCTGCCCCTCGTCACATTGATCGGTCGGGCAAGCATGCCCACAACCATCGTCCGCACCCGCGCACTTACCCACGCACGATGATATGCATCCGTCAACGTCGCCACCGAGATCGCCATGAACATCCACGGGCCAACTGTCCGAAGAGTTCACGTCGGACCCCGAATCGGCAACGTGACCGTCTGGCGCCCTGTCCGCGCTAGCATCGCCTGGCATGGCGGCTGCGAACGGAGCATCGAAATCATACGTGCAGCCAAGGCAAAGAATGGGCCCCAAGACCAAAATGGCAGCCTTATTCCGAGTCATGCCTGACCGTTTCCACATCATCGGTGTATTGTGCGTCGGGCGAAATTCCTTGGCAAGACGAGCTTTGGATCCTGCCGTCCGCAGGCAAGATGGGGAGGGTCAGTCCACGCTTGCCATGCGTGTTGGCGTTCGAGCAAGCAGATACTTCCATGTGAACCACTTTCGAACATGGATATAGTTTCTGAGCCGCGTGTTGACCAGCAAAGCAATGATGCACGTACTGAACAAACACCAAACCGCCGGGCGTTCGTTGACATCGCTGGTGGTCAACGATGCCGCCAAAGGACCGACCACGTAATGATAGAGCGACCACTTCCACGAGCCATACAGCACGGGTAAGGCAAAGGCAGAAACCACGTACCATCGCCATCGTTCGTTGAATCCGTTGAGCAACACATCCCAGCCGATATGCCATTGCCCTCGATAAGCGCAGGTTTGCACGTGGCTACAAAGCGGGCCGCCCGTCTCACAGCGCCCTAACAATTCGTAGGCGGGAATGAGCCGCATCAAGCAGAACACGGCCACGAGCCCACAGAAAGCATATACATACTTTTTGATCCGTCGTTTCACCCCAGGGTCGACGAACTCCATGCCCAACATATTGATGAAGATCGGTTGAAAAGAAATGTGGACCATGGCCAGATGGGTGAACAACGTATTGAAGCGTGTTCCGCATTCTCCCACCACGATATACGTCAACGCCTGAAGGCCTTCCATCAACACGAAATACGCGGTGGGAATGTAGATCTCTTTCGGTTCGCCTTTTCGTTTGAGGATGTAGGCGCTCGTCAATCCTCCCAACGCAATGGCGGCGCTTGCTTCACCACTCCAGCACATGCATCCCTATCCTTTCGACAGCCATGGTTGGATGTCCATTGGTTTCATGGGTGCGCCGGACACTAACACGCGGGCCATGCGAACGGGACGGATTGCTCACATGATTTCGTGAGGCTGCATTCATTCGTTCGGACGGTACAATGAATCGAATGGGTCTATCGCAAGGTGACGGCTTCTTCCGCGAGGCTTGGGTGAATCGCAAGGGTGTCGTCGAATTGTTTTTTGGTCAGCCCCGCGGTGATCGCAACCGAGAAACCCTGAATAATTTCAGCAGCTTCCGGCCCAATCAGATGCAAGCCGACCACCTTTTCTTCGCGGTGGGCGACCACCATTTTTACGAAAGCTCGGACCGGCGAATCGGGCATAAGAGCTTTGCGCATCGGTTTGAATTCGGCGCGATAGACTTTGACGGATTCGCTTCCGAATCGGTCGATGGCTTGCGCTTCCGTGAGTCCCACGACACCGATTTCGACGGGCGTGAAGACAGCGGTGGGGATCGTATCGTACCGCATTTTCTCGGTACTTGCGGTGTACAGACGGTCGGCGAGTCGTCGTCCGGCTTTGATGGCCACGGGAGTCAAAGCGGGGCGTCCGGTCACATCACCCACCGCGTAGATATGGGGAGCGGAAGTCCGTTCTTCGTCATTGACGCGGATGAAGCCTCTATCATCGAGTTGAACACCGGCGCTGTCGAGCCCAAGATTTTCGACGTTGGGGGCGCGTCCCACGGCGGACAAAACCACATCGAAGGACTTCTGATTTACCGAGCCATCGCCGGATTGGATGCTGGTGCTAAACCCGTCGTGAGAGGCTTCGATTCGCTTCACGGACGTTCGCACGTGAACATCGATACCGAGACGCTCATAGAGCGCGTGGGCATGGCTAGAAATCTCGTGGTCGAAGGGAGCGAGCACGCGATCGAGGGTTTCCACGAGCGTGACTTTCGATCCGAAGGAAGACAGGATTCCGGCGAATTCCATGCCGATGTACCCGCCGCCGATGATGAGACAGCGCGAAGGAAGCTCGGTCAATCGAAAGAAATCATCGCTGACGAGGGCTAGATGTCCTCCTTCGATAGGGGGAGATTTGGGGCGGGCGCCCGTGGCAATGACGATGTGTTGTGCTTGAAGGTGGTGGCTTCCCGCCACGACGGTGTGAGGGTCGATGAACCGCGCCTGGCCTTGCACCCGCGTGACTCGATCATTTTCGAGGTTTCGAGCGTATATCCCGTTGAGGTTTTCGATGTATCTATCTATCCGTTCACGGATAGATGCCCAGCTTGGTGGCGAGGCTTGTACAGCAAAACCCATGTGTCGTGCTTCATGAAGGGCTCCCACGATCGCGGCCGTATCGTGCCAAAGCTTTTTGGGTACGCATCCCCGGTTGACGCATGTTCCGCCGAGACGATCGTGCTCGACGAGGGCAACACGCTTTCCGTGAGAGGAAGCTCTTCGTGCCGTGGCAAGTCCACCGCTTCCTCCTCCGATGACAATCAAGTCGTAGATTTCCATGGTATCTTGGGTTCCTGATGAGATGAGGGAAAAACGCTTGCGGCGTGCCGGTGGCAGAATCTATGTCGCACGATGGCGAGTGCAAGCTCCCGAGGGAAAATATCGGCGCGTTGGCGGGTCAATGGTGATTCGTCCAGAACCCTACGCTGTGGACGAAAGCGCCATCGCGGTGTATTCTTCGAATTTATTGGATCGTCGACAAATTCTATTTGCCGCACGGATCCGACACCAACTCGGAACCTGCTTGATACGAGTTTTTTGATCTCGAGGGAGAAGCTGTAATGAGAGTTCAATTGCAAGCCCTTGTTCATGTCCTGGTACTAGGCGGACTTGCCTTGTCATCGATGGGATGTGAACTGATTGCCTCCGTGGATCGAGACAAAATCCGTGAGCCAGGAGCTTCGGTCGATGGTGGGGCGGGGGGTTCTGGAGGCTCGGGAGGCTCAGGAGGCTCAGGGGGTGCAACCGGCGGAACAGGAGGGGCAACCGGCGGAACAGGGGGCAGTACCGTGGAATGTACGGTTGTCGGAGACTGTCCCGATACGGGTAATGAATGCCTCGAGCGAACCTGTGTCGGAGGCACCTGCGGTACCCAGCCCGTGGCGGCAGGAACGCTCGTTTCCAAACAGACCGACGGCGATTGTAAGGTCAATCGCTGTAACGGCAACGGATCGGTCGAAACGGTGACGGACGACACGGATCTTCCCGACGACAACAATGAATGCACGGTGGATACGTGTGAAAACGGTACGCCAACGTTTACCAATGAACCCGAAGGTTCTGCTTGCGGCACGGACTTGGTCTGCGATGGAAAGGGAACTTGCGTGGGATGCACGGATCCTTCCCAATGTCCTGGGGACGATGACAATGAGTGCCTGGTTCCGACGTGCGAAGAGAATCAATGTGGTTTTTCCTTCGTGGAAGAAGGTACGCCACTGAAAAAACAAACCGATGGCGATTGCAAGATCGAGCAATGTGATGGTGCCGGAAAGACCAAAGAAGTCATCGACAATACCGACGTTCCGGTCGACAACAACGACTGCACCGACGACATTTGCACCGCTGGACTACCTTCGAATCCGCCTTTGGCTGCGGGAGAAACGTGTTCTGGCGGGGTCTGTGATGGCGATGGCACCTGTGTCGAATGCCTGGACCCCAAGGATTGTGGCGCCACCACCGAGTGCCGGTGGTTCACCTGCGAAAACAACAAATGCCAACCGGTATTCGCTCCGGAAAACACCGTTCTGACAAACCAAATCGACGGAGACTGTCAACGACTGCAGTGCAACGCGGTTGGAGAGATAGTGAGTGTCAACGACGACAACGATCTTCCTGACGATGACAACCCATGCACCGAAAACAAATGCGAAGACGGCAAATATTCCCATCCGCCCGTCGCTGCAGGAGAGCCCTGCGGCAACAACTTGGTCTGTGATGGAGAAGGCAAATGTGTGGGGTGCAACTCAGCGGACGATTGCGAAGGGAACGAGACTTTTTGCAAACAGAAAGCGTGTGTCGCGGGAGTCTGCGGATTCGAGCCCATCAACGAAGGAACGGAATTGCCTACGGGGCAAGAGGATGGAAACTGCCTGGTTTGGGTCTGTGAAGATGGCGATGCCGTCGAAATTCCGGATGACGCCGATGTCCTTGATGACGGTACGGTATGCACCATCAACACCTGTTCGGACGGTGACCACGTCGTAACCAGTGCCGACGAGCACACGCCCTGTAGTGAGGGAGGTGGCAAGGCTTGCGATGGAAAGGGTCATTGCGCGCAGTGTACGCAGGGCACGCACTGCCCCAGCAGTGTATGCATCGACTATGTCTGCCGATGTGACAATGGCAAAAAAGATGGTGACGAAACGGATATCGATTGCGGCGGAAGTTCATGCGCTCCGTGCAAACCCGAACAAGCCTGCCTTCAGGATACCGATTGCGAAACCGGACAGTGTGTGAGCCAGAAGTGTGGATGGACGACCGTGCTATCCACGATTCCTGCGGATGGCGCGAGCGGCGTGGCGGTGGACACGAACCTTGTGATCACTTTCTCTTCGCCGATGACCCCTGCTTCCCTCACGGCGCAGACTACGGCGGGGGCGTGTTCGGGAACCATTCAAGTGTCTTCCAATAGCTTCGCGGATTGTGTGGCTTTCAAGACCGCGGCGCCTGCCATGAGCGGTCAGGATGCGGTAGCTACCCTCGAACTCGAGACAGCCTTGACTGCCACGGGAGTCTACAAGCTTCGTGTGTTGGGAACCGCGAAAGATGCGCTTGGGAACGATATCGAGCCTTTCCTGATGACCTACGGATTCACGGCGGACATCAATTGTCTCGGACAGGCGATCGTGATCAGCCAGGCGTATGGAGGTGGCGGGAACTCCGGTGCGACCTACACGCACGACTTCATCGAGCTACACAATCGGGGCGCGATGGACGTCGACTTGACGGGCTGGTCCGTGCAATTTGCTTCCGCGACGGGCACCACTTGGCAGGTCACGCCGCTTACGGGAACGATTGCCGCTGGCGGTTATTTCTTGATTCAGCAAGCGAAGGGAACGGGAGGGACGACGTCGCTTCCGGACCCGGACGCGATCGGAACGAGCGCCATGGGTGCTGAGAACTTCAAGATTGCGCTCGTGCGCAATTCGACAGCATTGACGGGGGCATGCCCGAACGATCCGGCCATCGCCGACTTTGTGGGCGTTGGCACGGCCAATTGTTTCGAAGGCACGGTCGGGGCCAAGCTCAGCAACACCACCGCCGCGCTTCGCAAGGATCAGGGATGCACGGAAACCGATGATAATGCAGCGGATTTCGAAGCTCTAGCCCCCACTCCCCGCAACACCAAGTCGCCCATCGTCGCTTGCTCATGCAGTGCCAACGAGACGGATGAGCCTTATGAAATCGATTATTGCGTGTTGCAACACCCGGCATCGGTGACGGTGGTCAAGAACACAACCACGGAATCCATTTATGGCCGGATTTTTGAAACGGGGCTCACCGAGGCCGCGGGATCTGCCGACCGGGTGTTGGCGCAACTGGGATGGGGGCCCACTTCGGTCAATCCGAGCGCGCAGAGCGGTTTTCAATACGTGAACGCCACGTTCAATGTTCAAGCGGGCAACGACGATGAATATGCGGCCACCATCTCGCCCGAGGTGGCGGGGACCTATTCGTACGTGTATCGATTCAGCATCGATGGGGGCGCGCATTGGACGTATTGCGACCTGGACGGAGCGGGTTCGAACGCAAGTCTATCGTTCGACCCGGCGCTGCTTGGTGAACTGACGGTAACGGACTGATCCTTTCCCGATCCCTTCCCACCTTTTTTCCGCCAATCCGCCGCGCTGACTGGACGGCAGGTATCCTTTGGTGTCACGGTAGCTCGTCGATGCTCATGCAAGGAGGTCACCATGCTCCTCGAGGTTCCACGAATTCGTTCGAAAGCAAAAACGGCCCTTGTAGCCGCGGCGGTGCTTGCGGCGTGCGGCAGCCCATCGGAACTGGATACGATTGGCCAACGAGTCAGCGCCTTATCTTCGAATCTGGTCATTGCGGAGGTCTATGGTGGAGGGGGGCTCAATACGGGTGGCACGCCTGCGCCCTACTCGCATGACTTCGTCGTGCTATTCAACCGGGATTCGGCACCTGTCAATCTCAAGGACTTCGTGCTGCAATATGCCTCGCCCACCAACAACTTCAGCAACAAGATCGACCTACCGGATCACTCCCTTGACGCGGGGCAATACTTCCTCATCCGATTAGGGACGGATAACGCTGCGGTAGGCAGCCCCGTTCCCAATCCCGATTTGACACCAACAGCCGCGACCAATATCGGAGGAACCAATGGGAAACTCGCGCTTGCCCGTGCGAGCAAGCCCTTGAGCGGCTGCGGGGGTTCCGCGAATCCTTGTCCTGCCGCGGATATCGTTGACCTTCTGGGTTACGGAACGGCATCGCAAGCGGAAGGAACCGTTTTGCCGGCGCTCAATCATACGAGTTCGGCCAAGCGCAAGCTGGCGGGGTGTCAGGAAACCGATGATAATAAAGAAGATTTCGAGATTGGGGCCCCCACTCCGCGAGGCACGACAAGTGATAAAAAGGATTGCGCTGCCTTGCCCGATGGGGGAGCGGCTGGAGCTGGAGGCGGAGGAGGATCGGGAGGTTCGGCGGGCACAGCAGGTTCGGCGGGCACAGCAGGTTCGGCGGGCACAGCAGGTTCGGCGGGCACAGCAGGTTCAGCAGGTACCGCCGGTTCGGCAGGCACAGCGGGTTCGGCAGGCGCTGGTGATGCGGGGGTCGTGGTAACCGAAGGGCTCGTTCTTGCCGAAATCTATCCGGCGGGCGGGAACTCGGGTGCCGTTTTGAAACATGATTACGTGGTGTTGTTCAATCGCGGCACACAATCCGTCACTCTCGGGGGTGCCGTGTTGCAGTATGCAAGCGCCGCGGGAAACTTCGAAAATACGGCTAAATACACCATGAGCCTTCCGAATGAGTCCCTGCTTCCAGGCGAGTATTTTCTCGTCCAGCTTGACGGCGGCTCCAACGGTGGGGACCTTCCCACCCCTGATGCAAGCGGGACGCTCGCGCTTGGGGCAAGCGCGGGTAAGGTAGCGCTGGCCCTCGCCACTGCTCCGCTGACCGGGTGTGGCTCGAGTACAACGCCATGTGATTCGAAGGATATCATCGACTTGATTGGATACGGTTCGACGGCATCGCAATACGAGGGCTCTGCAAGCGCGTCGGCCCCGAGCGTCACCAAGTCGATGCACCGGAAAAACGGTGGTTGTGTCGATACGAATGACAATAAAAACGACATTGACGTGCTGGACCCCAACCCACGAAACCGGTCGACGACGAAATATGATTGTTCCGCGGTGGTAGATGCGGGAGCGGATGTGGTGGCGGATGTGGTGGCGGATGTTCAGCAGGACGCCCCGCAGGATGTGGTTACGGATGTGGTGGAAGCGGGAGCAGACTTCGACGGTGTCGTCATTGCGGAAGTATATGGCGGCGGCGGAAATTCTGGAGCTTCGTTTACCCACGACTTCGTGGTCTTGTTCAATCGAGGCACCGAGCCGGTGAGCTTGGCGGGGTTGTCGATTCAGTATGCGTCGGCGACGGGCAGCTTTTCTTCCTCGAACAACACGGTAGCGCTTCCCAGCGCCATTCTCGCGCCCGGCAAATACTTCCTGATTCAATTGGCTCTCGGAACCACGGGAGATGGAAGCGCGTTGCCAACGGCGGACTTACAAGCGACGATCGCGATGTCGGCAACCGCGGGCAAGGTGGCTTTGGTGAAGTCATCGGCCCTGCTGGACAAGTGTGGAGACGCGGGCACCCCTTGTTCTTGGACGAATATCATCGATTTCGTGGGGTTCGGAAGCGGATGCACGCAATTCGAAGGCACTGCCCCCACGGCAACGGCCAGCGCCACGAAATCGGCCCAGCGAAGGGGCCTGGGTTGTGTGGATACGGACGATAACTCCGCGGATTTTGTGCTACAGACACCGGCACCACGCAACAGTGCGACCGCCGCGGTGGATTGTTCGCAGGTCGATGCGGGTACCGATTCGGGCACTGGCGGTACGGGAGGTTCGGGAGGCACTGGCGGTACGGGAGGTTCAGGAGGTACCGGCGGAACTGGCGGAACTGGCGGAACTGGCGGAACTGGCGGAACTGCAGGTAGCGGTGGAACCGCGGGCACCGGTGGCAGCGCGGGTGCCGCAGGAACCGCGGGAATGGCTGGGGAAGCCGGCTCCGCGGGCGAAGCGGGTGCGGCGGGTACGGGGGGAAGCGCCGGCTCTGGCGGAGGAGAAACAGGCGGTACGGGAGGCGCGGGAGCAACCGGAGGCTCGGGAGGAACTGAGGTTGGCGGTGCTGCCGGTGCGCCAACGGGAGGAACTGGAGGCGCCCCCACGGGAGGCTCTGGCGGTGCGGCTACCGGCGGCTCCGGAGGCTCTTCCACCGGCGGCAAACCCTCCGTCTATTCCGAACCAGAAGATTCCAGTTGCGGCTGCTCCGTTCCGGGGCATTCCTCATCGCCCAAAGGCCTGCTCCTATCGCTTGGATTGCTCGCCTGGTGGACGCGCCGCAAGCGCTCACGCTCTTTACGAAATCCCTAACCTTTTCCCTTTTTCATCGCTATACTCCCCCGTTCGACGCGGCCCCTTCCGGTCGGCGTCTTTCATCGCATGACGATTTTAATCAAGAACATCAGTCACTTGGTGACGATGGATGACACCGGCTCGGAGTATCGGGACGGTTGGATCCTCGTGGATGGCCGGTCGATTCGCGCGTTGGGAGACGGCGAGCCACCGCCTCCGGAAAAGGGCGAAGCCCGCACGCAAATCGATGCCTGTGGTGCGATGGCTTTGCCCGGCATGATCAACACGCACCATCACCTTTACCAGACCTTCCAACGGGCGGTGCCCAGGGTGCAGGACGCCAAGCTTTTCGATTGGCTCGTTGGGTTATACGAAATCTGGCGTGAACTGACTCCGGACGATGTGCGCATCAGCGCGCAGGTTGGCCTGGGTGAACTTCTACTGACAGGCTGTACGACCATCGCCGATCATTTCTACGTTTTCCCCAAAGGTCAATCACCGCATCTTCTCGATGAAACCATCGACGCGGCCCGTCAATTGGGAGTGCGATTCCATCCTTCTCGCGGCTCGATGTCGCGCGGACGCTCGCAAGGGGGCCTTCCTCCCGACGATGTGGTGCAAAGTCCGGACGTCATTCTTTCGGATTCCCAGCGGGTGGTCGAGCGATACCACGACGCCGATCGTTTCAGCATGTGTCGTCTGGCCTTGGCGCCCTGTTCTCCGTTTTCCGTAACGGACGATCTTCTAGCCGAGTCGGCGAAACTCGCGCGTTCCTTGGGCGTGCGGTTGCACACCCATCTTGCGGAAACGCGCGACGAAGAAACGTTCTGTTTACAAACCCATGGTTGTCGTCCGCTTGCGTACATGGAAAAAGTCGGATGGCTTGGTTCCGACGTTTGGTATGCGCATGGTGTGTACCTCAACGATGCGGAACTTTCGCTCATGGCTTCGACAGGCACGGGCATTGCCCATTGTCCCACGTCGAATTTGCGTCTGGGTTCCGGCATGGCGCCGATCCCCCGAGCGATGGACCTCGGTGTGCCGGTAGGGTTGGCGGTGGATGGGTCCGCATCCAACGATGCCTCGGACATGATACGAGAGCTTCAAACCTGCACGTTGGTGCATCGTGTGGGCACGGGGGTGGAGTCGATGCCGGCACGGCGCGCGTTATGGATCGCCACCCGTGGCGGTGCTCGGGTATTGGGCCGGGATGACGTGGGCATGCTGGCACCAGATATGGCCGCGGATATCGTGTTGTTCAGCCTCGACGATATCGGGCTCGCGGGGGCGATGCACGATCCTTTGGCAGCCCTCGCGTTCACGACCGGGATCCGTCGGGCGCGCTGGGTGATGGTCAATGGTCAGGTCGTGGTGGACGAGGGACGGTTGGTCCACCTTGATGAAAAAGAGCTGCTCGTTCAGGCTAATCGAGCGTCCGGGGCGATGGTTGCCCGCGCGACGGCCAGAACGGGGTTGGATTTTCTTTCTCCCACGCGTTCGGGCGCGGACGGGAAGCGAGCGGAGGGTTCTACGTAATGATTGCTGCGTACCACCAACCAGAAGCGCTTGGCGCTGCGCTGGACTTGATCGCCAACGGAGCGGTTCCGATCGCGGGAGCCACTGGCTTGTACACCGGCCGCGTCAAACGAGATCACCAGCTCGTCGACATCACACGACTCGGTCTGAACCAGATCGAGATCTCTGCCGATGCCGTGCGAATCGGAGCCACGGTCACCCTGGCGGAACTCGTCGCCGCTGCCCAAATCCCCGCCACGGCGGGTGAGGTTTTGCGAAAGGTCGCACGGGGGATCGCCTCCGCTCCTTTGCGCAACATGATCACGGTCGGCGGAGGCATCGCCCACATCGTGTATTGGGCCGATATGCCCGTCGCGCTGCTAGCTCTCGATGCCACGGTCGAGGTGCAGCGCGCCAAAGAAAAACCCGTTCAAATCCCCATCGATTTCTGTTTGCGCGACGGAAAAAAGACCTGGGATGGCGGATTGATCACCTCCGTGCGCGTGCCGCTGGACTCCGACAAGATTTCGTTTGGCTACGAACGCTTTACGAGAACGGCTTCGGATTATGCGTTTGCATCCGCGTGCGTGACGCTACGGAACGTCGGTGGTGTAGCGAAGCGAGTGCGAGTGGTGCTGGGTGCGGTGCAGGGGCGTCCATCGCGCCTGGCATCTGTCGAAGCCCTTGTGGAAGGACAGGCCATTACGCCACAACTACTGGAAACCATTGAGAAAAACGTTCATTCCAGCGTTCAGGTCGCGCCCAACTTCCGCGCGCCAGCGGAGTATCGTCGCGAGCTTGCCGCGGTGTTGGTGGGAAGGGCGCTCGATTCGGCCTGGGCTCAGGCGTCGCGGGAGGAAGGGTGATGAGGATATCGACTCGAATCAACGGTGTGGCTCGACAATTCGACTGCCAGCCTGGCGATACCCTTTTCGATGTATTGCGTCGCATGGGATTGCGAGGGGTCAAGGAAGGCTGTGACCGCGAGGGGACTTGTGGCGCGTGTACGGTGCTGTTGGATGGCAAGGCGGTATTGAGTTGCATCACGCCGGCTCCCAAGGTGGCTGGCCGTGAGGTATTGACGATCGAGGGGTTGGGAGACGTGGCTTCTCCTCATCCGATCCAGGTTGCCTTTGCGGACGCGGGGGCGGTGCAATGCGGGTATTGCTCGCCGGGCATGATCCTATCCACCAAGTCGCTGCTCGACCGGACGTTGGTGCCGACCCAGGAGCAGATCGCCGAGGCGCTTTCGGGCAATCTTTGCCGATGCACGGGGTATGTGAAGATTTTCGACGCCGTTCGCGATGCGGCCGCGGCCTTGCAACAGGAGAAGAAAGACAATGAGCGCTGATCGCACCAGAGACTTGCAGGTTGTCGGCCATTCCGTTCGCAAGGTCGATTCCCTTGGGTTGGCGTGCGGTCAAGAGCTGTACGTTGCCGACTACGCCACGCCGGACACCCTGGTTGGGTACGTGGTGCCCAGCCCTTATGCCCACGCCCGCATCAAGCGCATCGACGCCACCCGTGCGCGCGCGATCGCGGGCGTTCACGCGGTGCTTACCCACGAGGATATCCCTCGTATTGCCCATACGACGGCTGGACAGGGGTATGTGGAGCCTTCGCCTTATGACAACTTCGTGCTCGACAGCAAAGTGCGATTCGTGGGCGATCGGGTGGCCCTGATTGCCGCGGAAACCCTCGAAATTGCTGAAGAAGCTGGGAAAGCCCTGGACATCGAATGGGAGATGCTCGACCCCATTTTCGATCCCGACCATGCGATGGACGAGGGCGCGCCCATCATTCACGATGAGCCGGAAGCCCATATGCCCATTCCGGTTCCTTATGACCCCAAGCGAAACATGGCCGCAGGTGCCAATATGGGAGACGGGGATATCGAACAGGCCCTTCGCACCTCCCCCAAGGTTTATTCCCGGGATTTCAGCACGCAATATGCCCAGCACTGCCCCATCGAGCCGCATGTGACCCTGGGTTACCTCGATGCTCGCAATCGTGTCGTGTTGATCACCTCGACGCAGGTCCCGTTCCACGCGCGACGCATCACCGCTCAGGCTGTCGGCATCCCGGTCAAGCGGGTGCGGGTGATCAAGCCGCGCATTGGCGGCGGATTTGGCGCCAAGCAAGAAGTTTTGCTCGAGCCTTTGGTGGCGAGTCTCGTTCTTGCCACGGGCCGCAAGATTCTGATGCAACTCAGCCGGGCCGAGGAATTCCTTTCTCGAACCCGTCATGCCATCAAGGTGGGTATCGACGGTGGTTTCAACGAGGATGGCACCATCAACGGCCTTCGGATGCGTGTGCAGTCCAACACCGGCGCCTATGGTGCCCACGCGCTTACGGTGATGTGCAATTGCGGCTCCAAAGTCCTGCCCTTGTACCGGATGAAGGCGGTGGCCTTCGACGCCAAAGCGGTATACACCAACCTGCCCGTGGGCGGAGCCTATCGCGGTTATGGTGCCACCCAGGCGGCTTTCGCGATGGAATGCTTCCTCGACGAGGTCGCGGAGGATCTGCACCTCGATCCGATCGAAATTCGCCGTCGAAATCATATTTTACCCGGTGAAGGATCTCCGGTTTTCGCCGCCCTTGGAGAAGGCAAACCCGGTGTCGAGCAAAAAATTGGTTCCTCGGGGCTGGCCGAATGCTTGACCCTTGGGGCCAAGGCGATCGGTTGGGAAGAAAAACGCAGCAAGCCTGGAACGGGAACCTTGCGACGGGGCATTGGCATGTGCGCGTTGATGCAAGGCTCCGCGATCCCGGAAATCGACCTGGGAGCCGTTCATATCAAGATGAACGATGACGGTTCGTTCAACTTGACGTGTGGAGCCACGGACTTGGGAACGGGCTCCGACACGATTTTGGCCCAAATTGCCGCCGAGGTGCTCGGAGTCGATGAAACCGAGGTGCTGGTATATTCCTCCGATACGGATCTGACTCCGTTCGATGTAGGGGCTTATGCCTCGAGCACCACCTACTTGTCGGGAGAGGCGTCGCGTCGCGCGGCCCTGGCGGTAGCCGAGCAAATACGCGAAATTGCTTCAGAAATGATGGAATCCCACCCTGATCCCGCCACCTTGGTGTTGAAAGACAAAGCGGTCGTGGCGCCGGATGGTTCCCGGGTAACGCTCGGTGAGGTAGGATTGCGTTCGCTCTACCAGGCCAATCAGCGTCAGGTAGCCGCCACCGGCTCGGCGATTTCGCATAAATCACCGCCCCCCTTCTCTGCCCATTTCGTGGAGGTGACGGTCGATATCCAGACTGGACAAGTGCGTGTGGTCAAGTATGTAGCCGCGGTGGATTGCGGCACGGCCATCAACCCCAAGCTGGCGGAAGGACAGGTGGAAGGCTCCGTTCTCAACGGGATTTCCTACGCTCTTACGGAAGAGTATCAATTCGACGACAAAGGGCGTATGCGCAATACGGGATTCAACGATTACAAGATCTTCGGAACGCAGGATACGCCGGAAATCCAGACGATTCTCGTCCCCACCTGGGAAGAAACCGGGCCCTATGGTGCCAAGAGCGTATCCGAAATCTGTATCAATGGCGCTCTTCCCGCGATTTCGAATGCCATCTATGATGCCGTAGGCGTACGATTGCGGGAAGGCCCGTTTACGCCGGACCGGGTCCTCGCCGCCATCCGTCAAAAAGCCTGACATTCTTATCCTGTCAATTCCCGCCCACCGACAAGCTTGGTGACGGCGAACGCTGGTTCTGCCCGCAATCAATC
>Ga0116183_1004157_pt1 | contig 14317 bp, 9 predicted proteins | sample AD_UKC078_MetaG_FD_89753 | JGI IMG/M metagenome (GOLD analysis project Ga0116183, IMG submission 89753) | Active sludge microbial communities of municipal wastewater-treating anaerobic digesters from USA - AD_UKC078_MetaG | ecosystem: Engineered > Bioreactor > Anaerobic > Digestate | place: USA... | reverse complement strand
TGGGGCACTCGCTGATCGTCGCCGGAGACGGAGGCGACGGCATTTTCGGAGGCGCGCATATCGGACCCTACTGCCGAAAGGCTCTGATCCCCTGGAAAACGATCGATCCGAATCGTCTGCTGGGACTCGAGACTCTCCAGCCTTTCCAGCACAGCGCCCTGTATGCGTGGTCAAAGGTCATGCTGGACCCCAAGCAGACAAGCCGGGACAAGCGGTTCGCGCAGGAATACTGCCGCCAACTCGGTATGCCCGAGGAGGTGGTCGGGCAGAAGAAGGGGTATTGGGCCGGATCGCTCGGCATCCGGACCAATGACACGGTCCTGGCCCACATGGCGGCTGCCATAGACGACTCAGACTATACGTGGGTCAGGCAATTCGAATTCCCCTCGCCACCCTATGCGGACCTGCCGTTCCGGCAATATGGTCTGGTCAAGTGGCTTCAGGTCAACTACAAGGAGCGTCTCGACGCCCGCGAGATCGAGGAATGCCGTGAGCAGGTTGTGCGTACCAACGCCGCGGAGCGAAGACGAGCGAGAGATGCTCGCGTCCAGGGCATCGTGCGCCGATATTGCCCGGGAAGCGTCATTGCCGCTGCCCAGCGCATGAGGGACAAGATGCGTCGAGAATAGACATCTGACTCAGTCCATTCTGGCAAGAGGAGGTCAGTCCGCTCCGACTTCGACCCATCCTTCCGCATTCCTGGACTGCGACGACCATACACCATCATCCGGCTGGATATTGGGGACTCCTCCGATTGGCTCCTGACGCAGATACTCTTCGGGCACATCTGCGTGGAACGCTGCGCGACAGCGCGATACGAGGCCGGCAAGAAAGGGCACGCGCATGTAGGCAGACACCTTGGCCGCGAGAAACCACGATCTGAGCGAAGTGGCTTCGGCTTCCTGAACCGACATCCTCGCGAGTTCTCTGGCGCGGCTCTTGTGCCCCTGCTTGTGGTGATATACGGCCAGGTTCAGGCAGCGACTGTGAATCGCATCGCTCAGAAGAGGCCTCCATTCGGGCGGCAAGACCTCGCGGAACGTCCGGACGATCCCGATGCTCTGTTCCATTCGTTTCTCGCGGGACAACCGGCTATATGTACCGGCGGGGTGCTGCCGGTAGACCGTCCAGTTTTCGTTGAGATACCCGATTGGCCCGTGCATGCCGTGGAGCACGAAGAACGGCCAGTCGGGCACCGGCAGCGCGTAGTACCAGTCCGGGAATTCCCGAACGAGATGATTGCGAACCACTGCCACCGACGCGGTGCTGATGAAATCATGACGGAACAATCCGCTCACGGAATACGTGGGCCTCCGGCCCGGGGGCGAATGAAGAACGGGCGCCTGCGAGCCGTCCTCCCAGACCATCAGCGCGTTGTGAAAGCACATGCTGTGATCCGGATGCGCATCGAGGAACTCGACCTGACGCTGGAGCTTGTGGGGACTGGTCCAGTAGTCGTCGCCATCCAGACAGGCGACATACTGACCGCGACATTCGAGAAAGGCCTCCGGAAAGTTTCTCATCATGCCGAGGTTCCGCTCTCGCAGCAGCAGGCGAATCCGATCGGGGAATCGATGATGGTATTCGCGGAGGACCGATCGCGTTCCGTCGGTCGAGCCGTCGTCCGCAACAACAACCTCGTAGTCAAAGTCAGTCGCTTGGGCCAGAACGCTTTCAACGGCCTGCCCGATAACCTGCTCCTGGTTATACGTCGTGATCAGGACGCTGGCCTTCATATGCCTACACTCGTCCTCTCCGCTGGCACACACGCCCCGCCATGTCCGGGGATGTTGGCGCCCGTCCCGAACCCATCGCGTCCGTTCCCTTCGGATCGACGGATGCCTCATCAGAAGGCGGCGGTGATTTCACGCCGCTGCGAACATAGTCCAGATAGGCTTCGGGATCCTCAAGCAGCAACGTCCTCTCCCGTTCCCAGTCCTGCCGGTCATCTGACTGGTACCGCTTCTTCAGATGCCTCGACGCGTGCATTCGGAGTTTGTCTTTCAGTGATCCGGGCACGAGAACCTTAGCAAGCCTCGCCGCCAAACCAACGAATCCCGGCCGCTGCGTCGGGCGAACGGTCCAGCCGACCACGTTCAGCTTGTCGACGACGGCTGTCGCCATCAGGTGGAAGATCATGTCTCCGTGAACGGCGCCAAACAAGGTGTGATTGCCTCCGAGATTCGAGCGGACCAGCGGATACCACGTCAGCCCCTCCACGAACGCCCGGAAGCCGTAGCCGACGCCGGAGTCCGGGTAGTGCGGTTGCGCTTGAAGATACCGCTGGTACTCGGGGGAATCGAGATCCTCCTGTGTCAGCACGAGCCTCGGGCGGTGTTTCAGGTAGAACTCGCGAGGGAACAGCATTGCGGCGGTGAGGGGTTTGTAGTCGCCCTTGATGTCCCGGACCGCCCCGGCCAGCACGCACGAATCGGAGAACCGGGCAATCAGCTCGCGGTCCCAGCCATGCCGGACGGGGAAGGAGTCCACGTGAAACAGGGCAACGTGCGTCACCCCGTCGTCGATGGCCCGGCGAATCAACTGCTCCAGATACCAGGAGTGCTCATATTTGACGTCCGACGTGACCGCCGGTGGTCCCTGCTCGTGCTTCAGCAGCCCGCTGCGGGCCACATAAGGTTCGCACGGACAGATCGTGACCCGCGGGTTCTGTTCCAGCTTTGGGAGGAACTGCGGCAGCAGGTGGTTGACACACGCGTAGATGGTGTACGGAATCGTCGTGTTCTTCTCGATCTGACTGAGGTGCAGATCGAGGAGCCTCTCGTTTCTCTCACTGACCATGTACACGACCGCAATGCCCAGCTTCATACCGTCACCCTATCTGCCGATTACCCGAAATCCTCGGAAGGGGCCGCCGACAAAGAGGCCCTTCCTCAAGACGATACGGCATGGGACTCTTCGCGAGCCAGCGTGTACAGGCGATAATCCAACCGTTGGGCATCGTAGACGACATCCTCCATGAAGATCTTCTGATCCTTGGCAACATCGCGTTTAAGCGTCACTTCATCCGCCAGACAGACCGGCAATCCACCGTGCGCCTCATTCTCCGAGCAATTCTCAATCATCCCGTAACAGGTATAGCCGCCGATGCCGTCCAGCACCTCACCCTTGCGCAAATCTCGCTTGGCGTAGGCGTAGACGTTCGTCCGGAAACCAGCGGTCGGCTGGAGCAGCGCTTCGTGGTCGAGAAACGCCTCCGCCACGCACTGCATGGCCTCGACGTGACAGAGATGGTAAGGCCGGTCGAATACGAAGTAGGGCCCGGTCCCCATTTTCGACGGGAAGTAGTTCATCATCGCCTGCTGGAACGGGTTGTCCGATCGGGCAACGACGAAGACGCCGCCGTAGGGCTTCGAACCGAGGACGTAATCGACCACGGCGCGGCGGCCCTCATAAATCCGGTCGAAATCGAAATGGTCGAACACCTCCAGCAGTTCCTTGGTCCGCGGCCCGTGCATTCCCGGCGTGTCCGTTTCGAGTCCCAGCGCGTTCGCCACCAGGGCCATCTCCACACACAGCTTCGTTCCATCCGTGTACGCCGTACACATCTTGTAGTCGAGAAACCGCTTGTCCGCTTCCGGGATGATCGAGGTCGGGTTGACGTAGCGGTTCAGGAAGCCCTTGATGTTCCCGGCCATGACCAGCTCGAAGCCCCACAAGGTGACGTCGTCGACCAGCCGCTTGATGACGCCCGGCTGATCGCCGTCACAGGTCGTGTAGACCACCCCGTTCTTCTCCGCCAGACTCATCAGGTAGGGACCGAAGATCAGATCCGACTCGGCGTTCATCATGACCACGTGAATGCCGTTTTCCATCGCCGTCGCGGCGAAGTGGCCGCCGCCGGCCACGGCGCTGGACGACTCGATGAGCACGTCCACCGATTCGCATCGGGCCAGCAGCTCGCCGTCCCCGGACACGCCGATCTTGCCTCGCGCGATCGTATCGTGCAGGTCGTTGAGATCCTTCACGATGCGGTGCTCCAGATCGAAGGCCGAGCAGGCGGCCGTCGCCTTGTCGATCTTGATGTCCGCGATTGCGACGCATTCAATGCCGGGGGTGATGTCGCACTGGTACAGCAGCGCCTTTCCCGTGTGACCAGCGCCGACAATGCCAACGCGAATGGGTTTGCTGAGGGACTTGAGTCTGGAAAGAATGTCTGCCATAGATCCATCTCCGACAGTGCCACACCCGTACCACGGGACCGACCCGCACAGACCACGGGCGAGGCCGCTGCCTAAGGGGAGCCGGCAACGACACGTTGCACTGCGCGTCTCCCCATCCTGTTTATCGGCACAGCAAATGCAGGTATATCAGCAAAAACCGGCGCGATGGTACAGCGCCTCTGTGCGGACCTCAAGCTGAAATCTATCACCTGCATAGAAACCAATCTACCAACTATTTTATCGGCCCGTTTCCCGGTTGACAATGGGGAATTCCCCTATCCTGCCATTTTCTTGGGCCGTCTGTCGATTCGGCTGCCCCAGCGCGCTGCAGGCCGTTCAGCCTTCTCGGACTGGGAAGGCCCCCGCCACCATCGTCACTCTCTCAGTTGCGACCAGAGCAAATGACGCAGAGGCCCGTTGACGACCGGAAGGGGCACGACCGCGACCTCGACCTTGCCGAGAGTGCCGCCAATGGTCACCGAGGCCACCCCGGTCTGCATCGATGCCATCAGGCGGTCCAGTTCCCTGACGCCCGGCAGCCGAATCCCTTTCAGCGCGCGGGTCGAACCGACCGCATATCCCTCGATCGGGCTTTCGACGCCGCGGGCGAAAGCCTCGATATCTCCGGCGCCACGGACCTCGACACCACGGTTGAAGTAGACAAAGCTCGGGATCCGGATACGCGTGCCGTCGAACCGGACCTTGGCCTGTCCCGTACCTTCGGGCTTGGACTGCCCGAGATTCAGATTCAGTGTGTTGTACAGGGTGCGCAAGATCGGGGTCTCCCCGAGGTCCGATCGCGAGATGTTCAAATCCGCCTGTCCGCTGAGATGTCGCCAGTCGGAAGAAGTCAGCAGCGTGGCTCTGCCGGAAAGCCTGCCGACCATCCTGCTGGCTCCCTCGGACGCGGTCATCTGTAGCACTTCATCGAGGTCGATGTCATTGAAATCAATGACACCGGCAAGGTGGAATCTGCCCTCACGGGGACTGACGCGCGCCCACCCTTCGATGAGCCCGCCCATCGCGTGAATATCCACCTTGTCCACGACGAGCCGGTCCTCGCCCAGGCAGGCGACAAGGTGGCAATCGCCAAGCCTCGCCCGGCCAAACCGTCCATCGGGAATCTGCGCTCGCAACTCCAGACTTATCAGAATCGGACGGCAGAGGCAAAGAATACCTTGTTTGGACACGTCTCTTGAGAAACGCGGCTGTTTGCGGTATGTTGACAGCATCGGGAGATCGGCCTGCGCTGCTCGGCATGCCGATGCTCCGGAGGAGGACACCGATGAAACGCCGGGCTTTTCTCAGAGGGGTGGTCACGTCGTTGGCAGGTTGGGCCTCGCCTGCCCCGTACGCGCCTACGTTCTGCCCCGCGTCGGAGATCAAAAGGCCCGACACCTCCGGCATGAACCTGCTGTTCATTCACGTCAGCGGGCTGACGGCCGCTGCCGTCGGCTGCTACGGGAACCAGGTAGTCAAGACTCCGAACCTGGACCGCTTTGCTACCGGGGCGACTCGTTTCACCCGATGCTATTGTCAGTCGCCGATGCCCTGCCTGTCGCGAGCTTCCCTTCTCACCGGCCTTCGTCCCGACGCGACCAGCGTGCTGACCGCTGGCCATGCACTTGGGCGCACCCTGCCCGCAGAGACGGGGCGGCTGCCCGATCTGCTGCGTCAGTATGACTTTCGCACCGTCAACCTTCACGGCGCTGATGATGCCGCATCCTGCGCGGAGGTGGCATCGCACTACGAAGCACCCGAAATCCACCCATGTGAAGACTCCGAATGCGCGGATGAACGCGAGCTGGATGAACGACGAGCCGAACTGGCCGCTGAACTTCTGACAGACGCGGCCCGCAAAGGCGTGCCCTTCTTCGTGTCACTCGGGCTTTCCGAGCCTGGCGCGGGGCGACGATGCCCCAACGCCTGCCTTGATCTATATGATGCCGACAGCATCGGTGCGGCTCATGCACCCGCCTGTCAGGATCGCGATATTCCTGCCGTTGCCACGCGATTCGGCCGCAACGACGATGTTCTTCGTGACAGCCCCGGGGGCTTGCCCCCCGACGAGGTGGACCGGGAAACGATCCGAGCCTACTACGCCTGTGCTTCCCTTCTCGATGCCCAGGTTGGCGTCGTGCTCGACGCGCTCGACCGGGTCGGGCTCAGCAATGAGACCATCGTCATGGTGTTCGGCGAGTGCGGCTTCCACCTGGGAGAACATGGGCTCTGGGGTCCGGGCACGCTCTTCGAACAGGTGACACGCGTCCCCCTGCTGGTCCGTGTGCCCGGACTTGCCGTCCGGCAGGCCGTGTGCGAGGAGATTGTCGAGTTAGTCGATCTGCTACCTACTATCTGTGATCTCCTGACGATCCCAACGCCGGGCCGCCTGGAGGGCAAGAGCTTCGTGCCGCTGCTCTGCGATCCCGTGCAACCGTGGAAGAGAGCGGCCTTCACGCTCTGCGAAATGCCCGGGCATGTCGGGCGATCCGTGCGGACCAAACGATGGCGCTACACAGACTGGCAATCCTCCACGACGCTGCAGCGGCAGTTCGAACTCTACGACCTGGACAGCGATCCCTGGGAGCAGGTCAATCTGGCGTTGCATCCCGACTATCGCAACGAGCGCACGATCCTGGCCAACCTCCTCCAGCGGGGCTGGCAGGCAGCCCAGTAGCAATTTGGAGGTCCGGACCGATACGAATGCCCGCAGAAAACAAGCGACCCAAGTCCCCAGTGCAAACTTCGCAGACGCGAAAAACCTGCCGCAAAGTCCCTGAAAAACGCTTCTGGGACGGCCCAGGCCCCGTTCTCTCCGGATTCCTGGATTCCAAGCCAAAATTATCGTACCCGCCATTGATTTGGACGCCTTCGTCTGGTATAATGCCGTCATAACTCGTAACCAATGGGGTGGTGTAAGCTATGAACGAGATCTTCCTGACGATGTTTGTGATGCTTCTGTTCCTGGTGGGCGTCACAACACAGTAAACCCAGTCGAGGGACCGGCCATTTCCTGGATTTGCGCTCCGCAGACCGCATCCGGAGCGGGCCGGGCCAGGTAAGCATGCGGATAGCGAGACTGTTTCCGCACGATCGTTTGGCGGCGCGTTGCAGGCCTTCGCTATCCTTACAGATGCCCCTTACCCGGAAATTTCCAGCCTGATTCTTATCTGCTATACCACCACTTCCGCACCCCATGCGATAGCTCCACGTTTACGGTGCGCGTATCTACGTCCGAGAATTGTGTTGTGGTGCGCGGGCCGATCTGGCATAATCCAGTTTGGTCGAAAGTGCAATTTCTAACGTGAGCAGACATGGTACGACCGACTTGCCGGAAAGACCCCCTGCCTCACTCGGGGGACGTAAGGTGACCGGCACTCTATCCGTTCACCATGTCTCGAGGCGTTCTCGGATCGCTCAGGGGAAGGAGGTGACTGTCTGTGTCCCATCGCCCTCGCCTTCAGGCGGGCATGTGGAATACCGCGCGCTGTGCCGTCTCGAAATGCCCCACCCGTCGGACAGCAGATCGAGAGACGGCATAGACCGAAGAACGTCACGTGGACGTCCCTCTGGACGCGGCGGCAAAAGTACCCTTATTTGGTGATGGAGGAATCTCATGTTCAGGACAACGCTTTGCCTGGTCTGTTTGACCGTGGGAGTTGGACCGATGTTGGCAAGTCCAGCCGCGGCCGACCTTGTCGCGTGGTGGACATTCAACGAGGGCGCCGGCGAGACGGCCTTCGACGTCTCCAAGAACGGCCACGACGGCACCCTCAACGGGGACACCGCCTGGACGACCGGCCAGTTCGGCGGCGCCTTGGAGTTCGACGGCACCGGCGACTACGTGATGTGCGATCTCGTGGACATCGACACCGCCGTGACAGGCGGCTTGACGGTGACCGCATGGGTCAACAAGCCGGCCGGCGGAGACCGCAAGATGTGCAGCAACCGCCAGGTCTCCAATGCCGCCGGCGGCGGCTTCTCGTGCACCATCTACAACGACCGAATGGAGATGGATGTTTGCAGCGCTTCGGTGCGCAATCTCAACCGGGACAGCGACGGTCCCATCGTCCCGGGGGACACGTGGATTCACCTGGCCTGGGTCCTCGACGACGTCGGGAACACCTTCAACGAATACCACAACGGCGAGCTGGTCGATTCCTCCGCGGAAAACGTCTCCGTCGGCCTCTCGACGCAGAACTTCCGAATCGGCGCGGACTCTCCGAATCTCGGTCTATACTTCAGCGGGATGATTGACGATCTGCGGATTTACGACCATGCGCTGACGGAGGCCGAACTGGCCGACGTCATGACGGGCAAGGCCCCCGGCGCGGAGAAGGCGGTGGACCCGAGTCCCGCGATCGATGCGACCGATGTGCCCCGCGATACGATCATGAGCTGGACGGCCGGCGCATTCGCGGCGACACATGACGTCTACTTCGGTACAGCGTTCGATGACGTCAACGCCGCCAGTCGGGCCAACCCGATGGGCGTTCTGGTCAGCCAGGGCCAGAGCGGCACGACCTACGATCCGGCCGGAGCCATCCAGTTCGCTCTGACCTACTACTGGCGCGTCGATGAGGTCAACGCGGCGCCCGACAACACGATCTTCAAAGGCGACGTCTGGAGTTTCACAGCCGAACCGGTGGCCTATCCGATCGAAGGTGTCATTGCGACGAGCAACGGCTCCTCCGGCGTGGGCGCCGACCCGGCGAATGCGGTCAATGGCTCCGGTCTCAACGCCGACGATCAGCATTCAGTATCCGCAGAACACATGTGGTTGGCCGGCGCGCCCGCGGACGAAGCGCTCTGGATTCAGTTCGAGTTCGACGCCGTCCGCAAGCTCCACCAGATGTTCATCTGGAACTACAACGTGCAGTTCGAGCCGGTTCTCGGCTTCGGGCTCAAAGACGTCACGGTGCAATACTCCGCCGACGGCGTCGAATGGGCGGCGTTCGGCGATGTCGAACTGGCTCGGGCCACGGCCTCAGCGACGTACACCTACAACAGCGTCATTGATCTGGCCGGCGTGGCCGCCAGATACGTCCGACTGGTCGTCAACAGCGGCTGGGGCATCATGGGCCAGTACGGGCTCAGCGAGGTTCGCTTCACGTATCTTCCGGTCCTGGCTCGCGAGCCGCAGCCGGCGCCCGGCGCGGTCGAAGTCTCGATCGACAGCATTCTGGACTGGCGAGGAGGCCGCGAGGCCGCTTCGCATGACGTCTACCTGGGAACCGACGCGGAAACGCTCGCCCTGGCTGCCGTCGTGGACCAGTCGCAGTATGACCCCGGCGTGCTCGATCTCGGCACCATTTACTACTGGCGGGTCGACGAGGTCAACGAAAACGCCAGCCCAAGTGCCTGGACCGGTGACACCTGGAGTTTCTCCACACAGGACTACCTTGTGGTGGATGACTTCGAAAGCTACACCGATGACATCGATGGCGGCGGGACGATCTTCCAAACGTGGATCGACGGATACGAAGATGACACGAACGGTTCGCAGGTCGGGTACATCAGTGCGCCCTTCGCCGAGCAGACCATCGTCCACGGCGGCAAGCAGTCCATGCCCCTGTATTTCGACAATACCGCTGCATCTACGTCCGTGGCCGACCTCGAACTGGACGGGCAGGACTGGACCCGTGCAGGCATTCAGGCGCTGGTGCTGTACTTCCGCGGCGGTTCCGGCAACACGGGCGGTCAGTTCTACGCAGAGGTCAACGGCAAGAAAGTCCTCTACCCCGGTGCGGCCGATGTGCTGACGAAGACGGCGTGGAAGCAGTGGAACATCGATCTGGCCTCGCTCGGCGTCAATCTGCAAAACGTCACCACGCTGAGCGTCGGCGTGGATGGCGGCGGTTCCGGTCTCGTGTACGTCGATGACATCCTGCTGTACCGGTCCGCCCCGGAGATCGCGGCGCCGGTCGATCCCGGAACCGACGGACTGGTGCTCCAGTATCTCTTCGACAGCGACGCAACGGACAGCTCGGGCAACGGCTATCACGGCACGCTGCTGGGCGATGCCCTTACGATGGACGGTGTGCTCGGTCTGGACGGCGCCGATGACGCGGTGGCCGTCCCGCGGATCGGCGGCGCGACCGCCACGTTCAGCGCATTCAGCTACACGATGTGGATCAACCCCGCGTCGGGCCTGGCCGCATTGCAGTTTGCCGGTGGGATGAACACGGACGGCTGGGTGGCTGGAGCCGTGCACTTCAAGCTCTCTTACGGCGCGGTCAATGCCGGCATCAACGGTCTTGACGGCGGCGACCTCCAAGGCGCCACCGTGGTCGGTGCGGGCGAATGGAGCCATATGGCTCTGGCCGTCTCCGAAACCCGAGCGGCCATCTATCTGAACGGCCAGGTGGAAGATTCCCGCGATCTGGCAGCCCCCCTGACGAATCTCATCGTGGGCGGCGCGTCTCTGGGCGCCTGGAACAACAACGGCAGCATCGAGCGCGAAATGAGCGGCCAGATGGACGATGTCCGCATCTACGACCGCGCGCTGTCGGAGGGCGAGGTGCTCTTTCTGGCCGATCACCGGTAGAACGCCTTCTGCTGCATCGAGGGTTGCGGACACTGGCACCATGGACTATCACGGGGCCTGTTTCGACGAACGTCGGGACGGGCCCCGTTTGCATTGGCGAACACTGGCCTCTGCTCAGCGTCGGTGGCCGGTGGCGGCTATGTAGTTGATTGACGCACCACCCTGTGCGGATATGATACGTGTGCAGAATCGGGTCAACCGGATGCAGCTTTCATCAGGACCGATGGTGGAAAGGACGGGACACGATGGCGAAGATGAATCGGCGGGATTTCCTCGGGGCGGCACTTGGCAGTAGTCTGGCCATGAGTGGTCTGGCTCGGCGGGTCGGTGGCGATCAAGCGAGCGGACCCAGAGTCGGATTGGGCGTCATCGGCTGCGGGAATTACGGCATGGCCGACATCCGTGCCGCGTTCAGCGTCGGCGGCGTCGAGGTCCTCGCGCTATGCGACGTGGACAGCCGGCATCTCAAAGACAGCGCCGACAAGGTCGAGCAACTGCAGGGCTCCAGGCCCAGGACCTTCAAGCACTATGGCGAATTGTTGGAGACCCCCGGTCTGGATGCCATCATTATCGCTACACCTCCGCAATGGCATGCGCTGCCCTTCATCGCCGCGGTCGAGAAGGGGCTGGACGTCTACTGTGAAAAGCCGCTCGCCTATGATGTCCGCGAGGGCCGCGCGATGGTCGAAGCGGCGCAAAAGGAAAAGGATGTCATCGTTCAGATCGGCTTCCAGCGCCGACAGAGTCCGGCCATTCAGCAGGCGCGCGAGTACATCCGCCAGGGCAATCTCGGACGTGTCATTCAGGCGGATGCACAGATTCACTACACGGCAGGCATCCTCGACACGACCCCACAGGACCCGCCGGCGTCGCTGGATTGGGACCTCTGGTCGGGCCCGGCGCCGAAGCTGCCGTACTGCCCGCAGATCGGCCACTTCGCCTGGCGGCTGGAGAAGACCACCGGCCACGGCCACCTCGTCGATTGGGGCATCCACCTGATCGACGCGACGCGGTATATTCTGGGCGAGACGACGCCGAAAAGCGTGCAGGCATCGGGCGGCATCTACTACTTCAAGGACAAGATCACCACGCCCGATATTCTCTCGGTGCAGTTCGACTTCGAGACCTGTCCGGTGTTCTGGAAGCACCGCATCTACGACGCCGCAGAGTATACGCCGGAAGTGTCCAATGGCATCTTCTTCTATGGCGAGAAAGGCACCATCTTCGTCACCGACCAGCGCTGGGTCATCATCCCCAGGGGCAGAGATGCCGAACGCATCGAGCACAATGTCAAGGCGGACATGGGGGCCGCTCACATGGCCGAATTCCTCGGCGCCGTTCGGGCCAGACAGCAGCCCGGCTGCACCATCGAGGAGGGATTCCGCTCCACAGCCACGGTCAAGCTGGCCATGATCGCCTACGAGGTTGGCGCCAAGATCGCCTGGGACGACCGGACCGAGCAGATCACCAACCACACCCAGGCCAATGCTCTGCTCAAGCGGGAATATCGCGCGCCGTGGAAACACCCATACCAGGATTAACGGCTTCGACGAGAAGAACTTCATGGCCGCCGACGGCAGCAGAACCCGGCAGATGCACGTTCGCTTCGAGCATGTGCCGACCCGCAACCAGTTGCTTTCTTGGGAGAGTATGATGTTGAAATATGGGTTGCCGATATGGATCATCGTTTGCCTGGCCGCAACAGCAGCGACTCCGAAAGCGCCGGTTGTCAGTTCCGCATGGCCGAGTACGCCTGGGACAATCGGCCTGTATGAGAAGTTCGAGTTGCGGATCGATCTGGAGGCGACGTATTCGAATCCGTTCGATCCGGACCAGATTGATCTATGGACGGAGTTCACGGCGCCATCCGGCAAGACACAAACCATCTGGGGTTTTTACAATCCGTCGAGTTGGGCGTCTTTGTGGATGGTGCGGTTTGCGCCGACCGAGATCGGACAATGGAAGTACGTTGTCAAAGTCAAGGACAAGGAGGGAACCGCCGAGGGCCGTCCGGGCACGTTCAATGTCACGACATCCGATCATCACGGCTTCGTCCGGATCGCGCCAAACCAACGCTATCTCAAGCACGACGATGGGACGGCGTTCTACGGCGTGGGCCTGTGGTATAACGACAGCTACGAACAGTTCAACGCGGGCCAGATCACTGAGGAAGGCCTCGACGGACTGAAGCGCCTGGGCGGCAACTTCATCAGCTTCTTTCACACGCCCCTGGAGACGATGGGCACGGGGCTCGGCCGCTACGATCAGAATCGTTGCGGCCGGCTCGATCAGCTCTTCGAATGGTGCGAGCAGCGCGACGTTCACATCAGTTGGAATATCTGGTTTCACTCGTACATCTCCCAGGCTGTCTGGGGCGGGGGCAACGCACGGTACCGCCACAATCCCTATCGACTGGTCACCGACGCGAAAGGCTTCTTCGCCAGCGAGCAAGCCTGGCAGTACCAGGAAAAGCTCAACCGCTACATCATCGCCCGCTGGGGCTACAGCCGGGCCTTGTTCCTGTGGTTCATCATAGACGAGATCAACGGCACCGAAGGCTGGCAGGACGGCGACAGAGCGGCAGCGGAACAGTGGTGCCGAAAGATGGACGCGTTCTTCAACGAGCACGATCCGTACGGGCGTCCCACCACCGGCACCCAGAGCGGGGGCATCGGCCAGTGGTGGCCCGAGGGCTATCGCATCTTCGACGTCGCGGCCCGTGAGATCTATGAGGCGCAGGGGCACCCGATGCCCCGAAGCGGCAAGATCGGCCCTGACGACGAGAGCCCTCTGCGGGCGAGCTACCTGACCTATGCCAAGCAGAGTCAGGACCTCTGGACAGGCTTCGACAAGCCCGCCATCGTCGGCGAGTGCGGCTATGACCACACCTACTACGAGCCGGGGATGCCGGGTTACCTGGCCATGTACCACAATGCGCTGTGGGCAGGTCTGGCCAATGGGTTGTGCTGCACGCCTTTCTGGTGGGCCTACTCCGACTGGATCAATGACGCGGTGGTGACGAACCAGATGCAGTCCTTCGCGCGGTTTGTGTCCGACATCGACTTCACCAATCTCGATTGGCGGCCCGTATCAATCCACAGCGACCGTTGCGATGCGTGGGCTATGGGCAGTGACTCGCTGATCTTCGGGTGGGTGGTCAATCCACGGTCGGGCGTGGCCCGTGAATCCTTCACGATCGGGGGGCTGGACGACGGCTCGTACGAGGTCCGTCTCTACCGCACGTGGCGAGGCCGCTACCTCGACGCCCAGACCGTGGAATGTCGCGACGGGACGCTGACAGTCGCGATTCCCGAGCTGACGACGACGGGCGGCCATGCCTCGCACATCGGTGACGACGTGGCGTTCAAGATCAAGCCACGGTAGGCTCTCCGGGTGCGGCTCACCAGGAGTAGAGTACGCCGGCGACGAAGGAAACGTCCTGCGACTGATCGACGATGGGGCTGTCCTTGATCTCGCCGTCGAACCACTCATATTGAACGGCGCCAAGAAGACTCCACCTGCCGGCCAGCTTGCGGCGCACTGCCAATCTGACAAATGGGTCCGTTGCGTCGTCCGCCTCATAGGCGGG
>Ga0116183_1004154_pt1 | contig 14323 bp, 14 predicted proteins | sample AD_UKC078_MetaG_FD_89753 | JGI IMG/M metagenome (GOLD analysis project Ga0116183, IMG submission 89753) | Active sludge microbial communities of municipal wastewater-treating anaerobic digesters from USA - AD_UKC078_MetaG | ecosystem: Engineered > Bioreactor > Anaerobic > Digestate | place: USA... | reverse complement strand
TGTTCGTCCCATAGTCTCCTCTTCCTGTATGCGTTTTTGGTTAACACACAGTATAGCAGTAGACTGTGGGACAGTTCTTTCAGCCCCAGAATAACCCGTGCAGTTTATCTTACTGCGCGCGGGATAACAGTTGTACTGATGTTTTCATTGACAAATGGCTTTGACATGCTAGAATATAGCCGCTACTCATACTGTAAGAAGTAGCGGATGTGATCTATCGTTCTACACATTCCTAAGGAGGAAGTAATGAGAAAAATCCGAGTTTTGATGATGGGGCTTGCTCTGTTGCTGACAATGGGAGTTCTCTTTGCCGCAGCTCAGGCCGAAGTTGGAAAGAGTGGGCTCACCCCCGCCACGTACTCATGGACTGCTGGGGACATGGGTGGCGGTTGGTACACTCAGGCAGGGGCGATGAGCGAGATCGTGAAGACCGCCGTCCCTGAGATTACCATCAAGGTCCTTCCCGGAGGGGGAACGGCGAACCCCATGGCGCTCGAGGCCAAACAGCATGACTTCGGCTGGGGTGTCGGGTACGTCAATCGTGCCGCAATAAATGGAGTGGCTCCACTCTACGATCGGCCGATCAAGGGCATCAGTGGACTGCTCGGCGGCTTCTCGGTCGACTTCTACCACTTCTTTGCAGCCAATACGACCGGGATAACCACCATCGATGAGTTGGTCGCCAAGGTCAAGGCAGGGGAGAAAATCAACATCGCAGCCCCCCGTGTCGGTACCAGTGAACGTGCGCTTACCTCGCTCATCTTCGAGAAGTACTATGGCATCTCGTATGAAGCGATCGAGAAGAATGGCGGACGGGTCGAGTATGCAGTCTACGGTGACATGGTGAACCTCTACAAGGACCGCCACGTCGACTACGTCATCGCATGCCTGGGCCTCCCCGGCGCTGCGATCACCGAGATGTCGCTCTCCCGCCCCTCGAGGATCCTTGCAGCCAGTGACGATCTGGTCAAATGGGCAAACAAGACCTACGGCACCGTTGCTTGGGAGAGTGGCTTGTGCGTGATTCCCGCCGGCACCTACCGTGGCATCGATGTGGACGTGCAGGCTATCGGCCACTCCACCGAGATCATGTGCCGAAGTGACCTTGATGAGCTTGTCGCCTACAACTTCACCAAGGCGTTGATCGAGAACATCGACAAGGTCCAGCAGATCAACCCGTCCTTCGCCAAGTACTTCAAGGCGGAGAGTGCACCAGACACCATGATCCCGCTCCATCCGGGAGCCCAACGGTACTACAAGGAAGCAGGTCTTCTTTGATCGTCATGAGCACGTATCCGGCAGCGGACCGCGGTCCGCTGCCTCCATCCATTGAACAAAAGGGGAGTACTTCCTATGCGTGAATTGAAAGGTTGGGTACGATGGCTTGTAGCCATCTGCTTGGCAGCAGTAGCGTTATTCCATTTTTATACGGCGGTTTTCGGAATTTTCCAACCAAGAATTCAACGTGGTGTCCACTTGATGGTCCTCCTTCCGATGGCCTTCCTGCTCTATCCGGCACATAAGGAGAAGAGCCCTACGGACCGTCCCTCGCTCCTGGATTGGGTCCTCGCCGTCATGGCGGTGATACCGCCGATCTATCTGATGATGTTCAACCGTCAACTGGACCTTCGCTATGCGACGATCGATCCGGTGACCACCACCCAGCTCGTACTGGGATTGATCAATATCATTCTCATCATCGAAGGGGTGAGGCGTGCAGTGGTTCCTGCTCTTGCGATCCTCATCGTCGCCTTCTTCGCCTATATCTTCGCCGCCCCATACCTGCCCGGTATCTTCTGGGCACGGGCGATGCCGATCTCCCGTATCGTTGAGATAAACTACCTGTTGACCAACGAAGGCATCTACGGTTCGATCATCGGGGTGACGGCAACCTTCGTCTCCATCTTCGTCATCTTCGGCGCGTTCCTTCAGAATACCAATACCGGTGAATACTTCACCAAGCTCGCCGTTTCCGTAGCCGGCAAGTCAATTGGCGGGCCGGCGAAGATTGCTGTCATCTCCAGTGGCCTCTTCGGCTCCATCAGCGGTGTGGCGGCAGCAAACGTCTACGCCACCGGTGTCTTCACGATCCCGCTTATGAAGCGGATGGGCTATCGCAAGCAATTTGCCGGGGCAGTGGAGGCATCAGCCTCCACCGGAGGCTTGATCATGCCACCGATCATGGGGGCAGGGGCGTTCGTGATGAGCGAAATCACCGGGATCGCCTACGTCCATATAATCAAGGCGGCGGTGCTGGGTGCGATCTTCTACTACTTCTCCATCCTGCTGAGGGTGCACTACATCGCAAAGAAAGAGGGGTTGAAGAGCATGGAGGCAGAAGAGGTGATCCCTCTGAAGCAGATTCTCAAGGACTCCTATCTGCTGTTGCCGCTCGTTATCCTGGTCGTCTTCCTCTCCATCGGGTATTCGCCGTTCATCGGTGCGGTTTGGGGTATTGTCGCAACCTATGTGTTGACCTTCTTCAAGAAGGAAACCCGCATGGGGCTGAAGAAGCTCTTTGAGACCTTCGAACTTAGCGGCCAGAACCTGATTATGCTGGCCATGTCATGTGCCGGGGCAGGGATGGTGATCTCGACGGTCACCTATACCGGTCTGGCCCTCGGTATCGCATCGAGCATCCAGGCATGGTCCGGTGGCTTCCTCTTTCCGGCATTGCTCTTGGTGATGATCACCTCGATCCTGATGGGAATGGGCATGCCCTGTACCCCCGCCTATATCGTGGCGATCACGATCGGGGGGCCTGCCCTGCAGGCGATGGGTGTCGACGTGTTGACCGCCCACCTCTTCGTCTTCTACTTCGCGATCCTCGCCGAGGTGACACCACCGGTCTCCATCGCTGCCTACTGCGGTGCGGCAATCGCCGGCAGCGATCCGCTGAAGACAGGCTGGGAGGCGCTCAGCCTTGCCTTGGTAGGGTTCATAATCCCCTACATCTTCGTCTATAACCCGGCGTTCATGCTCAAAGGCTCCTTCTTTGAGATCATCGCAGTCTCCATCCTCGTCTTCTATGCCACGCTGTTGCTCTCTTCGAGTATGGCTGGCTACTGGACGAGGGCACTGAAGGTGTGGGAACGCGGGGCCTTGGGACTCGTCACAGCGGCAATGGTTGTCCTGGCATGCAACAAGGTCATTATGCACAGCGCAGCAACGCAGATCTTCATGGTTGCATCCCTTGCTGTCGTGATCTTTTTCTTCGTGCGAAAGGGCAAGAGTAGCACGGCTGTCGTGGTATAAGACAACTGAAAAACAGGTGGCGACTCGTACCCTAGGGGATAGGCGCCACCTCTTTTTTGGTGTAGTAGTAGTTGTGAGGTGTATATAAAATGAAATCGTATCGTATTGCAATAGTCGGTGCCATGGGCGCCGTCGGAAGCCAGATGGTGAAGATGTTGGAGAAATCCTCGATTGCCGTCGAATACTTCAAACCCCTTGATACTGCAGAGAACATCGGTGAACTCATTGATTTCCGTGGGTCTGCCTGGGCGGTCCAGGAGGCGAAAGAGGGGAAGTTCGCTGATATCGACATCGCCCTCTTCAGTGCAGGAGCGGCGGCCAGCAAGACCCTCGCCCCGATTGCCGTCTCTGAGGGAGCAATTGTCATCGACAACTCCAGCCAGTGGCGGATGGACGACACCGTCCCGCTGGTGGTGCCCGAGGTCAATGCCGACGCACTGGCCGGCCATCAGGGGATCATCGCCAACCCCAACTGCTCGACCATCCAGATGGTCGCCGCTCTCAAGCCGTTGCATAATACCTTCTGCATCAAGCGGGTGGTGGTCTCAACCTACCAGGCGGTCAGCGGCAGCGGCATGGCGGGCATCGAGGAGTTGAAGAGCCAGACGGCCGCTGTCATGGAGCGGGAAGAGGTGGTCAGCACGGTCTATCCGCACCAGATCGCCTTCAACGCGATTCCGCAGATCGACTCCTTTTTGGAGAACGGCTACACCAAGGAGGAGTGGAAGATGGTGGAGGAGACGCACAAGATCCTCAGCCCCGATATCGTCGTCAGCCCCACCGCCGTGCGGGTCCCCGTCTACCGGGGCCATAGCGAATCGATCAACGTCGAGTTTGAACGCCCCTTCGAGCTGGATGAAATCTACCAAGCTTTTGAGTCGGCTCCCGGCATCGTCCTTGTCGACGATGTCGGCAAGAGCGAGTACCCGCTTGCCATCGATTGTGAGGGCAAGGGGGGGGTCTACGTCGGACGGATCCGACGCGACTTCAGCGTCAAGAGCGGCATCAACATGTGGGTTGTCAGTGACAATCTGCTCAAGGGAGCGGCGCTCAATACCGTCCAGATCGCCGAGAAGATGGTCCAGATGGGCCTTGTCGGCTAAAGGGAGTGTATGATGGGCAAGGCCCTTGATGTAGTGGTGGTCGGTGGAGGAATCATCGGGCTGGCAAGTGGCTATTTTCTCACTCGTAACGGCAAGCGTGTCGCTGTCCTCGACAAGGGCGGCTTTGCCGATGGGGCGAGCGGTGCCTGTGACGACATGATCCTCTTCCAATCCAAGAAGCCGGGGATCAACCTGGAGTTGACCTTCGAGAGCCTTGAGCTCTACAAACGCCTGATCGTCGACTTCGATGATTCGATGCAGTTCAAGAACCTTGGAGGCATGGTCCTCATCGAGAACGGTGAAGAGCTTGCCATCATGGAGCAATTTGTCAAGGAACAACGCTCATATGGGCTCGATGTAGAGCTCATTGACCAGAAGGATGCGCGAAAAAAACAGCCCTTTCTGAGCGACCACATCATCGCATCGACCTACTCCATGATGGATAGCCAAATCGACCCGTTCCACGTCATGCGGGCGTTCGAGAAGCAGGGCAGTGCACTGGGCATGCAGATCATCCGTCGCAATGGTGTGATAGCCATCGAGCGGTTGGGCAATGCCAACTGGAAGGTCATCACTGCCGACGGTACCGCCTACGAGGCGCCTGCGGTGGTCAATGCCGCCGGCGCCTGGGCCCCGTCGATTGCCACGATGGTCGGCGCTGTCGTCCCCATCGTCCCCAAGCGGGGTCAGATCGTGCTGAGCGAACGTATCCCGCCCATCGGTGAGACCAACCTCTGGAACGCCAAATACCTGGTCACCAAGCTGCACAAGGGCAGTGCGGTGACCCTCTCGGCCGAAGAGGTGGAGCTGGGTCTGTCGCTCGCCTTCACCCGCTCTGCCGGAGGGACGTACTTGATGGGCTCGACTCGTGAATACGTCGGCTACGACAAGAGCACCACCATCGCTGGTATCAAGGGGATCATCAACCTGACGCTCGGCTACTTGCCCAAGATGAAGGACGTGGGGATCGTACGGGCAATGGCGGGCCTGAGGCCAGAGACCCCGGATGGCAAGATGATCCTCGGCGAGCATGCGGGGCTTGATGGCTTCTATACCGCCGCAGGCCATGAGGGGGACGGCATAGCCCTCGCCCCGATCACGGCCAAGCTGCTCAGTGACCTGGTCTGTGGCAACAGGATCGAACGTACGCTTGATGAGCTTTCGCCCAATCGTTTTGGAGAGGCAACCAATGAGTGATGAGACTGAAAACCGGGATATGCTGATCTGTCGATGTGAGGAGGTCACCCTCGGTGAGATCCTCGATGCGATCGATGACGGTTTTGTTACCGTGAAGGATGTGAAACGGGCCACCCGGGCGGGCATGGGGCTCTGTCAGGGACGCTCCTGTTCGCGGACGATCGCCCGCATCATCAGCCAACGTACGGGAAAGCCGCTTGATGAGGTGTTGCCCAAGAGCTATCGCTATCCGGTACGACCGGAGAAGATGTCGGCGGCCCTTTCAGAGGAGAGTGAAGATGAATCGGATAGTTGACCACCCGATCCTCGGCCCCCTTGCCGATGCAGAGGTGGTGCACATCATAGTCGATGGGGTCGCCCTCACCGCCCGCAAGGGAGAGATGATCGCAGCCGCCCTGATCGCCAACGGCAAGAACACGTTCCGCAGGACCGTGAAGCGTGACGAACCACGGGGTATCTACTGCGGCATCGGACGCTGCACCGACTGCGTCATGACCGTCAACGGGATTCCCAACGTACGCACCTGCGTCACCGAGGTGGCCGAAGGGATGGTCATCGAGACCCAGCTGGGCAGTGGGGAGTGGCAATGAAACGAGTACAGCGAGAGATCGTCGTCATCGGATCGGGACCTGCCGGCCTCTGCGCCGCCATCGAGGCGGCGCAGGCGGGGGCAGGGGTACTCCTCCTTGATGAGAACGCCAAGCCCGGTGGCCAGCTCTTCAAGCAAATCCACAAGTTTTTCGGCTCCGCCGACCACCGCGCCGGGGTACGTGGCCTGGATATCGGGGTCCAGTTGCTCAAGCAGGCCGAGGATCTGAACATCGAGGTATGGCTCAACAGCGAGGCGTGTGGGATCTTTGACCAGAACTCGGTGTGGGTGGTGCGCGACAAGCAGCACTCCATCACCGTCGAGGCGCAGCGGATCATCATCGCAACAGGGGCTGTGGAGAACTCGATCAACTTCCCCGGCTGGACCCTGCCTGGCGTCATGGGCGCAGGGGCGGCACAGACCATGATCAACGTCAATCGTGTGCTGCCAGGCCATCGGGTGCTGATGGTTGGCAGCGGCAACGTCGGCGTCATTGTCAGCTACCAGCTGCTGCAGGCGGGCGCACAGGTGGTTGCCATCGTCGAAGCGGCTCCCACCCTCGGCGGATACGGGGTACACACAGCCAAGGTCCGTCGCGCCGGGGTGCCCTTCTATGCAAGCCACACCGTCAAGGAGGCCCGGGGCACCGATCACGTCAAGAGTGCTGTGCTGGTCAACCTGGACAGCAATTGGCAACCGATTGACGGCAGTGAGTTCGAGGTCGAGGTCGACACCATCTGTATCGCCACCGGTCTGACCCCGGCTGTTGAACTTGCCTTCGGCTCTGGGTGCACGCCGGTCAACAGCCCCGCCCTCGGCGGCTTGGTGCCGGTTCATGATGCGGGGATGAAGAGCAGCAACGAATCGATCTATGTCGCAGGCGATGTCTGCGGGGTCGAGGAGGCGAGCACGGCAATGGAGGAGGGCAGGATTGCCGGCCTCTGTGCCGCCCATTCGCTCTCATATCTCGATGAGGCGGCCTTCAGCCGACGATTCGAGCAGCTGCAACACAACGTGAATGCCCTGCGTTCGGGCATGTTCGGTCAGAGGCGACGCGAGGCGAAGGAGAGCATCGTCAGTTCATATGGGGTGCACAGATGAGCAGAAGAGAACACGAGGAGAGCCGGTTGAAGGTCAGTGGGGCCGTGAGCCTTGCCGAACTGCATCAGACAGCCGAATACATCCTTCCCGATGAGCGGTTTTCCAAGCCGGTGGCTGTGATCGAGTGCATCGAAGCGATTCCCTGCAACCCGTGCGAGACCGCCTGTCCGGTTGGAGCCATTGTCATCGGGGACGACATCACCACCTTGCCGGTCATCGATCCGACCATCTGCACCGGCTGTGGCATTTGTGTGGCAGCGTGTCCGGGCCTTGCCATCTACCTCAAGCAGAAGAACCATGGCCCTGGCTTATCGTACATCGCCTTCCCCTACGAGTACCTGCCGCTTCCGAAGGCGGGGGATGTGGTGACAATGGCCAACCGCTACGGCGAGGGCGTGTGTGCGGGCAGTGTGGTCAGGGTTGTCAAGACCACACGGTTCGACCGCACCGCCATCGTCCATGCTACCTACGATAGTGCCTTCTATGAGGATGTGGTGAACATGGTCCGCCTTTAGATGGCGAACTCCTCCTTGATGATGGCGATCGCTTGGCTGACATCGTTTGAGTAGATGGCATAGTCGATCTTGCTTTCGCTGGTGGTGACGGCAAAGATCGGGATGTTCGCCTTGGCCATCGTGCTGAAGACCCGGTAGGCGATACCGCTCTGGAACTCCATGCCCGGACCTTCGACGCTGAGCTTGGTGATTCCTTCGCTGATACTCACCGAAACCTCGCTGTGGGCACGCTGGAAGGCGCGCACCACCTCTGTTGCCTTGTCGATATCCCGGTCATTGATGGTGAAGGCGATGGCGATATAGCCGCCGGTCGCCCCGGTGTGGCTGATCATGTCGATGAATACATCGCTGTGGGCTAGGGCGCCATAGAGCTCGGTGACCAGGTTCATGTCACGGGGGATGTGCTCGAGGCTGATCAGTACCTGTTCGCGCTGTGCCAAGAGTGTGGTGACCGCACTGCGCTCGGTGATCATGTCGGCCATCGAGTAGAGCCCGTTCTTGCGGTTTGCTATATAGCGTGCGCCGTAGAGGGCTCCGGTGGCGAAGACCTGACGGCTGTTGATCCGGTGGTCGATGCTGAGGATCTCATCCTTGCCGAAGAAGAAGATCTCATGCTCGCCGACAACAGTGCCCCCCCGGATTGCGTGGATGCCAAGCTCCCCGCGTGTGCGCTGTGCGTCGTTGCCATGGCGACCCCACACATACTCCAGATGCTCCACCCGCCCTTCGTTCACCGAGTCGGCGAGCATCAAGGCGGTGCCACTGGGGGCATCCTTCTTCTGGTTATGGTGCTTCTCGACAATCTCGACATCGTACTGCTCGCCGAGGACCTTGCTCGCCTCACGCACCAGCTGTTGTACCAGGTTGATACCCAGGCTCATGTTCCCAGACCGCAGGATGGGGAGGGAGAGGGCGAGTTCGTCAACGAGGGCGATCTCTTCGCTTGAGTAGCCGGTAGTGGCGATGACCAGGCCAAGGCCTCGCTCCTTCGCTATGGCAGCATAGGAGGCCAGTGATTCGGGACTGGAGAAGTCGATCATGACATCGGCCTCGAGGGGACATGCTGCAAGGGATGGGAAGATGGGGTAGGGGCGGTCGCTCTCATGCACATCGACGCCTGCCACCACCTCCAGGCCGGGGATCTGCTTCGCCGTCTCGGTCAGGGCCGCTCCCATACGTCCGCTGCACCCATGGATTATCACTCTAGTCATCACACTCACCTTGTTAGAAAGATAACAGCATGTTATCCAATACACATAACAAGGTCAATTGTTACAGACCGTTATTTTTCAAATAGTGTTCATCTCCCAAATAAAAGGGGGAGGCACACGCCTCCCCCGCTGGTGAATCAGAGTGGTACCTTATTGGTAGGTGTTGAGCAAGATCTCCTTGTTCCTCTCCCGCAACGGGGCAAGCGGTAGGCGGAAGACCTCTTCGAGCAGGCCTCCATCGGCCATGTAGGTCTTGATGGGTACCGGGTTGGTCTCGATGAACTCGTTGACGAAGAAGGGGTAGAGGTGGTTGTGCTCGACCAGCGCTTGGGCGTAGTTGCCATCGAGGGCCTCGTGGACGAGGCGGCTCATCTCGCTGACGAACATGTTGCTGGCTACCGAGATGATGCCGTGAGCCCCGAGGGCGATCATCGGCAGGGTGAAGGCGTCGTCACCTGCGAGGACCGAGAAGCCCTCGGGCAGGCGGGCCAATAGGTCCATGATCTGGGTGATGGAGCCACACGCCTCCTTGACGGCGACGATCTGTGGGTGGCGGGCGAGGCGCAGCAGAAGGTCGACGCTGATGTTGACCGAACTGCGGCCGGGCACGTTGTAGATGACCGACGGCAGGCCGCCCTGCTCGGCAATCTCGGTGAAGTGGCGGTAGAGCCCCTCCTCCGAGGGTTTGTTGTAGTAGGGGGCGACTTGGAGGGTATGGTCGGCCCCGTTGTCCTTGGCGCGCTTGGTCGCCTCGATGGCCTCAGCGGTGCAGTTCGATCCGCTGCCTGCAATGACGGGCATGTTGCCCCCCGCCAGGTCGGCGGTGATCCTGATCAGGCGATCTTTCTCGTCGCCGGTGAGTGTCGGGCTTTCGCCAGTGGTGCCGATTGGGACCAGGCCGTCGATGCCAAGATCAATCTGACGCTGAACCAGCGCCTTGAACGCTTCAAAGTCAACACTGCCGTCCCTGTTGAACGGAGTGACCAGAGCGGTATACACACCTTTTAGCATAACAATACTCCTTGCTTTTTCAATCAACACTACTCATACTATGAGTGGTAGTGGTAGTAGTGTAATCCGCCCCTCAATAGCCGTCAAGGCTATTGGATGGCCTTCTTGCACCACCTACACCTGGAGGATACGTGTGGATGTAGCAAAGGACAAGTGGAAGAAGCCAATCTTGGAGATCATCAGCAAATCCGAGGAGCCGGTCGGCTCATGGTTTATTGTCAACGAATTCAAGAAGGATGATATTGAGGTGAGCAGCGCCACCATCGGGCGTGAGCTCAATGAGCTGGAGAATCTGGGCCTGGTCGGACGCATCGGCTTCAAGGGCCGAATCATCACAGCGTTGGGGCGACGGACCATCGAGGAGATGCGGACGACCCAGACGCTGGACTACTATCGCAACACCCTCGATGCGCTCATCAATAGCGACATCATGGAGAACTTTCTCATGGTGCTCGAGGCACGGTTGACTATCGAGCGCCAGACGGCGCGCCTGGCAGCGCAACGAATCACCGATGAGGGGCTGGCCGAGCTCATCAAGCGCCACGAGCACCAACAGGACCACGCACGGGACAACCTCTCGATCGCCAAGGACGATATCGCCTTCCATGGCTGTATCGCCCGCCACTCAGGCAACAAGGCCCTCTACTCGCTCTACATGATGCTCTCGGCGATGGGCCAGCAATCCGAACTCTTTGAGCAGTTGCGTCATAGGGTGGGGGACAACTACAGTCCTCATCACTTCCGGGTATTGGAGGCGATCAAGGCACGTGACCCGGACAAAGCCGAGGAGGCGATGAGCGACCATATCACCAAGCTCATGCAGGATGTCAACCAATATTGGAACGAGTACATCAACCATAAAGCGGCAGCCAAATCCTGAGGAGCAGAGCATGACCATCGCAATTGTAGGATACGGTACCATGGGACGTGCACTCACCTCCTATGCAGAGGAGCGTGGGCACACCATCCTCTCGATCGTCGACCCCCATGTCACCGATGCGCGGGTGACCCACACTCACCTGGATGCGTCGGCCCTTGCCGGCTGTGATGTGGCCATCGAATTCAGTGTTGCCGATGGTATCGAGGAGCGCCTTGCAATCTATGAGCAGAGTGCAGTACCTGCGGTGATCGCCACCACCGGCTGGTATGATCGCCTGGAGGCCCTCAAGGATGCCCACAGCGCCGCCCCGATCATCTGGTCGGGGAATTTTGCCATCGGGGTCCAGCTCTTTTACCGCATTGTCCGTCACGCCGCCGAGCTTTTCAACTCCTTCGAGGAGTATGATGTGCTGGTCAACGAGTGGTTTCATCGCAACAAGGCGGATAGTCCCAGCGGTACCGCCGCTACCTTGGGGTCCATCCTCATCCAAGAGCTTGGACGCAAGAGGCGGTGCGAAACCGCACGCCTGGACCGCAGGCGAGGTGACGATGAGATCCACATCAGCTCGACACGTGGGGGGTACACTGCAGGGGAGCATACCGTGATCTTCGACGGCCCTGCCGATACCGTCACCCTCACACACGCCTCACGCTCCCGGCAGGGGTATCTCGCCGGCGCTCTGGCCGCTGCTACGTGGGTCAGGCAGCGACCACAGGGCTTCTGTTCATTCGAAGAGGTGCTCTCAGCGGTCGTGGGAGAGCCCTGACCTTTACCGCATCGGTATCGCGGTTCAAAATCCAATCGCCATTTCTTGGGTCCTCACCCCGTGTGTCTCCTATTTTCATTGACTTTTGGCCAGTATGGAATAGAGTGAAGGTAAGAGTGTTCGGCACTCGACTACTCACGCTCACTATTAGCTATAAAAAGGAGAAAGAAATGGCTGAAGGAAAAAAGGCCCCTGTCAAAAAGGGTTGGCTCGGATGGTACTTCAATTTTAACTTGTTGTATCGAATTCTTATCGGACTCGTCCTTGGCGCGCTCCTGGGAATCATCTTCCAAGAGAAGATTCTCTGGATTGCTCCACTGGGCACTCTGTTCGTCAGGCTGTTGAAGATGATCATGATGCCGATCATCCTCTCCACCCTGATCGTCGGCGCATCCTCTATCTCCCCGGCCACCTTGGGTAAGGCGGGCGTGCGGATCGTCATCTTCTATTTGGTGACCAGTGCACTTGCAGTAATCATCGGCCTCTTGATGGGATCCATCTTCCGCCCCAGTGCCGCGATGGAGACCCTTGTCATCGCCGACGCGGCTGGAAAGGCGGCCGCCACGCAGAAGATCTCCGATATCCTCTTGGCGATCATCCCCACCAGCTTCGCACAGGCGGTCGTCAACGAGACGATCCTGCCGGTCATCTTCTTCTCGATCGTCTTCGGTGTCGGTCTCTCCTATCTGAAGATCAGCGAGGATGAGCGGCTGAAGAAGGCCGGAGATGTCCTCTATCAGTTCTGTGACGGTGTAGCTGAAGTCATGATGCGCATGGTCACCGGCATCATGCAGTACGCACCCATAGGCGTCATGGCCCTCGTGGCCGAAGTCTTTGCCAAGCAGGGTGCAAAGGTAGCTGGAGCACTGGCCATGGTCACCATCGCCTGTTTCGTCGGCTACGCCCTGCACGTCATCCTCGTCTACGGTGGTATGCTCAAGGCATTTGGCTTGAAGATCAAGACCTTCTTCAATGAAGCGAAGAACCCCTTCATCACCGCATTCGTCACCCGCTCCTCCAACGGTACGCTGCCGGTCACCATGGAGGCTGCAGAGAACTTGGGTATCCCGAGGGACATCTACGCCTTCTCGCTGCCGCTCGGAGCCACCATCAACATGGATGGAACGGCCATCTACCAGGGCGTGTGTGCCATCTTCATCGCCTTGACGGTCACGGGACATAACTTCACCATCGGACAGATGGGTATGATCGTCATCACGGCGACCCTGGCTTCCATCGGAACCGCTGGAGTCCCGGGAGCAGGTGCGATCATGCTCCTGATGGTCCTTGAGTCGGTCGGGCTGCCGGTCGTTGCAGGAAGTCCGGTCGCAGGAGCCTATGCCATGATCCTCGGCATCGACGCCATCCTCGACATGGGCCGAACCGCCCTCAACGTCACCGGAGACCTCACCTGTACCGCAGTGGTCTGTAAGCAGATGGGTTACCTTGATACGTCTGTGTGGGAGTGATCGATACTGATCAAGAGTTCAGGAGGCCTTCGGGCCTCCTGTTTCGTCACTGGGCGATGGGCTGTTCCATAGCCCAGTCGAAGAGTTCGACGACCCGGCGCGAGACACCACGGAAGACGTAATTGCCCTCACTGCTCTCAATTGAGATGGTGGAGGAGAACCACCGTTTCTCATAGGAGTGGGCGGTTATGGCAGTGCGGGGGATGACGATCACCTCTCCACCGCCGGCGAGTCGGCGCCCTATGATGATGACGCGGTAGCCGGTGACGACCACCAGACGCCTCAGCCCGTCGAGGATACCGGTGGCAAAGCTGTTGATCGTCTCATAGGGGTAGACAATCGCAGTGAGCGCCTTGATCTCGGGGCGGAAGCCGTAGAGGTCGTAGACGTAGAGTTCTTGCATCCGTTGGATGATGTCCTGCTTGGTGGTACTCTGCATGGCATCATCGTACCACACCATTGGATTTTCCTGTACTGATTTCTCAAGCGGTGTATACTGGAGGGGGAGGCGAGTGATGGGAAAAGCGATCGGCATCATCGGTGGGGTGGGGCCCTATGCGGGCATCGACCTGGTGAGGAAAGTCTTTGACAACACCATCGCGGTACGCGATCAGGAGCACATCGACCTCTACATGAGTTCGGTGCCCTCCATCATCGGCGACCGCACGAACTTCCTGCTCCACGGCGGGGAGAATCCGGCTATCGGGCTCTATGCGTGCTTTGACAAGCTCGCCACCATCGGCGCCGACGTCATCGCCATCCCCTGCAACACCGCCCACGCGCCCCCGATCTACGATGAGGTGGCCGCCTTGGGCCGAACCCACTGGCCGGATGTCCTGCTCCTGAACATGATCGAGGAGACGGTGAAGGTCATCAAGGCCCACTTTGCCGGTGGCGCCACCATCGGCCTCATGGCAACCCTGGGCACCCATGGCCAGCGCATCTACCAGAACCACTTCACAGATGAGCCCTCCTTCTCCTTGATCGAACCCGACCAGGAGGGCAAGGAGGCGGTCCACCGGGCGATCTATGACCAGGGGTATGGGATCAAGGCGACCCCGTCTCCCAGTGAGCGGGCACGGAGGGTGGTCAAGGAGCAAGCCAATCTTCTCATCGAGCGGGGAGCCGATGCGATCATCCTCGGGTGTACCGAACTGCCCCTGGCCCTCAAGGCAGGGGAGGTGAGCGCCCACCTCTTCGATCCCACCGAGATTCTGGCCAGGGCA
>Ga0116183_1004145_pt1 | contig 14341 bp, 8 predicted proteins | sample AD_UKC078_MetaG_FD_89753 | JGI IMG/M metagenome (GOLD analysis project Ga0116183, IMG submission 89753) | Active sludge microbial communities of municipal wastewater-treating anaerobic digesters from USA - AD_UKC078_MetaG | ecosystem: Engineered > Bioreactor > Anaerobic > Digestate | place: USA... | reverse complement strand
GATCAGACACTTGTAAAACCATCAACCATCTCTGTCTATCCTAATCCATGCAGGTCAGACTTGGTAAAATTTTTAATTAAAAACAATACCAAAGTCAAGAACATCTCTATCTATAATATAAAAGGGCAGTTGGTTAATAAAATAAGCAATCAGGTAAAAAAAGATAGTAGTATTGAATTTGTTTGGAATAAGAAAGATATGAATGGTAAGGCAGTATCAAGTGGTCTATACCTTTACAGAGCTGATTCTGATCAGGAGATTATCTCAGGAAAAATGATGATACTAAAGTAATGTCCTTTATACCTTTGGCTTAAAACGTTTATTACCAGAATGATAAAGGGGATGTCTTCCTGTGAGAGTGTTGATTAATGCATAATTCTGGTATACAGATTTGAAGAATACTGAAAGCTGAGAACTGAAAGCTGAAATTTAATTGATCTGAGCCAACTAAGGAGAGTTGTTGATAAGAAAAAGCATCTCTAAACCCGCTCGTACCAACATCTATCCTTAGTTGTACAGGTCCCAGCAATCAATTTCACGAAGTGAAATTACCAGAGCAACTCAGCTCTCAATTCTAAATCCCATTGCCCTTAGATTACAAATAATGCTTTAAAACCTTTTCCATGATGATTTCTGCTCGTTTGCTAAACTCAATATAATCTTTATTTGTAGAGCAGCAGCCCGCCTGTTCAGCCAGCGCTAACAATCGTGGGAAAAGCATATATTTCAGCTCTTTTTCATTGTGAATGCGTTCTGTCCAGAGATTAACCTGAATACCTAAGAAATAATCTGTGCATTTATTAATATCAAAATAAAGCTTCAAATCACTTTTTGTTGAATTGTGAGTATATTGTAGCTCTTCAATTTTGATAATTTCTTGTGGGTCATATTGAAAGACTTTTTTTAGATCTGTGACGCCAAAGCCGCCAGGCTCCCCTTCTTTATCTGACTGACGCCAGTCGAGGTAATAGCTACTATTAGGTGTAAAGATTACATTTTTCCCTTGTGAGATCGCATTGATAGCTGCTTTCCCAGCATTGCCACGCCATGCCATGACTACGGTATTATCTGGCAGCTGCCCTTCTGTTATTTCGTCCCAGCCAATCATGATTTTATCATGCTTTTTTAATACTTCAGATAAAAAGTTTGTAAATTGATGTTGCAGAGCCCTGAAGTCATGCAGCCCAAGTTCGCCTTTCTTCTTTTGACAATGCGGGCATTTTTGCCAAGCAGTATCAGGACATTCATCACCCCCTATATGAAAATACTTGCTTTTAAAGAGCGGAATTACTTCATTTAAGAGCTCTTCTGCAAAATCATATGTATTGTCCTTACCCATGCACAAAACCTCTTCAGAAACGCCCCATTTTGTCCATGTTTGTGTTGGTTCGCCTGTGCATGACAAGTTAGGATAGGCAGCCAAAACTGATTGTGTGTGCCCAGGCATATCGATTTCAGGTATTACCTCGACGAAGCGTTCTTCTGCATAAGCAACAAAATCTTTAATCTCTTCTTGCGTATAATATTGCGGCTCTCTGTAGCCATCTTCGTCACGGCAAGAGCCAACTTGATGTAAGAGTGGGAACTTCTTACTTTCAATCCGCCAGCCTTGATCGTCGGTCAAATGCCAATGAAAGCGATTGAGGCTAAACAGTGCCATCAAATCAATGAGCTTTTTGAGATAAGGAATGGGGAAGAAGTGGCGGCTCACATCGAGGTGCATTCCCCGCCAAGAATATCCTTTTAATGAGTGTATTGAACACGCTGCAATATTATTACCGTGCACAAGCAAAATTTGTTTCAAGGTTTGTATAGCGTAAAATAAGCCTTGTTCATCATGCCCAACTAACTCAATTGAGTTTTCATAAAAAGCTATATTGAAAGATTCTGCCTCGCTGCAAGCTTTCGTGTTCAACTTTAGCTTGATTGTCTCACTGGTTTTACTATTGTTAAATTTAAGCTCCAGTCCCAAGATATCTTTTAAATCTGCATGTAGCATCAAAGCATATTTCTTCAAAGTCGAAGGGGCTCCAATCACCCAGTTACTTGCAATAGAACAAGGGCTCCCCTTCTCTGGATACTTTACGATTTTTGGTATTACATTCATTTATTTACCCTTTTTAATTTTAATTGTCTTAATTTCAAATGGTTTAAAATCGAGCATTAAAGTATTATCAAAAGAGATGATGGCATGTATGTTTTCACCAAGCAGATTGCAAAGGAATGCCTCTTTTATCTTATATTTTTTACTTGTAATATTAATTCGTGTACTTGTACCCATTGTCTCATAGCAACGTAAAATCAAAGAATCTTTCTCTAAATCACTGTGTTTTACTGTATCGATCTTGACATTTCTGCCCTCAATGGAGAAATAAGGCGTGTCTTTAATACCTTTATCCGTAGAGATCGGATATACAACTAACGGTGAATTAAGGTTATGTGCCTTTTGCAAGGTGTCTGACTTTTCCAAATTACCAATATGTGGATAATAACCAAAAGTAAAGCTATGCTGATGAATATCTGCATCAGGATCGACGTCTGCTGGACTGCGTAAGAGGTTTATCTCTATCGTTCCTCCTTGCACGGAATGCCCATACTTGCAATCATTAAGCACAGCAAAACCATAATCCTCTTGAGATAAATCTATAAAGCGATGAGCCAGGATTTCAAACTTTGCTTCATCCCACGAGGTGTTTTGGTGTGTAGGTCTTTGCATCAAGCCAAACTGCACTTCTGCATTTGAATACATACTTTGAATATTTGTCTCAGCACCGACTCTCAGCATTTTATGCTTTTCCTGCCAATCAACCACATTGTCAATTTGAATGAGCTTAGATTGACTCTTGAGGCTAATAATCTGTTCGATAGTAGAGTTGCCAACTTTAAAAACCTGTTTTATCTTTTTTACCAGGGCATTTGCTTCGAGTAGCTTTCTCTCAATTAAAACAGGCTGTATTGGCTTTGTCTCACGATAGAAGTTATTAATATCCCAAGCCCCCCAATTATTAGGCAAGTCTTCCCACATTTGTAATTTATTTGCTTGCCCTGTCAAAACTTCTCTATTATTTTCTTTATCAAAAATTCTGTTTATACAGCCGTCTTGGTCAAGCTTGACGATCAGATAATTGTTTTCCAAAACGCTTGCATCCGAAGAATAGTCATTAGCAGGGATCAGTGGGCATGCCTTTTTATATACAACTTGATAGCCCATTGCCTGGCATTCAACAAGCGCTTTGATCTTGCCATCTGCCCAAAAGCTTGGGATTTCTTTATCCTCAGCATCCACCAAGACTACAGGGCTTTCTTCATCAAGCTCTATGAGCTCACGACGACGCCAAGGCTGACTATTTATGAACAAATAGGCATTGTTGCCTTTTTTAAACTCAGCAAAGATCATCTCTTCTTCAATTTCTTTGCAGAGCTTTAGATTACTCTCTGAGAGTGCATTTGCATCTTTATAGACCCAACCAATTGATGATCCAGGAATTATATCATGGAATTGATTTAGTAAAACGTCTTTCCAGATAGGTTCAATTTTCTCTCTAATATCTTGCTCGCTAATCACACTGATAAATTCAAGCTGTTGTAGGCGTTGCTCCAGCATGCGATTGTTCTTTTTCATCAAACCTTGCGTAGTATAAGTGCCGCGATGCAATTCAAAATAAAGTTCGCCTTTCCACACAGGCAAGGTCTCCTCTTTATCGTCTAAAGTCTTGAGAAAGTCGCTGACAAAGCCAAACTTTACGCGTGGTACACCCTCACAATTTTGTTGCCTAATCGCCATTTCGATATGTTCAGAAGAAGGTCCTCCACCACCATCACCAATGCCATAGAGATTGAGAAAGTCATTGCAGATATCTGCCTGCTCAAATCGTTTTTCTGACTTAATAAAATCACCTGGCAAGTTTGAAAAGTTATAGTCATGAGTCGGTAAGAAATGCGTTTTAACCTGCGAGCCATCTATCCCTTCCCAAATAAAGCTACTGTGTGGAAACTTATTTGTATCGTTCCAAGAGAGCTTTTGTGAGATAAAGTAGTTCACTCCAGCTTGCTTGAGAATCTGTGGCAAAGAGCCTGTAAAGCCAAAACAATCAGGTAAAAATAGGTAATCTAATTCTTTGCCAAACTCTTCTCTAAAAAAGCGTTTACCATATATATATTGTCGCACGAGAGACTCACCCGATGGCATGTTTGTATCATGCTCAACCCAGCTTGCCCCCTGCACTTCCCATCTATCTTTTGCCACAGCCTTTTTGATATCATTATAGAGTTGTGGATAATGTTCCTTTGTCCACTGATAAAGCTGTGCTTGTGAGGCACCAAATGTATATTCAGGGTATGTCTCCATCAATCTAAGTGCTGTAGAAAACGTGCGGCTTGCCTTTCTCTTCGTTTCTCTGATGGGCCAGAGCCACGCCAGATCGATATGTGCATGCCCGATTGACCAAGCTGTCAAGGCACTTGGTACCGCAGGTGACGAGAGAATTTCTTTAGCAATTTCACGGCATTTAGCCATATTATTACCATCTTGGTAGTTGTTAGCAATCTCGTTTAGAGCGTGCAGCACTCTTTTTTTACGCACACTATTTTCTTCAAGGTTTTCATAAAGCGAGATTAACACCTTTAAATCCATCAAAAGCTGGTATTTTTCTCTATCAAATACCACAATATCTGCTCGTTCCAGCAAGTATTCGTCTTTATCTTTGCCAAAAAGCCCATTAGCACCAGCCTCTGCCAAGAGGGATATATTCTCTCCACCTTTAGCTTTTTTAAACAGTGGTAGATAAAACTTACCCGATTGCAAGCTCCAGTGTATCTTATTTGTCAGTCCAGCATAGGGGGTGAGTGGTTTGTTTAAATCAAAGAGATTTGGTGAGGTTTTGCCATTATTTTTGAATACGCAGGCTTCACCTTGAATGTCAATATATACCCCAACTTCTTTGCCTGCCTGCTCTGTAGGTACTTTCCCTTCAAAAATAAACCAGGCACATGCCCAAGTATCTGCCCATTTCTGTTTGACTTTTAGTTCTTTCCATTTTCTACTATTAAGCTTTGAAACAGGTATAGGTTCAATCTTATCGTGGGTAAATTTCACTTGCAAACCATGCGCTTGAGAATATATTTCGCTTGTAACCCTATCGTGCAGGCGTTTTACGCGTTCATAGTATATTTTTTCATTTCTCATGAAAATCTCCTATATATATGTTTATTTTATTATTTTTCCATCGGTATTACAATACCTTTGATTATTATGTTTTGGAAGAAAATAAAGACCATGAGAGTGGGTATTGCGGCAATAACTAAAGCTGCATAGCCAACTCCACTTGAAGCTCTTTGCATCAAGTTATAAATATGAACCATGAGAGTCCACATCGACTGGTCTTGACAGACTATGAAGGCAAAAAGAAAGTTACGATATGCTGCATTAAAAGCGCCCAAAGCGATTACAGCCAGGATAGGCTTGCTCAAGTACAGTGTGAATTGCCAGAATAATCTAAATTCACTGGCACCATCAAGGCTGGCACTCTCATAAATTTCACGTGGCAAACTGTCAAAAAAGCCCTTTAATAAAAAGATAAAATAGCCATCAGCCGCTGCAGGCAATACTAATGCCCAAAAGGTATTGAGTAAATTTAACTTTTTTAAAAGTAAGAAATTAGGTATGCCCATTACCATTGCAGGGAAAGCCATTGTGAGCATAAAAAGTAAGATTATTTGATATGAAAAGCTTGGTTTAAACCTACTCAAAGCATATGCTGCGAGCGGGTTTACTGTAATAGCTAAGAGAATTGACAAAAGGACATAAATGCCTGTATTACGTAGAGACTTGGCATCAGACAGCATTTGATCGAGCGACATTGCATAATTACGCCATAAAAACTCTCGTCTTATCTCAGATTTACGTTCTTTGAAATTATAAAAGTCAAGCTCTGCAGTGGGGAAAGCAATGTCATTAAAGGTTTGATATTGTGTATTATATTCTTTGTTTAATATTTCCAAATCTTTGTATTTATGGGCAATATACTGACGAAAATCATTTGCCATACTGTGTATCTGAATATGTTCAGGCTGCGCGAGGTTTTGGATAAAGAAAGTCAGATCTTCTACCATAGCGCCCGTGTCAGGCATCTTCTCTGGTATGTGAATCTCAGCAAAGCTTTGATAGTCGCTATTCCAGGTTTTATTCAGCGTTTGTATGTAATTATATTTCTCCAGCAGCATGCTCTGATATTCAGGCTCTGCCTCTTTCTTTACACTCAAATGATGCACATTGATGATATCGCGCGCATAATTTAGCCAATACTTATAGAGAGGATCATCAGCAGGTGGGCATTCTGAACTGAGTCTAATCTCATTCCAGCTCTTATAATTGGTGTTATTCTCAAGATTAAAAGCTTCCAAATCTTCACCAAAAGCAGGTATCAATAAAACATTGGTAAAGTAACCATCAGGATTGATATAATAGCGCATCCACTGCGGGCTTTGCTCTTTAAACTCACGGAAGCGCCCAAGATAACTATCGGTGGAGCTCACATAATTACGGCTAAAAATATCTTTCTCTTCCACTACTATTTCGCCCCAGCTCATCGCTCCAGCATTGTATTTATTATTAAAATCTACTAAGCTATTATTATTTTCTTTTCTCAATTCCTTACGATAAAGTCGTTGTGCGTAGGGGTAAACGCCACGCCCATAATGCTCTGCAATGCAATAAGAGTAGGTGTCATATTGATACTCAGCGATAAACTCTTGAAAGTCTTGATAGATGCGCTCATTGATGTATTCTGGCAGGCTTACTTCTGCAAATGAGATCCACGAGCCAGGATAATTATCCATCAGTCTGCTACTTTCCTCATTGTAGCGGCTTTCCATGTACTTTTTATAAAGTGCTTCATCTTGATATAAGAAAGCTGGGATTAGCTTGAGATTAGTACTATCAACTGCGCTTTTAAAAGAGAAAGAGATCATCAATAAAAAGGGGTAAATCATTGTCAGAGCACCTGTTATTAGCACAAAGTGGATAATGCTATTTAGTGTTCTGGTCTTAATAGATTTTTTGCCAACTTTACTGATTATACTCATCAATCATCCTCTTTCGCTGTACTAAATTCCATTTTTGAGATATACTTGATCTGCATCACTGTGAAGCCCATCATCAAGAGGCTCAAAAGCCATGCCATGGTCGTCGCTAAGCCAAATTTTAGATATAAATAAGCCTTTTCAAAGATTAAAAGATCTGCCACACGTGTCGCTTCATTAGGTCCGCCAAAGGTCATTACCAGAATAAAGTCACTCGTCTGTGCTGCAACTATAAAGGCTGCGATAAACTGTATGATAATCAAGCCCTTAAGGCTGGGGAATACTATATGCCTAATCTTTTGAACAAAGCCTGCTCCGTCCAAATCTGCTGCTTCATAGAGGTCATTGGGAATATTCTTCAAGGCTGCCAGATAGATGAGACTGCCTGGTCCCATGCCCGCCCAAATGCCTGGTATGACGATGCAGAGCATGGCAAGGCTCTCGTCTTTTATCCACATACTCTTTGGCAAGCCTATACTCATCAATATTTGATTTAATATACCTGCATCAGTTGGGTTGTACAATAGTTTCCAAAGATAAATAACTATTACGCCACTGATTACAGCTGGCAAATAATAAATCACACGATAGAGTACTTTGCCATGCGATACTTCTTGCAATAGTATGGCTAATAATATTGGAGGCAAAAAGCCTAAACCAAGGCTTAAAAACATATAGTAAAGTGTTTTACCGACAGATGCCCACCAAGTCTGATCGAATAGTACTTCTGCCAGGTTAGCAAAGCCTGTAAAGGGGCTATCACCAACGAGCTTAAAGTCTTGCACTGCCATCAATGAGCCTGTCACCATCGGTACATATTTCCAGACAAAGACACTAATAATTGCTGGTGCCAGGAGTAGCGAAATTAAGATTAAATGCTTACTCTTTTTGTTTTCATAATGTTCTTGTTGAGGCGCTAAGATTCGCCATACACGCCAGAGTGTAAAGGCAAAGAAGAATAGAATGAGTGCTGCAATGACAGAGGCGAGCCTTTGTCTTTGCGAGCGGACATTCTCAGGCAAGGTGCCAATCATCTCGATATTTGTTCGTTCTTCAGCTTTTGTTAAAACTTCAGCAATCTTTTTTCTTCTTGCTTCAGGATCGGTGCCCAATCCTCCTTTTAAGTCTAAATTCACCAGCTCATCCAGTGGATAAGTCATAAACTCATAGACCTTTTGGCAATTATCACCAAAGGGTTCAGGCTTGCCTTCATTCATTGCTTTTTCAAATGTCTCCAGCCAGCCTTGTGGGGCGTATTTTAAATAATCTTCATAGCCATAGCGTTTGAGAAAAACAGGGTTTTGCATTTTACCATAGCCATTTTCTATCATCACTTTGAGGCGTATCTGGCGTGCCTCTTCACTATCATAAAACTGTATAAATTTCCAAGCTGCATCACGAACCTTTACTGGGTCTCGGTTGCCCATGCCTGCATTATTGCTGATACCTGCTTGCGAGAATATCCCCATCATACGGCAGTTTATTTCACTGCCACCAGCACCTGAGGGACCTGCAGGGCTTGGTGCGAAGCCAAAGAGATTAGGATCATATTTCCCACCCATATTTTGTTGAGAAAGGTAGTCCATACGCATGCCAATTTTGCCCTCTTCCCACAAGTAGCCCCAGTCACCCTCACGCATTGCGTAGCCTTCTTGGGTGCGCCCCTTTTTATCTTGCCATTTCTCAGTCAAAAGGCTCAGATAATACTCCATTGCAGTTATGCCTGCCTCACTGGCGAAAGATGCTTTCCAAACCTGCTTTTCTTCGTCAAATACAACTGCATCACCACCCGCCGCCCACAAGAAAGGCAGCCAATCATAAGCTGCTTGTGGACCGCCTGCTAAAACAGTACCAAAATTACCTTCACCTGGATTGCTGAGTACTTTAGCATATTCACGAAACTCTTCCCAATTTGTCGGTGGCGTATTGGCATTTAGACCAGCACGTTTGAACGTGTCTTTACGATACATTAATACGCGCACCAGAGTCTCATAGGGCAGCATCCATACTTTTTCATCAGGCTCTCCCTTTTTTTTACGCTTGATCACCTGCCATACAGGCTTTTCTACACGTAAGTCCATTGACTCAGCAGGCTCTTTTGCTATAAATTCATCAAGTGGATATAAGAAATTATTCTGTATATAAGTATCGCTCTGTCTGAAGTTTACATAGATAATATCAGGCGCTACACCGCCAGCAATAGCCATCAATGGACCCGAGTCGAGATCCATATTCTCTATCTTGATACCAGAAAATGCACGTAGCTCGATATAGGGGTACTTTTCTCTAAAGGCTTTTATCACATTGCTGTTTGCCTTAGTATAGGCATCTGTCTTTTGGGGATCAGGCAATTCAAAGACTTTTAGAACTATCCTCTCTTCTGCATGTAAAGAGAAGATAGACAAAAGCAATAAGAGCAATGCAAATAATATGCTTTTTTTGATATCGCCTTTTATATTTTTCATTTAAACCCCTAAAAATAATATCTAATTACTATATGTTAAAATGCAGTGTTTTGTCAATAGAAAAGTTTAATGCAAAATGCAGTATTTTTTTATAACAGTAAATAAGTCACTATAGTCCACTAAATTTTAAGTGCCAAAGGGACAGGTAATGAGGCTGTTGCATAGTACCCAAAATAGTTTATAAAAGAATAAAGCAGTATCATAAATAAAAAACAACCCCCTCTATATATATAGGGCTTACAAAATGGTGTTTTTTGAAAACTATTTTCACCTAAATCAGCAGCTGCCTATTACGAGCGAGATTAGAGATGATTTTTTTTATAAACAACTCTCCTTATTTGGCTCAGATCAATTACATTTCATATCTCATTTCTCAACTTTCAGTATTCCTCAAATCTGAATGCCAGAATGATACATTAATCAACACCCTCTTTATTTCTTTTGAGTAGCTGAAAAAAAATGTTGACAAGATCAGGGACATGATATACAATAACAAGAATATCGGATCAGATACAACGGAGCAGCTCCTGAAAGCAGTTCCCAAAATACAATGGAGGCAAATAATGAAATCAACAGACGCATTCTTTTTTCGGGCGAGATTGCCTGAAAAAGGAGAGGTAGAAGACCTGGTAAATCGCTATACAGGCTATTTCTTTTCTTGTCCAAGCGAAGACTCATCTTACAGTGACCATTTTGACATGTACAGCCTTTATGGTTTGTATGTGGCTGACTTGATGAACTATTTCACCGACGAGCAAAAAGAGGGGTTAAAACTCTCAGATGATTACCATCTAAGCAACTATGTCAAAGGTAAATATGACCGCCACCAAAACAACCTCAACACTGAGATAGATCTCTTCTTCGACCGGTTGATATGCAAAGGAGCTGTAGCATGAAAAAGACAATTTTGCTGCTAATCATAGCAATCGCATTGATCGCTAATCTATTTTGTCAAGAGGCAAAGGATGAAAAATACAGACTTATTGGGGTAAAAGGTGGTGTAAATATAACAAGAATAGCATATGATGGAGATAATAGTGATGCCAATAATCGAACAGGATATTTCGCTGGTTTGTTTATGCTGGAGCAGCTCGGTGACAACTCTTTATTAGGCATAGACATGCTATTTTCCATCAAAGGAGACAAATCGAAGACCCTCGATGGCTCAGCTATTACCGAATTAAGGTATTTAGAACTCCCTGTACATGTAAAGTATAGAATCAGACCAAAGCATGAAAAGGTAGAGATGCAACCATTCATTGGCTTATCTCCAGCCATTCTTCTCAAAGGAATCTCAGAGTGTGAGAAAAAACGTACCGATATCACAAAAGAAGTGGAATTATTGGATTTAGGAATGAATTTAGGCGTCGATTTTGTCCTCCAAAAGAGACTAATATTAGGTGTGAACTATACATAAGGCCTCACTAACATATTTAAAAACAGCATTATCGGTGCTACCAATTCAACATTATCATGTAATCTCAATATTGTGTTTTAAAGAGGTTAAATGATGAAAAGGAGTCGTGAAAGAGTCACAAAATACGCCTTCTGATGAAGAACGATGTGCCAATAATTGGATCCCCAAAAGCAATACGCACATCAGTGCCCAAACCACATTTACAAAGTAGTATGCACATAGAATCAAATAATCAAACAAGAGGATTCAGAAGCGATCGGATGGAGAGTTTTGTAACAAAAGAAAAAGCCGCAGACTGCGGCTTTTTTTATTTGACTCTTTGACACTATTCAAAAAAACAGCCAACTTTACAGAGTGAAATTGGCTGTCTAATTATTATAATTTTTGAGCTAATCTATCTTTTATATCCAATATTTATCAAGAAATTCTTTCTATTAAAGATATCTGAGTCTAGCTCGATACCTTTGGGAGAATTGCCATCAATAACGCCGAGTACACCGCGTCCTTGTTCAGTTTGAGCCATGACCACTTGCACAGGATTACCTGTTGCGCAGAAAATATTTACCACTTCTCTACATTCTTTAATAGCGGGTAAGACTTGAATTGGGAAGCAGTTTTGCATAATGATAATAAAAGTGTGTCCTGCGCCGAGTTTCTTTTGAATTTGTGCAGCGAGATCGGTGAGCTCATTGTCATTTCCATCTTTTCTGATCAAGCAAGGACCAGACGCTTCATTGAATGCTAAGCCAAATTTAGCATTAGGTGCAGAATTTATCATTGCTTCATAGAGATCTTCGACAGTTTTTATAAAGTGAGATTGCCCATAAATAATATTTGCACCTTCGGGATAATTAATGTTTTCAATAATAATTTCCATAAGTCCTCCTATTTATTTTTGTCAAAATACAAGATTTAAAAAAAGACCGTTTAATAACGGTCTAAAAAATTAAACAATTTTTTTAATAGTGTTTTTCTTTAAACAAGCAGTGCAGATTTTAATATTTTTAGCTTCGCCATCTATTTCTGCTCTAATTTTTTGCAAATTAGGTAAAAATCTTCTTTTGGAAGCTCTCATTGAGTGAGAGCGAAGATTACCGTTTAAAGGTTTTTTACCGCAAATATCACACATGATTGCCATAGTTCACCTTCTCCTTCACTTCTATCTTTAAACCAAAAAAACAAATCGTGTAATTTTGGCAAGTAATTTATTTCTTTTTACTAAATTTTATTAATGGAATATTGACTGTAAAGCAAGCACCAGATTTTGGCGTATTAGTTATTTCAAGTTTTCCACGATGATCTTCGATAATTTTCTTGCTGATTGCCAAGCCTAAACCTGTGCCACCTTTTTTACCTTTGGTGACAAATGGTTCAAATAAAGAATCTAAAAGCTCTAAAGGTATGCCTGCACCTGTGTCTTGAACTGATATCTTGAGATTAACATTATCAACGATTGCCTCAACATGAACAGACTCTCCTTCATCAATTGCTTCGATAGCATTTTTGATTAAGTTTGAAAGACAACGTTTTATTCTACCTTCATCAAAAACAACCTTATGCTTCACATTATTTTCAAAAGTCAATTTTACTTCATGTGCTTCAGCAATAGCTTGCATTGGGACCATTAAATTATTGAAAAAGTCATCAAGATCTATTTCTTTGAGTGCAAGAACGCTTTGTTCTCCGCGTGCATAATCGAGTATTTCACGAATCATTTCATCAAGATTCTTAGCTTGGCTGATTATTTTTTCTGTAAATTCTTCTGACTCTTCATAAAGACTGGCAATCAACTCGGCAGTTAGTATAATCACAGTAATAGGTGTCTTGATATCATGAACAATCTTGCTCGCGGCGGTGCCAATCGCTGCCATACGGCTTTCTTTGATCAATCGATCAACGATTTCTACAAACTTTTGGTTTGTACTACGAAGGCGGTGAGAAATTGTCTTCATCAAGTTAAAAAGCAACATAGGATATTGCATACATAGTTCAATAAAAACTTTTTTGGTCATTTTTAATAATACAATATCAGTACGTGCTCTAACTGTCGCTGAGCGTGGGTAATCATCCACCAGAGCCATTTCACCAAAATAACTATATGGACCTAATACATCGAGCTCTGCCTGGGTGGTTTCAATACTTTGTCCGACATGCTTGCTGATTTCTACTTCACCCTCTATAATAATAAAAAAGCTATCTCCTGTTGAAAATTCTTCAAAAACTGACTCCCCTGGTGCAAATTTTTCTAAAGTAAATCTTGAAGATACTTCTTTTAAAGCATCATCTGAAATGTCTGTGAAAAAGTCCACTTGCTTGATTATCGTTTGTATTTTTTTCATCATAGCTCCATTAATATTATTGTAAGGTATTATATTTTAAAGCAATTATATTGTCAACTAATATTATTGATTATTTGTAATTAGTAAATAATAAAGCATTTCACTGTATATAGGGGCAGTAAAACTGAAAGCAGAATTGTCCTTTCTGGAAAAATATTGAGGTAAAAAATCATTTTTTAAAGACTAATACTTGCAAAAAAACATATCAAGCATTTCCTCTTTCAACTCAGCTTTTCTCTCTTTTCTGTGATTTTTTACTCTTTGTTGTATTTGATTATTTATCAATACAATACCTATAGGACTCTCCTTGCATTCCTCTTGCTATCTTGGAGAATGAAAGATAATCTTATAGGAATCTAAAGGGAGTGAAAAGGAGATTTATTATGAATTATTTGAAATAGAAAAGCGTCCCCTCTGTTATTTTTTTATGTTATGATTATTGCACTTTTTTTTATTTTGAGATTATGCAAAAGCCTCGTAGATTTTTAAACAAAAAATGTCTTTTATGGTTAATCTAATTAAAAAAAGAATTTTTATTTGACATAATGATTCAATTGATTTAAATGGCTTATAGGAGACAGAATAATGAATAGACCTGATTACCAAAACAGTATTGTAAATCTCATGTCAAGCATACTGGGTGCTTTTGATTGTCAAAATAACTATCAACCGTTGAACGACTTGAAAGTTGACATTAAAAAGTATAAAAACATTGTTTGCATTGTGATAGATGCACTGGGACATAGTTTTCTTAGCAAGCAACAAGACAGCTTTTTATACCAAAAAATGGTTGGCAAGTTGAGCTCAGTATTTCCTACTACTACATCGAGCGCTGTAACAAGCTTTCTCACCGCCCAAGCGCCTTTGCAGCATGCGATGACAGGGTGGTATATGTATTTCAAAGAATTGGCTACTGCTGCCGTTTCATTGCCTTTTGCTCCACGGTTTAGCAAAACACCTTTCGATGAAATGGGCGTGCTTGGCGCTGATATCTTTAATCACGAAAATGCTTTTGATAAAAATAATATACCTTATCGCGT
>Ga0116183_1004143_pt1 | contig 14347 bp, 10 predicted proteins | sample AD_UKC078_MetaG_FD_89753 | JGI IMG/M metagenome (GOLD analysis project Ga0116183, IMG submission 89753) | Active sludge microbial communities of municipal wastewater-treating anaerobic digesters from USA - AD_UKC078_MetaG | ecosystem: Engineered > Bioreactor > Anaerobic > Digestate | place: USA... | reverse complement strand
TCATCATGCTGATGAACAGTGCGAGGTGTCCTATGCTGATCGCAAGGGCAAGTACATGGGTCAGGAATACAAACCTGTCACTGCTCGTCTGTGAAGATCTACAAACGAAATAACCCTGTCTCTAGTCAAGCACTGGAGGCAGGGCTTTTTTATGCTGGCGTCGGTTCTAGAAAAGTACAAGGACAAGACGCAGACATACAGGTTGCCATAGCCCAAAGACTACAGCAACACAGCTATTGGTTGTTCTCTGGTGAGGCTACTGGATCAGATGCTAACTTCCACGAAGGTGCAGGAGATAGATTCACTACCTTTGTTACCCATCATGGTTCTAAAGGTATTCCGATGGTGTATCCTATTCTTCAACAAGCTGAAGAAATAGCATCGAAGAATCACCCTGCTTGGAACAGACTCGACACTTATGCCCGTAAGCTAATGTCGAGAAATGTACACCAAGTCTTTGGACCATGGCTCAATACTCCTGTAGACTTTGTTTGTTGCTGGACTCCTGATGGCTGTGAAAGTCACGAGACGAGAACAAGGAACACAGGTGGAACTGGTTTAGCTATTACTGTGGCAAGTAAAGCAAATATTCCAGTAGTGAATACATTCAACACCAACTGGAGCTATAAGCTTTCAGAACTAACTGACATCGATTTTACAGATTTGGAACGATATGAATCAAGCTAAAGCAAACGCCTTCTTGCAAGAATACCGCGAACGTGTTCCTGAAGCTGTTCACGGTTGCGTTGTTATTTATGACAACGGTATTGTGGATCTGAATAAGGTATACTTCGGTCTGCAAGATGCGCATACAGAAATGCTCAAGCAATTGCAGCAAGAAAAGATTACTCTTAATGGTTACCTCAATTACGAGATGCCAGAAGGCGAATCTTCTCCCTATGGTGATATCTTGATTAACAAATTTTGGTATCAAGGTTTCCCACGGATGATCCCAGAGATGCACAAAGTTCGTGCTATTTTCCTCATTCTTGAGATGCGTCAAGGTTGTCTGTGTACTCTGATTCGCGTCGTCTACGAAGACGAACGTTTCATCACTTATCAATCCTCGACAAGCAATTAATTATTACATGAGTAATAATAGTATGCAGGAGTGGTTACCTGCATACCGGTAAACGTTTGGGTTTCTGTCTTTCTTTACCAAACGTGCCACTGGGGAGTGGTCAAGCCGGGAAGGGTGGAGCAAGTTCTGGGGAGTTCTTGCTCTGTTCGCGCTATGCGTCATATGTGCCTCTATCAGGGTAATCCCTGATAGAGGCCATTATGCTGTCTTATGCTTGGATAGCGTCTTTGTTCTTGAAGTCTTCAAGAAGTGTGTACAACTGCGGGAAGTTATACATTGTAGTGCAATACTCCACTGCGTTGACATGACCACCGCTTAGCAGCATGTTTTGTGCACGGAATACTTCCTCATCAATACCTTCAATAGCACACAACTCTCGTGAAGTTGTTTCCTTAGAAATATTGAATACGCACTCACCATTTGGATCAAACTGTCCACTGCGTTCGTTAGACGCAGCCGGTACACGAGGCACCCGCCTGGTATCACTACCAGGTTCAGACTATATCACCACCTACAGCTTTCCTGTTTAGGTGTCTCCCATTTCGAGTCCACTTGGACCCTACGAGCTTGCGCTCTAGTCGTTGAACGTTCTTTCATTTCTGAAAGCTTCGCTGCTGATTGACTCTTTTCTCAGTTTGAAGTATTTGAATTCAAATCTTTTCCCAAGGATCTTACGAGTTGTTCCAGCAATTAGAGAGATTCTTCAATCGACATTTCTGTCGAAGGTCGCGTCCATTTCACGAAGCTGCAACATCTAGCTTAGTATTCGACACCGTTCGTTACTCGGTGCCCTGTTTCCAGCTACATGTCTCCATGTAGAGTAGACTATATCTTCACCTCTTAAAAAGAGGGCTCTCCGTTTCGGGTTCACTTGAACCCTACTCCCTTGCGGGATAGTCGTTGAACCTTCCCCAGTTTAAAGGGGCTTGGCTGCTGATTGTCTCTATTACGATCTTTTCAAACATTCACGTTTGCCGTTTCCAGCTGCGTTGTAGTGATCGTACCTAACAAGATATCCCAGCAATTAGAAGAGTTTAAAGGCGACCTAGGTTTAGTTAATCGCCGACATGACCGTAAATAGAGGTACGAAGTTCTTCGTTCTCTTCTATGAGTTTCAAGCCGTTAGCAGTGATCAAAGGGGCAGGAAGTGTAATAATCCAATCTTCTCGTGAAAGTGTTAGATCATCGTGTTCGTCCACAATGGAATTGGCTGTAGTTCCAATAACGTGTTCTTCATCTAAGCAGACCCAATGAAGAGCATCCACCACACGACGTGGTTGTGACTTCATGTTTTCAAAGTCAGATGTAGCACACAAACCAGGCATCACGGCTGGTAAGTCTTTTACCTTCTCTTCAAGTATCTCGACACCAATACAGTCAAAGCGGTTATAGACGATGTACTCTGCCATATGGTACTTCTGCATGAACTTATGCCATGCCAGACCTGTGTAGCCTTCTGCTTCAGGGATATCTAACTTGTTAGGTAACTTCTCCTTGGTAAGTATAGCATCCAAGCTATAAGACTGCTCTTCCTGTTTACCAAGTCGTGTATGCTTGTAAGCACACATAGCGTCAACGAAGTAGAAACTAGCAGGCGTATAAACGGTATGCCACTGCGCAGCAGGTTTGATAGGGGAGAGTTTCCCACTACTGGTTTTCTTTTGCTTTGGACCTTGTTTGTATTGGAAATAATGGTACTTGGGATCCAGTTTAGGATCACTCGTAACAGGTGCCAAATCACGACCGCAGCGTTCAGCTGCTGCAATGAAGTTTGTGATTTCAAAGTCAAGGTTCCAAACGGCGAGAAAATCTGGCTGAGCCTTATGAATGTGTTCAAACACTACACGGATGACTTCGAATTCATCTTCAACGATATAGAGTAAAGGCTGGAGTTTGCGTTCTGTTACGTACTTGCCTAAGTACTTATTCATCATTTTGTCGACATCATCGACAATGTTCGGTTTATCCTTTACAGCTTCTTGAGTTACAGCTGTAACACAGATAGAACCCATTGTGAAGGATAACATGATAATACCACCATGTCCGTGAATCACATCGGTTTCAATGTCGATTACTCCAACACTGAACATAGAAGTAATTCCAGGATACTTAACTTGGTATTCTCGTTTGATTACCGCTGTAGTGAGGATATCCGCACCGTATACATAAGGACTACCCATCAGCTTTCGCATATGGAAAGGATCGTGGGCATATTGGGTCATGTTGAGCGCACGAGCAAGACGCTGTTGTCTATTAGCTCTAGTGCTTTTGTACATATCGAGAGTCTCGATAGGTGCCCATTCTTTCTTTTGTTCGTGATTTTGCATACCACGTTTAGTGACCCAAAATGGAAACTCCATATCGTAGAGTTCCTTCATGTTCACTTCTTTGGTTCCGTCTTCGTAATGGATGACTTCTTTGACAAAGTGCAAATCAGGTATCCCAGGCTCTGAAGGAGGAACATAAGTAGCAAACTTACATTCCTTGCCTTTGATTTTCTTGGTTGTCAAGTTACTCATTGGGTCGTCCTCTTGTGTTCTTTGATAGCATAAAAATGATTGGTTTAGTTATTTTTTCAGGCATATCCCAACTAATCATTTGACCTGATACGCAAGCATACTGCACAACAAGGACTCATGTATGAAACTCTTTCAATATGCTCAAGAGAGCATTTATTTTCAAGATGCACAATTTGCAGATTCTCTGATTTCTCTGTGCGGTAAGCTGTTGGCCTACGAAAACGGCCGCGAAGCTCAAGCAAGCAAAGAACTCAAAGATTTGGAAAAACTTATCTTTGATAGCACGGGCATTTTGGCTAAGGTTACCGTTGATACGAAAACTCCACCTGCAGTGAACATTCCGTTGCTGAATCCAAACAGTATTCTGAACTCAGACCTTGTCAACTATCTTGTTTCGGAAAACTTTGACGAATTCATGAAACGTCTGGAAAAACCCACGATGGATTCTTTCATTGATTTGAAGAAGTCCAAAATCGGTGGTTTTTATAGCACTATTGAATTCAAGATCTTTGCTGGTTTCTGGTTCCTCAAGACATTGAAGTTCACTGATCGTGAATTTGCAGCAATGATGGCTCACGAGATCGGTCATGCTTTTGTCATGTTCGAGATGTTGGATCGCGGTTGCCGTACTAACCAGATTCTTGCAGCTACTGCAAAGGCATCTCAAGACAACCCTAACGGGGATCTGCTCAAACAACGAATCAAGATGATCGGTCAAAGTAGTGGATTTACTGAAGAACAAATCACAGCTCTTCAGAATGCACAAACTGCAGGCACTCGTCAAGTCCTTGTTTTGAGTTATTGTAATAACGAGCCTATTCGTAACGATTTAGGTTCTACTAACTACCATAACACGACTTATGAAGCTCTGGCTGATAACTTCGCTACTCGCCATCATCTCGGCAGGGAGTTGGTTTCTTCTCTTGAGAAGATCGGAATTCATTTTGGATTACCCGAGTATTACAAAAGCACTCGAATCGCTTCTGCTGTTTTTGATATTTACACTACCCTGATAACTATCAGTCTAGGCATCTTTGTGATGGTTATTCCTGCAGGTAGTATTTTGCTTGGCGCATTGCTTGTTGGTTTGGCCGGTATGGTGGTAATAGGTTGTGGTGAAAACTATCGCGACATGACTTATGACGATTTGAATGTTCGTTACAAACGTATTCGCGAACAAACGGTTGTTTACCTCAAAAACAAATACCTGCCAGCCGAAGAAGTCAAACGTGCTTTGGCTGATTTGGAATTCTTTGACAACGCATTGTCTAAAGTTACTCCCAGCAAACGGCTTTTGACTAAAGTTGCCAACGCTATTTTGCCTGGCGCTCGCAAGGAAGTCAAAGCCATCGAACTGCAACGCGATCTGGAATCGCTTGCTGCTAATGATCTGTTCGCAAAAGCAGCGACTCTTTCGCTGTTGAAATAACACTGGAGAATCCATGAGCTTGAATCAAGAAAATGATGATGAGTTTGGTCCTATCGAAGATGCACCAAAAACCATCATCGCCAGCAATACTCCTGAAGACAATAGCACTGTTCCTGACAGTGACATTTTCTCTTCGGTAGCTATCAAGGGCGAACTGCCTAAGTTCGATGCTGTCTTTGAGCTGCAAGGAATCAAAGCAGACAATCTTCGCGATCTGGTAGAAGTCCACGATACTCTCAAAACCAATGGTGTTGTTAGTGTTGAAGACATTAACACGATCGAGGCCTTGTCTCCTGGTTTTGTCAATGAAGACAATCCTCTGGGTTTTTACTCGCAAGAACCTACTCAGACTCGTTACAAGGAAACTATGCTTTCCGTGGCGGGTACTTTGGATCGTCAGTATTCTGAACTTCGCGGTTTGATTGTTGACAATGCCACTAACTTCTGGAAAGCAGCTAGTGAAAATCGTGAACGGGTATTGCCTCAGTTTGTTGAAGGTTTGATCTGTATTAACAAAGCAATTGCTAAGGCTTTGCTTAGTCACGATCGTGACGAGCCTGATCAGATTCCTTACATCTTCAATAACCGTAAACGGTTCTCGGAGTTTCTGCGTACTCCTAGTGGTACGATCTTTGGAGACTGTGTATCTGTTCCTGGCGACGTACCTCAAACGGGATATGAAGGCACTCTGGCTGAAACATTCATCAAGAAGTACTGCGATGCTATTCGCGGTCGCCAGGACTTGGTTGCTACGTTACAAGCTGTTCTGAGTGTGTACGACTCTACATGGATCAAACTCCATGGACAGTTTTACACCTTTGAAGGTGGTGTTCTGCTCAAACAGTTCAACGTCGAGAACAACTACGAGAGCTTTACTATTGGTAACCTCGTAGGAGCTATCGGTAGCGATCGCATGCGTGACTACCTCAAGCAACTCGACGAAATCTACATGTATGTGCAAAACAAGTTCCAGGAAATTCCTGCACAAGTTGAAGCCATCGAAAAGGACGAAGCTTTGACCATCGCGCAAAAACTCGATGCTGTTGCTAAGCTCTCTTCTCAAATGCATGAAAACCAAATGCTGATCTGCGCTTTGTTGGATCTGCAAGGTGGCATCTGTAGTCTGTTGTGTATTACAGCAGAGTTGTTTGAAGCTATTGCTTAACAGCATAAATGCCTATCCCCTGGGTAACCAGGGGATAGGCTAATATGCTGATTAGATACTGGGGATGCTAAAATCACCACCGACTTCGTCTTCACCAGACGATTCATCTTGACCTGTCAGTCCTGTATCAAGACCACCATCAAGATTGTCACCACCTGTGTCGTTACCACCACTGTCAGAAGGAGTGGACTCGGAAACATCAGAAGCTCCCAAATCTTCACCTTCAGTAACCTTGTTGATATCGCGATCAGCGGCTTTTGAGACAGGTACAAGCTTTGTCATCAAATGAACAATCGATTTGTTCATAGCTTTCATGTGATCTTCAGTATCCTTACCGAAGTCAACAATAGGAGTACCGTCTTCATTTGTCTGTGTCATTTCAGACAGTTCAGGAAGAATGTTCTCACGAGCCATCCAGCGACGCATCAAAGTAGCAAGAACAATTTCCTTGATTTCGCTAACACGTTGTCCAGCTTGTTCGCCCATCAAAGATTCAGGCAAGATGTTACTGTTGATAAAGAAATCAATACCAGCAGTATATGCTTCCTTCTGTTTGTTAAAAGCATCCATTTGGTTTTGGAGACTAATAACATCAGGGCGAGACAGCGATGTTTCGAAGTTCGACAAGAACTCAACAGTCAGGTAATGGATGATGGTTTCCTTACCTTGATCGTTGACGATCTTCATCAGTTCTTCATCGGGTTTCACTACTTCAACGAGCTTGGGGAAGTTCTCTTCGATCGTAGCACGAATCTTTTCAAACAAGTTACCATCATTGAGGGCTTGTTTGCGGCAGTGGTCGGTGATCAAAGGCACCACGATATCTTGAATCTGCTGAACACGTTTGCTCAGCAAGATGTTATTTGCTACAACAGTAGTAGCATGCTCAGATGCAAAACCATTGTCAACAGTCTCTGGACTCAGACCTGTACCCATGATAGCACGTTTGCGAAGCTGTTCTTCAAGTCCGGAGTCTTGCTTAGCATAGTTCGTGTTATGCTCGCTGAACTCAATCTTGGTATCAGGCAAAGCAGGATGACCTTCAAACTGGAATTCAACACCAGCAGTACTGACCCAGCGCGTCAGATCGGAAGGAGTAGTTCGGTTAAAAGGCATCGTGTTTTGTGAGCGCGCCTGCATCACTTCATGCATAGCGACTTCAATAGTCTTTTGAGGATTTGGATCCACATCGGACAATTTCAGATTCACAGTAGTACGACCAATCGAGTTCTTCACATCGGCTTGCACCTGAGCAAACAAGAGCATAGAACGCAAAGAGTTCAGGATCCGCATATCGTCAAGGAACGACTTACCGATTCCGTTATCATCGTACTTATATGCAAAGTACGTCATGAGATCTGCTGGCAGATAAAGCAACTGAGTGAGTTGCTGTTTCATTGCACGAGCAAGCATCAAAGTGTAGAAATCTTGGTTAGTACCAAACTCAACAGTCTGACTCACAAGACCATTACGCAGACGAGCTAGCAGATCTGCTTCAATGATTTCAGCATAAACCTTTGCTGCTTGGTCAAATGTCTGGAACTTGCATTGATTACCATTGATACTACTAGAAGCACCCAAGAGTGTACTAGACATATCCTGATTGCTGTTAAATCGATTGCGTAGATCATTGAATTCAGAACCACGACTCTTACGAGAAACTGGGTTTCCTTCTGAATCCAAAAGCACGAAGAAACCAACGTGACGACGATGATCACCAGGTACGCATACTGGGATAACGCTTTCCGATGGCAAACGCATTGTCAATGGTGCGCCGATTGTGCGACGTGACAATTCACTATCCGTTTTGACTTTACGAATAGTCTTGTATTTTGTACTGGTGTTCTTGAAGAACAAATTAGTAAGTTCCAGATCAGAGATCTTCTTACCGTTAACCGTGGTATGCGATTCAGTACCTACACCAAACGTTTTCAATTTGTTGCTACGGCGCGTATCAAGCATTTCTTGCACATCACGATTGCGTTTCGTAGCAATAATGCTAGGAAGCTTGAGAGCATTAAAGTTGTCTGTAATAACAATATGTTCCAAAGCTTTCACTGTCTTATCAGACATGAAGTGAATCTTCTGAGCTTCAGGATCGATAGGATTAGCATAAGGAACACTACCGCTACCTACAAAGTTCTCTAACGAGAAGTTAGAAGCTCTGTTCTTGTTTTTCTCAGCTCGCAAGTCACTAGGACCAAGTAGTCCGATGTTTGTGAAAACAGAAGAACCACCCATTTCGTTGCGGAGATTCTCCATTGTGATATTACGAGTACCATTGATCAGTTCATCAACAGAGTTCTCGGGAATCACGGCAAGAGGATAACTGCCACTGCCGAAAAGCATTTCGTTCAGGATTTCTGGCAGTAAAGGTTCAATCCTATAGTCGGTCTTGAAATAGCTTTTGACCACTTCCAAGAGTGCTGCCGCAATAGGAGTAGTCTTGAGAGTATCGGGAGCTGTGAAATTCAGATCCGTGGACTGCATGTCTTTTGGAGAAATAATTGAACTCACCATAATCTGGCGAGCCAATTCCATTTCCGGGAACAGTTGCAGTGTGATATCCGCGTCTTCAGATTTCTGCGAAATCTCGGCAGACGCATTGGCAAATCGGTGTTGGTCCGTGACCTCAATTTCCCTATTACCTTGATTGTCGTGACTAGGTGGTGTCGAGTTACGAACCAACTTACTCAAGGTTGCTGCAAGTTCCATGTTAGGAAATTGCGCGAGGTTATTGAGACTAACCGGTTTACCGGTTTTACGCGCTTCAACAACAGTTCGTAATGAATTGTTACCGGTCATGAGTCTGTCTTTCCGTGTGAGAATATGTTTATTGGAGAAGTTTCGTGAGTAAAATCTACTACGACCTCTATATTGAGAGCGTCCTGGAGTTAGCTGAAACACTAGTTGTCAAATCAGAATACTCGGCCCTACAGGTCAACAAGAAGATGCTCATGGATTATGGCTCTTCTTCTTTTGTAGAGAGTGATCTGCATACTTGGAAGTACTACCTGAATCTGTCAGGTGAATACCACCCAACGGATACACCTATAACAGTCACATCATTGGATACACTGCAACCTATCGTTTTTAATAAAGCGAATCTTGCTATCCATACAGCTACTGCAAAAGCATACAAATACAATTCTCGCTTTTACAGAGAATTGGTAACAACATATCCAGATCAAGAACAATTGATTTTGGGGGTTCTTTATCCTGTCGATATCAATAAGTTGATTGAGGCTCCTGACTTGTCTGTTGTTGGTTATCCGTCTCATCTGGTGGAAGACAATGAAATTAGTTTGATCGCTAATATCAACCAATGGATTCGTCATTTTGATGAGCGTTGGAACAACAAGCAGTTTACGCTTTCAGATACTCTGTATGGCGCCGCTATGATGGGCGTTATGTATGCCCAGTTAGTTCCGCTTATCATTAACCTGCGTTTGCGTGCTTGTAAGACAAACGAAGTACACAGTTATCACGTTCGTCAATACCTTGCTTCGCACGGTATGCTTGATGTCTATCTGAACCAGATGACTAAGAAGCAAGCTTTGTTCTTTTACCGGAACATCACTTATATCGAACGCAATAGCGGCAAGCAAGATACGTTCTTCTGGTTGGTCGATCGTGTTATGACTGATCGTGGTCTTCCATTGTCGGAATACACGATGAAACACGATGTGAGTACGATGCCTCGTGACTTAGTGCCTACGGTTTCTTTTCGTAAGCGCCTGCTCAATACCGACGTAGCGTCAGCTGAAAAGGTTGAAAACTTCCAGACTCTTAGTTCGGTTCTGGACAAAGAAGAACCATTGGCTCCGGGTAACCGCGAATATCGGATCTTTAACGAAGAGAAGATTTCTGCTATGTTCGAGAACTCTGTCTCTAGCGTAGTAGGAACAAAGGTTCTTGAGTCTTCATTGATTGACAATACTGATGCAGTTCCATACACACTGCATAGTGTACTTCTTAACTATTGGATTTACTTATCCAATAAAAATCTATACACTGCCTACGTACGGATTCGTAATCCAAAATCGGGTGAGTTGTTTAGTCTGAGAGCTGACCAAGCTTATCTGTATTTCGTTTACGCGTTTTGCCATAGCTTAGGCATTGATATCCGAATGATCCCTGAGCTGTATGTGCAGCGGGTTCAAATCGATCCTATGCCGTCTAATACGGACTTGATGAAGCTTGCTGACACCAAGTACATTCCTGAGTCATACGCTACGTTTATTCGTAGTTTGCAATTACCTCTGGAGTCCTGTACTTCTGTTACGTCGTTTAAAGACTACGCAGAACGTGTGCACAGTTCGGTGCTTAAACAATCTGCATTCATTTCCAACCAAGAACATCAATACACGCGTGGATTGACTCACGCTATGGTGTCTCGGATGTATATGGATAGTTTGCTCAGAAGTCCCGCTACTGGATTGCCTTATCAAGTCTGGCTCAACGGTAACAACATTCCTTACCAAGACTTCACAACTGAAGACTGGGAAGGAGTTTACAAGAACATCTACGAAGAAGTCACAGGTTACAAGATGACCGTGACAGAAAACGTAAGTAACATGCAGCGCGCCATGATTAACATCATGCAGCAGTTGTCTAGTTACTCGATCCAGTTTGTTGCTGACGTTAACAAGTCTCCTGTGGGGATTATTAACTGGGCTGCTATTCGTTGTGGTGATTTCAGTGTGGCAGTTCTTTTGTACTACCGGCTCATGGATAAACTCATTTATGTATTGTCAGGTAGTGTAAAGTCTGCAACAACAGAATTCATTGACTGGGATCCTTTTGTTCTTAATTTTGCTATTAATAATGGCACTCAAGGATTAGGTTTCCATGACATAGGTATCAAAGTGGGTAGCTCTGATCCAATTCATACAAGGACACGCGCCTTTATGAATATTGGTACAGTAGTGATAGATAACAGCTATTTACCTTCAGGAAACACAGCGCGCAGCTACGAGGACATTCCTCTGATGCAAGCGTACTATATGCTCACTGACCAAGAGAAATCTGAAGTCAAGGATGTGTACTCACACTGCTTTGTTCCAAAGGTCATACCTGACAAGGCTGATGTTAACGACTTCATGTTGACTGACCGGATGCCAGGCTTCCAGTACTTGTCTGCCCGTCGTGATCGTCTGAATGTATTCAATTATTTCTACGTTCCTCAGTTCACATACCACTTCGTGACTGCTGGTATTGAAGTTGAACTTGATGCGTTCTACCCGAACAATGATCCTGTTGACGTAACATCTCTGAAGCTCAACACAGGCGGCACCACTATTGTAGGTATTGAATATCTGAGTGATGTTCCGATTGAGAATACCTCTATGAGTGCTTACTACACAGGCGGATGGTCTTACGTTAATCAGTTTGATCCATCGTTGAGAACTGATACCGAATATGAAGTATCTGGCCTCGAAACAATCTATGCACAGTTCAGTCCTACGTTTGTTCCTATGATCAAGACGTTTGAATTCGAAGCACTCAACACGCTCTCGACAAAGTCATTTGACTTGAAATACTACAATGGTGAGAAATCGTTGAGTACTAACAATGTCACGACTACAAAACAACTGGACGCTGTTACGTATGTCGGTACTGTGTACACGTACCAGAACCTTGGCATACCACTTCAAGCACAACTTGATGCGCTCTATGATTTCTACGATACCCGCACTCCAGCAGACATGGTGGAAATCACTACGTCACATAACTCTACTGGTGCAATCGGTACAACCGATACAAAACAGTATTTGACATCAGGTACGACAGTTCAGAAGGAAATTCCACTGGGTCCGTACTACAAACACACAGCCAACCTCGAAGACTTCGATGTAGTTATTTTATCGAAGACTGTTGTCGGGTTTGTTAATTCTCAAGCTGTTAAAGGTTTGGTGAACTTCAAAGTCATCATGCATACCAGGTCTTTGAATATCTTTAACTGGTTGCTGGGATCTGGGCATCACGATATTGCTGTCATTGGTGTAACACATGTACGACATCTGTCTGCTTTGTTCCCCAGTATTTTGAACGCTCCCTTGGTTGTCAATACCAGTTTGCGTGTAGATACTACAACAGACTTCAACAACATTCTTTTAGATTTGTTGGCTGATGATGACATTGTCGCAACTAACTGCACGGATAGTCGCGATATTGATTTGGTAATTTAAAACTTGTTTGCAATCTTGTGTGTATCAGTGACTGGGTCTAAAAGCTCAGTTACTGTTTTTGTTTCTACAATGGAAAAGTAAAAATGGAAATCTTTCGCAGAACAGTCTATGGCGCATACTTGCAAACCTGCATGTTGATGCGTCTGCCGTTTCAACTCGTGCCAAGTACGACTCTGAATGAGAAGTTTTCCATTCAGCAAACAGCTGTACTTGGTGTCAATGAAACACCAGCAATGCGCTACCTGGCAATCGGTATCGGTGGTCACCGCAGTAAGAAAGGCGCTGACAACATTGATCTGATTGAAACAATTCAACACGAAACAGATGATGCTTCTTGCTATCGTCCTTTGCCTTTTGTGTTGCGCCCTATCGACAGCGATATTACATCTACCGAACGTGATCGTTACGCACTGCGCCGTATCGAGAACCATGGCGGTATTGACTACGCAGCTTACTACTTGCGTCGTCTGGACATGACTAACGTCGTGCCTAAGATGCAACAGACTGAAACTAATGGCGGTGTGAGCAACACTACTGATTTCATTCCTAATAGTGATCAACTCAATCCAGTACCTCCTCCTATTGTGACTGGTGGTGTGACTACTGTGACTGGTGACTTCCTGTCTGCTGTGGCTCGTCTGCAAGTGAACTTCGATCGCTTTGATGCGACTGAAATTTTGAATGCTGCCGTTGTGATCTATGGATCTGAAGACTATGCATTCATCTCTGAAATGGCACTGTGTTCTGGCGTGGACCGCTCTGTGACTGTGACCGATCCTAATGGTACTTCTTTGACCTACAACGAAGTAGTGGCTGTACAGATCAACACTCACATCTCTACGATGCAACCGATGAAGTCGCAACGTGATGGCTTCACTGCTACGCTCGATGTTGGCGCAACTGAGCCTTTGTTCAACCTGACGCCTTGATATGACTGACCTCGATCCAAGGCCAGATAACGCATACAACATCTTGTCTCTGGATCCTGGTACTGAAACGCTGGGGCACGGACTGATTCAAGTGAGCACTACTGATGGTAAGATCATCGGTGTTGACGCTTGGACGGTTCGTGCCTCCAAGCTTCCTATGCTGCTTGATTGGGATGTCAGTCTTTATCAGGAACGTTTCGCTAGGATTAATGCTCTGAAAAAGAGCCTGAGACAAACACTGGAAACCTACGAGCCTCAAATCGTAGCATGTGAAACCCCATTCTTTAATTCATTGAGACCCAATGCTTTTGAAGCTTTGCTTGAGGTACTCACTGCTATCAAAACAACTGTCTACGAGTGGAATCCTTTCGTTAAGATTGCTTTTGTAACACCGTCTACGGCTAAAAAGAATCTGAACGTCTCTGGCAAAAGCGGAGACAAAAATCTGACGATCAATGCGATTTTGTCTCACGAGATATTTAGTAAAATGAACCTGAAAGGTATCGACGAACATAGCGCAGATGCCTTGGCTATCGGTTATTACCGATACTGCCATAAACCTGAACCAACTTAGAAAGAAACATCATGGTAACCACTCCTCGTCCCGTAACCATCGAGCGCATTTATCGTCGACTGAAAGTCATGTTCGTCATGCAGTCGGTCATGTTTTTCCTCATCCTGATCGGTATGTTTGTTTTACTGGGCAATCAACAGCAAACTTACAAACACATCAGCGTCACCACTAGCGAAGTTGAAAACACTACCAAGAACATTGAAAACAAAGTATCCGTACTGAAACAACAATTGGGTGACTCCAAACAAGAGATTCTTTCTACCGTGAAGGAATCTAGTGAAAAATTAGAAACTGTGAAGGGTAATAAATGACTGCCATTTTCTTGATGCTCAAAACCTTCTTTGGTGGTCTCATTCCTGGTGGGGCTGGTGCAGTAGCAGGAATTTTTACTAATCCGTTGGGAACCATCAAGAAGATTCTGACCTTGTTGATCGTTGTAATCGTTGTGACTGTGCTTGG
>Ga0116183_1004138_pt1 | contig 14351 bp, 18 predicted proteins | sample AD_UKC078_MetaG_FD_89753 | JGI IMG/M metagenome (GOLD analysis project Ga0116183, IMG submission 89753) | Active sludge microbial communities of municipal wastewater-treating anaerobic digesters from USA - AD_UKC078_MetaG | ecosystem: Engineered > Bioreactor > Anaerobic > Digestate | place: USA... | reverse complement strand
TGCCTCGATGAACCCCTGCCCTTGCGGCTACTATAACCACCCCACGAAAGCGTGCGTCTGTAACCCCGGACAAGTACAAAAGTACTTGAACCGCATTTCCGGTCCGTTGCTCGATCGCATTGAATACCAAAGCACCGAAATACATACCCGTAACTTTTTTAGGTTTGCTTCATAGAATTACACTGAAAATGAGTACCTTTGCACCCGAAATCGTAGTATTCGACTGATGATTAAAGATACTCAATGGTTATAAACCATACAAAGTAATTAATGTTAAATGAAGAAAGCTGTATTATTTGTACGTGTTTCAACTGAAAAACAGACTTTGGAGTCTCAGATAGAAACTCTAAAGCGTTCTGCCCTTATTGATGGCTATACCGATAGTGAAATTATCGTTATTGCCAAGAAAGAGAGCGGCGTAAAACTCAAAGAAGCGGAACGTGAAGGACTCAATGAACTAAAATCGGTCATTGAGCAGAACGACATAGACTGCGTTTATATCTTCGAGTTATCACGTCTTTCTCGTGATCCGATGACTTTATATTCTGTCCGAGACAAAATTTTCAAAGACCATAAAGTTCAATTGAAATGTCTGAAACCATCCTTCAGCCTATTGGAAGAGCCTGACAGAACTAAGTCCGATACTATGGGTTCTTTAGTTTTCTCTATCTTCGGATGTTTCGCAGAACAGGAAGTAGTTGAAAAGAAAGAGAGATTCCATCGAGGAAAAGGACAGAAGGCCAGTGAAGGAAAATATTCGGGCGGTGTCATACCTTATGGTTATGATATTGATGCCGAGCGTAACAAACTTATTGTCATCAACTACGATGAAGCCGACATCATACATACAATTTTTGATTTGTATGAGGCTGGTTATTCACTCTCTCGCATTTCTCAGGAGCTTAGTGAACGAGGATTGAAATACCGAAACTTTCATAACAAGCATCGTAGTCCTGAAAAAAACTTTGATATATGGTTCGTCCATCAAATATTAACTTCCGAGCTTCTTACAGGGCGAAAATTAAAGGGTGTCAATGCTGCTTTTGCCCGATCATATCCAACAATCATCTCTGGTGAGCAGTTTGATAAATGCCGTGAGATAGCACAGGAGAAGAGTATGCAGTATGGAAAGACGAATAATATCTATCTTGCCAAATCTCTGATTATTTGTCCTGAATGTGGCTCTCCTTTTCAGGCATTTACAGCTAAAGTGCATTACTCATGTAAAAATGCCCTTATGTCTTCCGTTGTCAGGAAACTAAACGGTCTTGAAGACAAGCACACTTGCAGTAACAATATATGTATTTCGATTTCTGCTTTGGATTCTCTCCTTTGGCATGTAGTCGTTAGAAAAGAATGTAACTACCTATTAGGATCAGCCATAGCCGACAAAACACATTTTGAGGAACAGATTGCAAGTTTGAATGAAAAGATAAATGCTGTTCAGCCACGCATGGATGATCTTGAAAACAAGCATGAACGTATTGTAGAAGCATATATTGAAGGAGATATTTCCAAGGAAACCAAGCAAAAGAAATTCTCCGAACTGGATGAGCAAAAGCTTGTCATTCTAAAGCAGAAGGTCGAGTACGAGCATAAAAGGGACTATTACCAATCTCGCATTGATGACATCATGAATATGTATGCCTTGAAAATCTTTGATGCCAACGATATTGCCAATAACATTGAGAATGACATGCAAATAAGAGAGAAGATTGAGAGCACAGCTAGTGATGAAGAGAAGTTCCGACTAGTTCACAAGCACATCAAACAATTGAGCATCGAGAAACGAACCATCTCATATTCATCAGGGCCCAAAGGTGTGAGAGATAGAGAGTACAAATATCTCACTATTACTTTTTATGATGAATCAAAACAATACTATTATTTTCAATCATCCGATGGAAAGGGAGGCCATTGGATAAATTCCGATGCAGATGGACATGTCTTGGATGATATAGCCGTGAATATTGAGCGCAAAATGGTCAACAGAACCAAACTGAGACAGCGTGCAAAATTGAGAGCGGAAAAGAAAGAAGCATTCGAAAACAAATATCCATCCGAACGACTCTATCTTCATGGCTATAGACAGATGGCTGAGTATTTAGGCTTGAGCATGAGTACCATGAAAAGGCATTGTAATAAAGGTTTTTTCAAGGATGCGCTAAGCATGTTTGATAAGAAGACTTGTATTCTTGATGCGGAACGAGCACTTGAAATTATGAGAGCCAGTGAAAATGAGTGGATAAAAAAGGCAGTTGAGAAGTTTGATAATCATCACAAAAAGGAGGATTGACGATGAAAAAGAAAGTAGTATTATTTGTTCGAGTATCAACCGAAAATCAGGAGCTCGAATCCCAGATAGAAGCCCTCAAAAATACAGCATATATTGATGGCTATAGTGATGACGACCTAATTATCATTGCTAAGAAAGAGAGCGGTGTAAAGCTCAAAGAAGCAGAACGTGAAGGTCTTAATGAACTCAAAAGAGCCATTGAGCGCAACGATATTGATGGAGTCTATATCTTTGAGCTGTCACGCCTGTCCCGAGACCCAGTAACTCTCTATTCACTCCGTGACAATATATTCAAAAAGGGAAAGATTCAACTGAAATGTTTGAAACCATCCTTTAGTCTATTAGAAGAGCCTGATAGAACGAAGTTCGACACCATGGGCTCATTGGTGTTCTCCATCTTCGGATGCTTTGCAGAGCAGGAAATCATTGAGAAGAAAGAGAGATTCCATCGAGGTAGAGAGCAGAAAGCAGCAGAAGGGAAATTTGCAGGTGGGCGTCTTCCTTATGGTTATAGAGCTGACGAAGAAAAAGGCAATCTTATTGTTATTGACGAAGAGGAAGCCTCTGTTATTAGAACCATATTTGACTTATACGAAGCCGGTTATTCACAGCCACGCATCGCAAATGAGCTACAAGAGCGAGGTATCAAATATCGTCATTTCCATGGAAATCAAAGAAGTGAATACAAAAGTTTCACCATGCATTTCATTGCCAACCTAATGAAGAACGAACTCCTCACAGGGCGTAAGATAATAACAGAAGGTACATTTGAGCGAGCCTATCCTCCTATCATTTCCGAGGCTCAGTTTGATAGATGCAGAGATATTGCCAATGAAAATAACACCAGATACGGCAGAATAGCGAATATTTACTATGCCAAATCATTGATAGTTTGTCCTGAATGTGGATCAAGAATGCGTGCCCATCCTGGACATACTTTCATCTATCGCTGCCACAATGCCTATCATAAAGAAAACAACCATTTCTCAAAGATAGTTACTAATTGGAAAACCTGTACTAACAAAACTACCATTTCCATCAGTGCATTGGATGCTTTACTATGGTATGTTGCCGTAGATATGGAAAGCCAATATCTATGGGGAACTGCCAAGGAGGATATATCTCAGTTTGAAGCTAAGATAGTCACGATACAGGAAAAGATAGATGCCATTCAGTTACGTCTCAATGACCTTGAAAACAAGCGTTCACGCATCGTAATGGCATTCCTCGATGGAGACATCAATAAGGAGTTTAAGACAAAGAAAACTGTCGAGCTCGATTCACAGAAGTTGGAAATTCTGAAACAGCAGATAGAATACGAGAAGGATATTGCCTATTTTAAGGAACGAATTGAAGATATTCTTCGTCTCTATGCCATCAAAGGTAATGATGCCACAGCAGTAAAAGAAGGTGTTGAGACCATTATGGATATAAAGGAGAAAATAGAAAAAACCGAGAATGATGAAGAGAAATCTCGTCTTATTCATAAGCATATCAAGCAGATTCAAATAGATAAGAGAATAATACCCTACCAGCGTAAGACCAAATGGATAAAATCCGAAGAAGTGGAAGCCAAGTACGTCACTATCACGCTCTATGACGGCACAGTCCGTTATTACTATCTGATATGCAATAATGGCAAATGCAGTAAATGGATGCAATCTGACGAAAACGGCAGTGTCCTGAGAGATATAGACATCCCAATAGTTCAGCGTTTCATCAATTCACAGAAGAAAGAGGTGCGTCAGTCACAAGCTAAGAGATGGGAAGATGAGTTCGACGGGATGTATAATCCAAAGGACTTACATATCCGAGGTTTTGAGGCAATGGCAACCTTTCTCTGTATGTCAAGCGCAGCCAGTGTTCGCAGAAGATACACAGAAGGCTTCTTTGAGGATGCAATATCCACCGATGAAAGCGGCATTCACATCATGGATGCTGCAAGAGCCTTGGAAATCATGAAGGCAAGCAAGAATGCTTGGATTATAAAGACCTTGCGTAACTTTTATAAGATTCGCAAGAAAAAGACAAATAAATAACCTAATTTGCTTCATTATGGCAACAGATACATTACAGCTGGCTATAAATTACGCCAAAAAGATTGGAAATGACACCGTTCGCGAAGGAGGTTTAAAGGATGGCTGGCATTATTACCACGTTTTCCGCCAATCAGACATGGGTCACAAATTAGGATTGCCCCACATCGTGAAGATTAACTAAATGGGGCAATGCGTCTGCGTTCTGGACCTGACAGAACGAATGTGGGCTGTAAAACAGGAGGTCTTACTAAATAGCCTTTGAAACTGCCAACATATCAGAATTAGGAATCAATATTCCATGGAATGATGGTGTACTATCCAAACCGGTAGCACACCATCTTTGTTTTCTACTCGAAGACGAAAGTACGGATGTAGAAATAAGTATCATCAAACTCGTACTCATACTCATTGATATAGTCCATCATTTCTTCATCTGAACGTTCACCTTGCTCGATGTTCATCTTGCTGCACCATTCTTTGATAGCATCAGCCACAGTGTCATAAACATCATCATCCGCTTCCTCAAACGGTTTTCCTGAACATGATACGCAAGCCTCTTCAGGGAAATAGTTGCCTTCATCGTGAACATAATAGACCTCACAGCCACACTCACATACTCTGTAACTGATAGAAAGTTCATCCTGAAGAATGCGGTTAATCTCCTCAAAAAGGTCATTGCAGGCATCCCATGCAGTTTCCGTCTCGAAAGAAAGAAGATAATAATCGTCTCCCACGTTCTCTTCATACTCTGCCCAATAGATGTTTCCACGAACACTGATATGCTTTGCTTCATAGTCTATGCCATAATGTTTAGCGAGGTTTCCCAACCATATATCCTTTCCATTTACATTCATTATTTGAAGGGTGTTCCAAAGGTCGTTTACCGACTTACGAGTACCGCTTATGCGATACATTGTTGTTGCAAGATTTGCCATAATTGAAAATTTTTATATTGTTTAGTACCATTCTGTGTAATAACTCTGTGCGTTGTTCTCACATTCCTCTGCCCATTCCTCATCGGTGTATTCGTTATGAAGACATTCGTCACTGCAATAGTAGGCATCACCCATATTCACACAAAAACCTTCACGCATTAGTTTTCCGCATATTGAGCAACGTCTGCAATAATAGTCTGTGTCCCACCAAAAGTCAGTGAAGGCTTCTGCAATAACATCCTCACTTGTGCTCTCATCCCACTTGTCAAGATAGAACTGAGCAAATTCGTTTAACTCCTCTTCTGAGTAGAAGAGTTTCTCCGTTCCGCTAACTCCAATAGTAAGGCGACTTAGGATTGATTTGATTGTTGTCATATCGTTCATTTTTTATTTCCCTACTGTAGATAATCTACTTCGGGAATGATTTGAATTTATGTTGCAACAAGAAGGTGTTATGACTATCGATACATGGTTTTGCTGCAAAATACGACCCGAAGGTGTGGAGATTTTCCAGCAAAGCAAAGCCTTGACCTTGCAAGCGATAAAGCATAACCATTACCTTCGCAACAAAAATTCATCCCATTTCCAGAAGTAGCTATTTTGCAGTTGTTTAATTCTCCTGTATAGGCAGGTCTGCACAGCAGAGACGAACACGAACTAGTCAAGTATAAGGTTAAAATAAAGGTTCATTGGTGCATTTCCTTTGAACCTTTTTGTATAATATTGATTATCAACGCCTAGAGGTGTTATGTGGTATCAATTTAGCTTACCATATGCGAGTCTATATATTTATATATATAGGACTCGCATTCTGGTGCAATGGTGTGATGCAAAGAAAAGTTATCCATTTCGTATTATATTCCTATCTGTCTTTTCCATTCTCCTTATCGAACCAAACCACTACCACCATTTTTGCCTATAAAATAGTTTGGAATGTTTGGCACTTCCAAACGTTCCAAACTATCGTTTCAAGGCTCCACGCTACTTTTGCGGTGCGATTGAAAACCAGTCGTGAGACTTCATCGTCTCTTAGATCAAATAGATAAACAATCAAATATATGGCAATTCTGAAAGACAAGCAGAAATACTTTTTAGAACTTCTTGCTGCCAAGTTCAACAGACAAGACCTATCCCCAATTGCTAAAAGTTGGGGTAGAACGAATGCAGAAGCAAGAGAAGACTTCATTCATATTCAAAAGTTGTATGACGGCATGGTCATGTACACGGATCGATACGTTGAAACAATAATCCAGTAAGTCTATGCACAGCTTCAAGGTTAAGTTCTATCTACGTACCAAGCCGAACATAAAGGACGGATTCAGTAACGTTCTTGTGAGAATCTATCTCGACCACCACAGAGATAGTCTCGCATACTCTCATGTTTCCGTTCCTGCTGACGCATGGGATGCAAATAAGGAAAAAGTAAAACTGAACACCCCAGAAGGTCGTTTGATAAACCGTCGACTTGAAACACTCAAAAAGCAGATAACCGATATTTACCTTCTTCATGAAAAGGATGAAGATCTTTCCATCGAGCTAATCAAACAAATCTACAATGCTCAGGCTGAGAGTAAGGCAAGCAAGGGTGGAGTATGTAATTTTTTTGATAATTATATCAAGGAGAATGAGGAAGTAATCGCTGTAGATAATCGTTATCGCTTTGTTAAGGTTGCCACCCTGTTCAAGCAATACATAGCTCATGCTTATAAAGTCAAAGACATAGACTTTGAACACATCGACCATAAGATGCTGCAAGAGTTCGAATCCTACCTTTGTGAAACATGTGGCTATAGCAACAGACGCACGATAAAGAACATGTTGCGATTTCTACAGGTCATGTTGGGCGCAGCTAAAGAGCTGGGTATGATGGAGCATAACCCTTTCAATTCTTATCGTTCAAAAACCATTTGTCCGCTCAAAATAGACTATCTGACAATTGATGACATCAGGCGTCTAAAGAAAGTAGTACTCGGGATAAATCGTTTGGATAGAATACGTGATTGTTTTCTCTTTTCCTGCTATACAGGTCTGTCCTATGGTGAAGCCAAGTCGCTGTCACGAGACAAGCTGACAAGGCTCAATGGAAGTACATGGATATTAATGGAATACAAAGACACGCCACGCTATATACCCATACTACCGTTTGCTGCATCCATCATCAGGAAATACTCCAGTGAGCAAGAAAATTCACAGGTACTTCCGCTCATATCTCAGCAAAAGACAAACCAGTATTTGAAAGAGATAGCAGAGATGGCAGGAATCAACAAGTTTTTGACGTATAAGGTGGCAGTTCAAAGTTTTATGAGGATAGCCCTATCTTCAGGTGTTTCCCTAGACAGTGTAACCTATATGCTTGGACAATCGCGGCACAAGACAGGTACATTCGTACACTTCTCGCCTGAAAGGATAGAGGATGAAATGGCATTGTTTGCTGCCAAGATGGGAAGAGAGCGACTGCTTGACAATGAAATTAAAAAGTGAATATTCATAATAATATCTGACGAAGCACCACCGACCAGTTGATTGGTCTGTGGCAAATTGGAGGTAAGAGTACCATATAAAATTCTATATAACTCGATTAATGATATAGTAGGTTGAAAAAAGTAGGAAGAAATACCATTTTCCTCCTACTCTCATTGTCAATTCCCAATTACAGACAGAATACCTGCTGACCACAAAAGCGGTCGTATTCAGCAGGGTCTGTACCTCGCTCAATCTCAACATCAATGAGATTTGTCATTTCATCGAATGAAACATCCTTTGCCAAGCAACGGATTTCCTTCATGTCATCCAAATAAATCTCATAGTAGTCAGCACCTTCATTGAGTGCAATCAAGACGTTTCCCTCAAAAAGACGTGCTTGTACATGAAATGCAAGAGTCGGCATGTCGTTATAAGTCGTTGCTATCATTCTTGAGATCCCCCACGACATAGGTACATTGGGATTTGTAGTGCCAAACAATTGGCTCTTTGTGGTATTCACCACACTAAGGATATAGTCTGTATTCATAATCTTTAGTTTATGAGTTATAAATGATTTAAAACAAGTTCAATATTGGAAGTCCATGGGATTGGGCTTTCTTGCAAGTATAATAAGTGCCACCCTTATCAGTTCTTGAAAGGTAGGCAATGACGGCATCGGCTTGTTCTACCATATAGTCATCACGTATTAAGAAACATCTGTTGCAATAATCCTTTCGCAATGTCACAATCTCATTAGCCTGCTCCAATATAGATTGATAACGTTTCTTATCATAGGAAGAAAATCTATCACTCTGGTTTTGAAATGGCAGTACCGCTATGAGTTTCAAGTCTTTCAATTTGTTCTTTAATTCAAGAATTACCTCTGCTGCAAGCATATCAAACCCTACTGCCATGCCACAATAATAGGTTGTAAAACCCTGTTCATAGCTATTGGTTACTGCTGAAACCAATAACTTTTTCAGAAGAGGTTGTTTCTCAAAAGGAATAAATCGATGTCCCGTCAGTGCAATTGCTTTTGTCTCTAATTTGTTCATAATCTATTGTAATTTATAAGTTGTCTTTGCTAAAAAATAACCGGTCAATATGTTTGCGCCATATTCTTCCAATCGGCTGCCCAATGATGCAAAACTTGCTGCCGTTGTAAGTACATCATCCATCGTTACCACATTGCGGTTACGAAACCATTCTCCGTCAATGTCCACATTCTGCATCTTATCAGCTTTCCCTGAACGTTTCTTGTGGCTATCGTGAACGGCATTTATATCAGTGGTTACCTTAATGTGTTCATATCCATTGATAGCCCCACTGAGTTGGCAAACAAGTTCACTGAATTTCTTGTATCTCAGTTCGTTTTTCTCTGCCGTTGATGCCGGAATACAAGTAAACACGATTTCAGAAACCTTATTACCAAACTCTTTTTTGAGTTGCTTGGCGGTTATCTGAGCCACTTCTTCGTATCGTTCACCCGATTTGAAAGCATAAACTAATTGTCTTGCTTTCTCATTGCTCTCACCTACATTCTTGAAGCGAGCAGGAAAATAGGGATAGAAGGACACAATGTGCTTGTGCCAAAATCTTCTAATTGTTTCATCTACCTTTGTCATAGCGTTAAAATTTTATTTCCCTTTATTTCAAGTCTTTCAGACCTGACAAGGGCGATTTTTCTGCATCACAAAGGAGTGGCACCAATAAGACAAATAGGGAGATGAAAATACGCTCACATTCATGCGAGGAAGATTTTCAAATGTAATGGTCTAACTATTTGATGTTTGGAAATGCCACTTTATACCTTTGTAGAAAAATCTGCTTTGTTAGGTGTGATATGATATTGGATCCATATCTTCCCTGTATCACTCGCAGGAAGCGATATATGTGGAGCATATAAAATTTCAAGAAAGGAGCCCAGCGAAATAATGAAATCATAACGTTTTCATTATTTCGCCACGTGTTTGACGTACACTTCAGCAAAGGAAAGAAGAATAGCCACCATAGACGAACCAAGAGTCCATGATGGCTATTTCAGCATGTAATATTACTTTGTTACCTTGGTGTAAACCACATTACAATAGCTATCATCACAATCGTTGACCATAACAACCAATGATTTATCTTCATTGAAATAACACACATTACCTGTTTCAGGGTCACTAACAAAAGTGTAGTGCTCTTTCAAAGTTTTATGAACAACAGCTTTTAGTGAACGAGGTTCAGTGGCAATAACCGAATATAGCTCATCTGTGACGGGTGAAAAGCAATAAAGGACGCCACACATATCTTCATCCTTAGAATAGCCCAAAGTATATGCCTGGCTGTTATAAGGTGTAAAATCAGCCTGGCTGCTTGCCATGTAGAGTTTTACTTGCTCCATAGACGTTCCCATCGTATGATAAGGTTCTCGCCATGTGGTAGAATCTGAAGTTACTTCCTCGAAAGGGTCATCCTTACTGCATGAGGTGAATAATGCAGTTGAAACCATCATAAATAAAAAGATGGAAATAAAAATTGTCTTGTTCATTTTCTTGGTTTTTAAAAAGTTATTGGAAAAAGATACCATGACCACAAAGTGCATGTCATGGTATCATGTTGTTTATTTATAGTCTTCCCTCGTCGGCATAGCTATAGAAACTTTCATCACTCACAATAACATGGTCCAGAATACGGATATTACAAGTTTTGAAAGCCTCCTTTATTTTGTTGGTCATATTATCATCATCCATACTGGGGCGTGTGTTACCACTTGGATGGTTGTGGCAAATGGCGGCACAAGTAGCATTACAGAGAAATGCAGTCTTCAATATCAAGCGAACATCTACCAATGTCGATGTCAATCCACCTTTGCTCAAACGCTCCACCTTAATCGGCTTACTACCTTGATTCATATAGATAACCCAAAATTCTTCGTGGTCCAATCCATATACTTTTGGCTTCATCAGGCTATAGATAGAATCAGAGCAAGTGATAGTTTGCAGCTCTTTCTTTTTCTCTACATTTCTTCTGAAAAGTTCAATCACATTAAGAGCCAATTTCTTCTTGGATGGTGTCAGTGAATTGATAAACTCCTCAAAAGATGGTTGCTCGTTCTCCACCTGCTTATTGGAGATATTGTAAATCAACTCATTGTCTGATAGACTGCGTAAATCATTGTCGTAAATTGTAGTCATACTCTTGCTGTTTAATAATTTATATTCTTGATTCTTGAGCCAAGGGAGTAGAGCCTTTAAAAAAGCATTTCTCCCCGTAGGCAGTTTTTTTATTCCGTCATCTGTCGCCAGTAGATCGTTTCGCCTTTATGTTGCTCAATAAGGTATCCTGAGATGTATCACAGCAAGGTTTTCCATGCAAATACTACCTGCAGGGTGGAGATTTTCATGGAAACTACGTCTGACCTTGCGGTACATCCCAGGATAAATACCTTTGCAACGATAAAGAGAAATGTACTTACGGCACGAGGATAAAAACCAGCTGACTACGGGAATCAGAGAAATGCCAAGCTACGAACATGAAATGTGAGTAGCATATAGAAGGGTTTCAGCTATTGAGGAACGAAACAGATGTAGTTGAAGCGAGTAAGAAAAAAGCGACCGAAGCCGCTTTCTTCAATGACGGGATTAAGGTCTAAGCCTTTTTAGCCGATGCCTTCTGTTCTTCAGAAGTTTCCTCTTTCGTTTCTGGTTCAAGGACTTCATTAGCGACCATGACGATGCGATTATGCTTCACGCCATCCTTATCGGTCCATTCCTCAGGGCGTACATAGCCACGTACTGTAAGAAGCTGACCTTTCTTCAAGAGTTCGAAAGATGCGCTATCATTCTTGCGCCAACACTCCATGGATAAAAAAGCAGAGATTCTCTTTGTTTCTTCTCCGACCTTCTCCATGCGGCCGACTGCCAAACTAAAACGTGCAACACTTGCGGTAGTAAACTGCTTGATTGAAGCATCTGCGGCTACGAAGCCAGTCACTGAAAAGCTGTTTTCAAAAATCTTCTTCATGTCTATAAAATTTTAGAAGTTAAACGTCAATTTTTATATTGCTAGAAGATATTGCAGTCATAGGGCAGCACCAAGGATAGCGGTGCAATACTCTTTTTGTTCCGAGCATCAGAAGAAAAAGGAAGATTGTGCCAGCTACGCCATTGGTCAGAATGAAATGTCCCGCAACAGCCAGAGCTGTGCTGCAGTATAGCTTTGCAATGATAAAAATGATGTGACTTCGCCCAAAAATTGGATATGAAGGAGGAAAACACGACCTACGGTGAGTTTCGTGCCAGGTGCAATCAAATCAAAACACTCAAGCAAGTACGGTTATAATGGTAGTAGCATAGGAAGAAGGTAGGGAAAGAAGAAACACAAGCTATGCTGGTCCAAGGAGTGCGAAGAATTAGAGCAAAGCCAGGTCTCTTGAATGGTCAATAGTAGTGTGTCCATTTCCAAGGAATAGATAAGATTGAATGAAACACGCAAACAATAGTCGCAGATCCAGGAAACAGAAGAAAGAGGAAAAAGGAAGGTAATCGCAAAGGCATCCTTGTCATTGCAAGTAAAAAAGCGAACTTGGGTCGCAAAATGGCGAGCGATAAAAGAGATACTCAAATCCCCACATGAGTGGGCTGCAACAGAGATAATTCAATGGAAAGGTGGTCAAGCTCTGAATCCATGCAGAGCTTGACCACCCGGCTATTTCGTTACCGAAACGATTTTCTTATCAGGATGGCAGCTGAAATTCCAATCAACCTCGTCATCATCGAGTGTAGACTGAATACCGCTGTGCATTACCATGCCGCAATTATCCTCAACCATTTGTCTGGCTTCATCTCTACTTGAAGCCCTGACCTTAAATACACCTTCAAACACAAATCGTGTCTTGACCTTATAAACTTTCTCCATAATATTCAATTTTAATTATTCATAGACAATCACTTCATCACGATAGGCAACGACCTCTTTGCCGTTGGTTAGCCGAACTACCAATTCATTTCCATAATCGGCAACGACTGTGCCCTCGGTGTACCCCTTGTAGGGTACAACCAAAGAACAAAATACTCCAATAATTTCTGTCAACTCTTCATATCTGTACATAACTTCAATCGTTAAATTCAACAACAAGTTTTACTATACATTGCACCTATGCATTGGCATATTGGTCCAATCCCCAAACATACCGTTCCATATACATGACCATGCCGTCATATAGCTTCTGGATATGGATAAAATCCTGCATTGCCTCTTTATTCGTCTTACCCCAGTGTTTCGCAATTGGAGTGAGGTCTTGTCTGTTAAACTTGGCAGCGAGCAATTCCTGAAAGTATTTTTGTTTATCTTTCAGTACTTCCATACTAGGAGCTTTCAAACTTCCAAAATCTCTAGCGTTTTCCATAACATATTAACCTTTAAGTTCTACAATCTGTTCTACCTTTCCAAACAAGATACTTCTCAAAGCCGTCTTATCCACTGCGAAGTATTCTGTTATCTGCCCATATTGTTTCACCCAATAATGACGCAAGGCATCCGTAAAAGAGAAGCACCAACCTTGAAGAGGAACACTCTGCTTGAAGTAAGCATTATGGTTCACTGCCTCGGTTAACCAATTTTTCTCACTGCGGTTCAATTTGCCACCCTCGTTCAAACGTTGGCGAAGCTGGTAGGCTTTGCTGTCTTTGAGTGCCTCCAAATTAGGCACATCCCAATTCACGAATTTTCTTGTATTGTCCATAACTTAAAAATTTATTTTCCCTTTATTGAATCAACTTCATTCAGGGATTGATTAAAATTATGGTGCTTCAAAAGGTGTTCTGAGCCATCATGCAAGTTTTACTGTCCAAATACGACCTGCAAGGTGGAGATTTCGACAAGTAACCGCAAAGCTTGAACTTTCATGTATGAGAACAGAACAAATACCTTTGCACCTAGAATTTCAACAACCCCGAATGCAGATGTGAATCCAAAGGACTCCGAACGATGCCGTTCGTGCCACATGTCTTACCATGTCAAAAGCGTCAGACAAGTACAATTTAAGTCTAATTAGAGAGTCTAATTCTTTTTGAATTAGATAAAGCATCTTAAAACACTGATATTGAGCGCACAAATATTTTGTCGGCTCTCGGTTTATATCTACTTTTAGACCATCGAAACAACAAAATTCAGAAGAAAAATCAGATAATATGAGTCCATTCGTGATATTCGCAATCGTCCTAACCATTGCATACATTATATATTATGGAGTAATGATTTCTCGTGACCTGACTATGAAGCCATGTCAAGAAGAGACCAATGAGGAAACCATAGAAGTAGATGCCTTTGCACAGACAGAGGAACCAGAACCCGTCAAATCTGTCGGTGATGGATTCCAAGTAGGTGATGGACCAGTCTATCAACCCGAGCCCGAGCCAGAAGTCATCAGTCTTGACAGTGAAGGAAACGTTAAGGAAGAAGGTATTATCAATGTACTGGACTCCGAGTTTGCTCAGAAAGTAGGCGAGGCACTCGTACCAGAGTGGACAAAAGCACTGAAAGAGAGCCCCTGCTATCTTGATATTGTCACAGTTGATGTCAATTCCGCTCTCGATGTCATTGGCAAGGCAGAACGTGGTGAAAAGGTGG
>Ga0116183_1004131_pt1 | contig 14369 bp, 11 predicted proteins | sample AD_UKC078_MetaG_FD_89753 | JGI IMG/M metagenome (GOLD analysis project Ga0116183, IMG submission 89753) | Active sludge microbial communities of municipal wastewater-treating anaerobic digesters from USA - AD_UKC078_MetaG | ecosystem: Engineered > Bioreactor > Anaerobic > Digestate | place: USA... | reverse complement strand
GAGACCAATTGGTTGATGGCCGGGGAGGCGGCGTCATAGTCGGTCGGCGATTTCGGTGTCACCACCGACGGCACGCCTCGAACCGGAAGGATCAGGGTGCTCAGTGCGGTCCAGACCTCGTCACCGCCGGACAGCGCCTGCTTGCCGGCGTACGGCACGGTGCCGGTAACCGCCACATTGGCCCGGCCCTGGCCGGCGGTGTTGTCCACGTAGGTTCCCAACGGTGAGCTGCAACCGGTCGTCTTCCACGATCCGGCCTGTTGGCCGCGCACGTCGAAGAAGTTCGCGTTGATGGCGATCGTCGGCCGACTGAGCACCTGCCAGGCCTGCAGTGGAGTGTAGGTCTCGGCAGCCTGCGCCAGACCTTCCCGGGTGCGGGCGCCGGGGGTGCGCTCGCACCGGGCCTGGTAACCCTGATGGGTGTCGACCAGTAGTCGTGGCGAAAGCCGTTGCGAGGCCGCCTTGACGATCATCAAGTGCCCGCCGTTGTTCATCTCGTACCAGTCGCCGGCGGCATTGAGCATCGGCGCCGGGAAGCCCGCACCGAAGTTATAGACCAGGTAACTTCCCCGGGTCGTCGCGATCGCCTGGGCCAGTTGGTCGCGGGCAGCGGCCGCGGCGACCGGTGCCGCGGCGATACCAGAGGTCGCAACGCAGCACAGCGCCAGGCACACCCGCGCCAGGCGGGCGAACAACGCGAATCCGGTTGGCGCCATGAAACTTTCAGGAACCTTTCGCAAGCGGTGCGCAGGACGGCCGCTTCAACGATAGCCACACCTGCAACACTGTCAACAAAGGTAACGGCGCGAAATCCATTGCGTTCCAGACCGATCACGACCTGTGGCAGCCCGACGCGGTTGATTAGCGAGAGGCCGAAAGGGGAACTCATCCCTCAGCGCGGCACGTCAGAGCCGCAAGAGACAAAGGAGTGCGAAATGTTCTCAAACACCATCATCGCCGCCGTCGTGGTCGGAGCGATCGTCGGCGCGTTGGCCCGCTTGGCGATGCCCGGACGGCAGGGAATCGGCGTCCTGATGACCGTCCTGCTCGGCATCGTCGGTGCGTTCATCGGCTCATGGCTCACCGCACAGTTCGGCTACCACAACGCCAACGGAGGATTTGCCATCCTGCCGTTCGTCGTCGGAGTCGCCGCGGCGGCCGGGTTGATCGCCTTGTACGTGCGGATCTCGGGACGGCGCGGGACCAGCGTGCACCACTGAACGCCCACCGCTCATCCCGCGTCGCCCAGACGGCAGCAAGGCTCTGCTGGCGGATACGCTCGGACGATGGTGACCAAGCGCGAGGAGCGAACGTTCAGCGGGGTCGGGGGCGTCGAGATCGTCTACGACGTGTGGACGCCGGACGCCTACCTGCGAGGCGTGGTGGTGCTCGCCCACGGCTACGGCGAACACGCCCGACGCTACGACCACGTCGCGCAGCACTTCGGTGAAGCGGGACTGGTGACCTACGCCCTCGATCACCGCGGGCACGGCCGGGCGGGCGGTAAACGCGTGCGGGTTCGGCATATGGCGGAGTTCGTCTCCGACTACCGGGATCTGGTGAACATCGCCCGCGCCGAGCACCCCGGCCGCACGTTGATCGTCCTCGGTCACAGCATGGGCGGCGCCATCGTGTTCGCCTACGGTGTGCAGCATCCCGGCGACTACGACCTGATGGTGCTCTCCGGCCCGGCTATTGCCGCGCATACGGGGGTATCTAAGGCCAAAGCCCTGATCGGCAAGGCCGTCGGGTCGATCCTGCCGGACCTGCCGATCGAGGCGATCGACGCGAACGCGGTATCCAGCGACCCCGCCGTCGTCGCCGACTACAAGGCCGACCCGCTGGTGTACCGAGGGAAGGTGCCGGCCGGAATCGGCAAAGCACTGCTGCTCGTGGGGGAGAACATGCCCGCGCATGCGCCCGCGATCACCGCGCCGCTGCTGGTCGTTCACGGGGAGGACGATCAGCTGGTGTCGGCCGAGGGGAGCCGTCGGCTCGTCCGGTGCATCGGATCCACCGACGTCGCATTGAAGGTCTATCCCAAGCTGTACCACGAGGTGTTCAACGAGCCCGAGCGCGAAGCGGTGCTCAACGACGTCACAGCCTGGATCACCGCGCGGCTGTGACATTGCGGCCATCCCGCATGGGTGCGGGCGCGACGGTCCGCGGTCTGGCGGCGGGCATCCTGGCGTGCACCGTCGTCACCGCGCTGGTCACCGGATGCGGTCGTCACGACCAGGGCCAGGCCGCATGGGTTGATGAGGAGGTCACCTTCGTCGCGGACGGGCTCACCATGCACGGCACGTACCGCCATCGCGGCAACGGCCGCGGTCCGGCCGCGCTGCTGATCTCCGAGAGCGGACGCACCGACCGCGATGGCGACAACAACATCGCTGGTCCGGTCGGCAATATGCGGCAGCTTGCCGAGTATCTCTCCGGCCGCGGGGTGGCCAGCCTCCGCTACGACAAGGTGGGCACCGGGGCCACCGGGCTGGGCCGCTACTCCACCAACCCGGGCGATGTCGGCAGCGCGGTGTACACCACCGGTGCCCAGTCCGCTGCGCGGTACCTGGCCGCGCAACCGGGTACCGACGCCGACCGGATTTCGGTGTACGCCCTCGGTGAGGGAACCGTGCACGCGATGAGCCTGGCCGGCGACACGACCGCGGGCGCCCCGGCGATCCACTCGGTGGGGCTGTTACAACCGCTGCCGGCCCGCTACCTCGATCTGATCACCAGCCGGGTGAGCGCCGACACGGCCGCGGCGGTGCGGGCCGGGAGTAAGACCCAGCAGCAGGCCGACGCGGTGCTGGGCGCCTGGCGTGCGGCGGTCGCCCAGGCGCGGACGACCGGCACCGCACCGGCCGGTCTGCCCGACGGGTTGAGCGCCATCCTCAACCCGGCCAATGTCAAGGCGGTGGTGGAGGCAGACGGGATCGATCCGCTGACCCTGGCCGCGCGCATTCCCGCCGGTACTCCGGTCCTGCTCACCTGTTCGGACACCGATGGCCAGGCCGAGTGCGCCGACATGAAGCCGCTGCGGGATGCTCTCGCGCACACCGCACTGCAGGTCGCCGAACTCGCCGGGGTCAATCACGTCCTGCGCGACGACCCGACCGACAACGTCGGCAACTACGCGCGGCAGGACCCGCTGTCGGCACAGTTGACCACCGCGCTGGACGAGTTCGTCGCCAAGTGAGCGTGCGTGCCGGGTCGCTTGTGGACGAGTTCGCCCCTGGGGACAGCCCTGTGGTTCTGCCATTGCCCGCTGGGCTGACGTCGGTGCGGTCCCCTACCGTGGCGCCATGACCGACGACCGGATGCTTGCCCGTATCGCTGCGCTTTTGCGTCAAGCCGAGGGCACCGACAACCCGCACGAGGCGGAGGCGTTCATGGCCGCCGCGCAGCGGCTGGCCACCGCCACCTCCATCGACTTGGCGGTGGCCCGCGCCCATTCCGCGGGCCGTGGAAACGCGCAGACCCCCGACCAACGCACCATCACCATCGGCGACCCAGGTACCCGGGGTCTGCGCACCTACGTTCAGTTGTTCGCGGTGATCGCGGCCGCCAACGACGTCCGCTGCGATGTGGCGTCGAACTCCGCCTACGTCTATGCCTACGGGTTCAGCGAGGACATCGACGCCACCCATGCCCTGTACGCCAGCCTGGTGGTCCAGATGGTGCGTTCCTGCGACGCCTACCTGGCGACCGGGGCGCACCGGCCGACCCCCACCATCACCGCGCGGCTGAACTTCCAGCTGGCCTTCGGGGCACGGATCGGGCAGCGGCTCTCCGAAGCGCGCGATGAAGCCAAGCGCGAGGCCACCCAATCGCGGACCGCCGCCCCGGGAACCGCGGTGGCACTGCGCAACAAGGAAGTCGAGTTGCGCGACCATTACCGACAGCAGTCGAAGGCTCGGGGCACCTGGCGAGCGAGCCGGGCCTCGGCCGGTTACTCGTCGGCGGCGCGGCGGGCCGGCGATCGGGCCGGCCAGCAGGCCCGACTCGGTGCCAGCCCGGAACTGCCGGGCACCCGGGCCCGGCTGAGACGGTGAGTGGCCGCGACTCTCAGCGCGCTCGCGTCTACGCTGCCGAAAGCTTCGTCCGCACCGTCTTCGACCGGGCCGCGCAACACAGTTCGCGCGCCATCGACTTCTTCGGCGCGCGGATCACCCTGCCGCCGGAGGCCAGGTTCGGGTCGGTTCCCTCGGTGCGGCGTTATGTCGACGACGTCATGGCGCTGCCCGCGGTCGGCGCCCGCTGGCCACACCGCACCCCGTTGTCGGTCCGTGCCCGCCGCGGTGCCACCGCGGCGCACTATGAAAGGCGCGCATCCGGTGCGGTGATCGCGGTGCCCGAGCACTGTGGATGGGCGCTGCGCGAACTCGTCGTTCTGCACGAGGTGGCCCATCACCTCGACGACACCGCCGGGCCCGCGCACGGACCCGGGTTCGTCGCCACCTTCTGCGACCTGGCGGCGCTGGTGATGGGTCCGGAGGCCGGTCACGTGTTGCGGGTGGTCTACGCGAAGGAGGGTGTGCGATAGCTACGCTGGGTCGGGTGGCGGACGGGCTGGAACCGGAAGACTGGCAGGTGGTCGACGATCTGCTCGATCGGCTGCTGCTTGCCGACGACCCGGCCCTGAGTGCGGCGCTGGCCGACTCGGCGGCCGCGGGTCTCCCGCCGATCGAGGTCTCCGCCCAAACCGGTCGGCTGCTGTACCTGCTGACCCGGATCAGCGGCGCGCGTCGGGCTCTTGAGATCGGCACCCTCGGCGGCTACAGCACCATCTGCCTGGCCCGCGGGGTCGGGCCGCAGGGCAGTGTCGTCACCCTCGAGTGCAGCCCACGGCACGCGGAGGTGGCCTCGGCCAACCTCATCCGGGCCGGAGTCGCCGACCGGGTCGATATCCGCATCGGACCAGCCCTGGACACCCTGCCCGGCCTCACCGGGGAATTCGACTTCGTGTTCATCGACGCGGACAAGGAGAACAACAGCGGTTACCTGTCCTGGGCGGTGCGACTGGCCCGGCCCGGCACCGTCATCGTGGTCGACAACGTGGTGCGTTCCGGCCGGATCGTGTCCCCGGCGCCGGATGACGGTCAGGGCCGGGCGGTGCGGGACATGCTGGAGTTGATGGGATCCGATGATCGCCTCGAGGCGGCGGCGCTGCAGACCGTCGGCGCCAAGGGCTGGGACGGACTGGCGATCGCCCGGGTCAGGTAGCCAGCACCTCGACCGGCACGCCGTTAAGCACTGATGTGCCGGACAGCGGCTCGATCAGCGAACTGTCCAACAGGCTGTTCACGTTGACGCCCGGTTCGGTGGAGGCGACCGACATCCGGGTGCCCGGGGCAGTGTGACCCCAGCCGTGCGGTAGGGACACCACGCCCGGCCGAATCGCATCGGTGATCTCCACCGGCACGCGCAGCGTCCCGCCCGGGCCGGTGATCACCGCCGTCTCGGTGATGCCCAACCGGTGTGCGTCGTCCGGGTGCATCTGCAACGTGCACCGGTTGGAGCCGCCCGCCAGGGCCGGCAGGTTATGCATCCAGCTGTTATTGGATCGCAGGTGGCGCCGGCCGATCAGCAGGAAGCCCGCGGGGTCCGTCTCCAGCGCTGCGGCCAGCCGGGGGATGTCCGCCATGAGGGGTTCCGGGGCGAGTTCCACCAAGCCCGACGGGGTGCGTAGGACCTCCGGTATCCGCGGTGTCAACGGGCCCAGGTCGATACCGTGCGGGGTGTCGAGCAGCCGCTGCAGGCTGAGCCCGTCAGGCCTGGACCCGAAGGCGTCGCCGAACGGACCCAGGCGCAGCATCATGTCCAGTCGGCGCTGATGGCCCGGCCCGTCGATGAGCATCGCGGCGAGTTCACCGGGGTCGCGGCCGGCCACGGGGGAGGTGTCGTCGGCGACCTCCTTGGCCAGGACGGCCGAAATGATCTGCTGGTCAACGACATTGGTGGCATCACCGCCGTTCCCTGCTGCGCCCATCCCCAGGACGCTGAGCGCCAGCCGGGCCAGGATCTCCGCCTCGTCCGGCCGGCCGGCGGGCAGCGCGAACACCGGCGGGGAGTAGCGCGCCGTGGTGCGCACTGCCACTCCGGACAGCGCCACGTCGAAGTGCGCGGTGGAGGACGGCGGCGGAGGCGGCAGGATGACGTCGGCGTGGCGGGTGGTCTCGTTGAGATAGGGATCGACCGACACCATGAACTCCAGGGTGTCCAGCGCGGCCGCCAGCCGGGGCCCGTCCGGCGCCGAGAGCACCGGGTTGCCGGCGATGGTGACCAGCGCCCGGACCTGGCCGTCGCCCGGGGTCTCGATCTCCTCGGGCAGCAGGGCGGTGGGCAGTTCCGCGGCGACCTCGGGGTGGCCGGACACCCGGCTGTGCCAGCGCCCGACGGAGAAGCCGCGGCCCGGCCGGGGCGGGCGCGGTGCGGCACTGATCGGGGAGGTGGCGAACATCGCCCCACCGGGCCGGTCGAGGTTACCGGTCAGCAGGTTGACGACGTCGACCAGCCAGCTGGTCAGGGTGCCGAAACGCACCGTCGAGGTGCCGATCCGCCCGTAGACGCAGGTGCGCGGACCGGCGGCGATATCCCGGGCCAGGTCGCGGATATCGTCGGCGGGGACTCCGCAGTGCTCGGCGACGGCCTGCGGTGGGAACTCCAGTGCCGCGGCCCGCACCCGCTCGAGCCCGATCACGTGGCTGTCGAGACCACCGAGTTCGGGGTCGGTCAGGTCTTCGTCGAAGAGCACGTTGACGACGGCGAACAGCAGCGCGGCATCGGTGCCGGGCCGCGGTGCGAGGTGCCGGTCGGCGGCGGCCGCGGTCCGGGTGCGGTTGGGGTCGATCACGGTGAGCCGGCCACCGCGGCGGCGCAGCGCCTTCAGCTTGCCGGGGAAGTCGGCGGTGGTTCCCACGCTGCCGTTGGACACCAGTGGGTTGGCGCCGATGATCACCAGGTGGTCGGTGCGGTCGATATCGGGCACGGTGAACGCGAACGGGTTGCCGAACAGATAGCCGCATGCCACCTGCTTGGGCATCTGATCCAGGGTGCTGGCCGAGAACACCTGCCGGGTCTTGAGCGCGCGCACGAGTTGCGGGGCGTACAGAGCGCCGGCGATGGTGTGGGCATTGGGGTTGCCCAGGTAGACGGCCACCGACCCGCCTCCCGTGGCGGCGGCCACCCGGACCAGCCCGTCCGCGGCCGCGGCCAGCGCCTCATCCCAACTCGCCTCGACCAGTTCGCCGCCGCGGCGTATCAACGGCACCCGCAACCGGTCCGGGTCATTGTCGAGTTCGGCGAAACTCGCCCCCTTCGGGCACAGGTAACCGTGGCTGAAGACGTCATCGCGGTCTCCGCGGGCACCGGTCACCCGGGGGCCGTCGGCTCCAACGTCATCGACGGTCAGGACCAGCCCGCAGGTGGCTTCACACAGGGGGCAGATTCGCAGCGCGGTGCTCACCTTGCCACTGTGCGGCACCGCGGTGCCGCAGGCAAGGCCCCGACGCGGGGCGGGTCAGTCGCAGACCGCGCCGCCGGCAGCCGACCCGACCAGACGGCGGTACTTGGCCAGCACCCCGGTGGTGTACCGCGGCGGCGGCGGCGTGAATCCCGGCTTGCGGGAATCGAACTCGGCCTGGTCGACCAGCACGTCGAGTTTCTGGTTGGCGACGTCGAGGCGAATCCGGTCGCCGTCGCGCAAGAATGCGATGGGTCCGGCGTCGACGGCCTCCGGCGCGATATGGCCCACACACAGCCCGGTGGTGCCGCCGGAGAACCGCCCGTCGGTCAGCAGCAGCACATCCTTGCCCAGTCCGGCGCCCTTGATCGCGCCGGTGATGGCGAGCATCTCGCGCATACCGGGACCGCCCTTGGGGCCCTCGTAGCGGATCACCACGACATCACCGGAGGTGATGGTGCCGTCCTCGAGGGCGTCCATGGCCGCCCGTTCGCCGTCGAACACCCGCGCCGTGCCCTCGAACACGTCCGAGTCGAAACCGGCGGACTTGACCACCGCGCCCTCGGGTGCCAGCGAGCCGTGCAGGATCGTGATGCCGCCGGTCGGGTGGATCGGGTTGGTCAGCGCGCGCAACACCTTGCCGTCGGGATCGGGCGGGGAGATGTGGGCCAGATTCTCGGCCATCGTCCTGCCGGTGACGGTGAGCACGTCACCGTGCAGCAGACCCGCGTCGAGCAGGGCCTTCATCACCACCGGGACGCCGCCGATGCGGTCGACGTCGTTCATCACGTGCGAACCGAACGGTTTGACGTCGGCCAGGTGCGGGACCTTGGCGCCGACCCGGCTGAAATCGGCCAGCGACAACTCGACCTGCGCCTCGTGGGCGATGGCGAGCAGGTGCAGCACGGCGTTGGTGGATCCGCCGAACGCCATCACCACCGCGATGGCGTTCTCGAACGCCTCCTTGACGAGGATGTCGCGGGCGGTGATCCCGCGGCGCAGCAGGTCCACGACGGCGATACCGCTGCGGCGGGCGTAGCCGTCGCGGCGGCGGTCGGTGGCCGGCGGGGCGGCGCTGCCCGGAAGTGAAAGCCCCAGCGCCTCAGCGGCACTGGCCATCGTGTTGGCGGTGTACATCCCGCCGCACGCGCCCTCGCCGGGGCAGATCGCGCGCTCGATGGCGTCGACGTCCTCGCGGCTGATCAACCCGCGCGCGCATGCGCCGACGGCCTCGAAGGCGTCGATGATGGTGACTTCGCGTTCGGACCCGTCGGGCATCTTGGCCCAGCCCGGCAGGATCGAACCCGCGTAGAGGAACACCGCGGCCAGGTCGAGGCGGGCGGCGGCCATCATCATCCCGGGCAGCGACTTGTCACAGCCGGCGAGCATGACCATGCCGTCCAGGCGTTCCGCCTGCATCACGGTCTCCACGCTGTCGGCGATGATCTCCCGGGACACCAGCGAGAAGTGCATACCCTCGTGCCCCATCGCGATGCCGTCGGACACCGATATGGTGCCGAACTTCATCGCGAACCCGCCGGCCTCGAACACGCCTTCCTTCGCGGCGTCGGAGAGTCGGTCCAGCGAGAGGTTGCATGGGGTGATCTCGTTCCATGACGACGCCACCCCGATCTGCGGCTTGGCGAAGTCGTCGTCTCCCATGCCGACCGCCCGCAGCATGCCGCGCGCCGCGGCCTTCTCCAGACCGTCGGTGACGTCGCGGCTGCGGGGCTTGATATCGGGAGTGTCGCTCACGGAGCAAGTATGGACCGTCCGGCCCGGACCGGGATCACGGGTATACCCCTCAGGGGTACCGGGTACGGTGGCGGGATGGCACAGGGCTATTCGGCCGACAAGGAGAACTACGCTCGGCGGCTGAAGCGGATCGAGGGTCAGGTCCGCGGTATCGGCAAGATGATCGACGAGGACAAGTACTGCATCGACGTGCTGACCCAGATCAGCGCCGTCACCAGTGCGCTGCAGTCGGTCGCGTTGGGTTTGCTCGACGAGCACCTCAAACACTGTGTCAGCCACGCCGTCGCCGAGGGTGGCGAGGAGGCCGAACGCAAGCTCGCCGAAGCCTCCGCCGCGATCGCCCGACTGGTCCGGTCCTGAACCCGTGGTCTCGACCCGATGTCGATGCGGTCTCCGCTGGTGCCGGGGGGTTTTGCGGTCCGGTGGGGATGGCTAGCGTGAAGGTCTGCCCGACAGCACCATGACGGCCGGCACTGCCGCCGCGACTCCGACCGGCCCGTGGACGCCACGGGTCGGCTTTTCGCTCGGCGTGCTCGCCGCCGCCGCGTTCATCTACGTGACCGCCGAGATCATGCCGGTCGGGGCGCTGCCGGCCATCGCCGCCGATCTGGACGTCAGTGTGGCGGTGGTGGGCACCCTGCTGGCCAGTTACGCGCTGGTGGCCGCGGTGGCCACGGTGCCACTGGTGCGCTGGACTGCGCTCTGGCCGCGTCGGCGCACGCTGCTGTTCACGCTGGTCTGTCTGACGGTGTCCCAGGTGATCTCCGCGCTGGCGCCGACGTTCGCGGTGCTGGCGCTGGGTCGGGTGCTGTGCGCGGTGACCCACGGGCTGATGTGGTCGGTCATCGCCCCGATCGGGGTGCGACTGGTACCGGCCACCCATGCCGCCCGCGCCACCATGGCCGTCTACGTGGGAACCGGTCTGGCGCTGGTCATCGGCAGCCCATTGACTGCGGCGATGAGTGGGCTGTGGGGGTGGCGGCCCGCCGTCGCGATGATCGCGGTGGCGGCCGCCATCGTCACCCTGGCCGCTCGGCTGGTGCTACCGCCCATGACTCCGCCCGTCCGCGGCGGGCCGGGCGCGGTTCCGCGTCGGCCCTGGCATCAGCAGAACCGTCGGCTGCTGGTGATGTGCCTGCTCACCCTGGTCGGAGTGACCGGCCACTTCATCTCGTACACCTTCATCGTGGTGATCATCGGAGACATCGTCGGGGTGCGGGGCCCGGGCCTGGCCTGGCTGCTCGCCGGGTACGGGGTGGCCGGGCTGATGACGATGGCCCTGCTGGCCCGGCCGGGCGACCGCCATCCCCGACTGGCGATCGTCGGATGCCTGGCGGTGCTGACCCTGGTGCTGGCCTGGCTGGCCGTTCTGGGGTTCGTCGGCGGGGGAACCGCCGTGCTGGTCGGCCTCGGAAGTGCGGCGATCATCGGCTGGGGCGCGACCGCGACCGCCGTGCCCCCGATGCTGCAGTCCGCGGCGATGCGGCACTCGCCGACCGACCCCGACGGCGCCTCCGGGTTGTACGTGGCGGCGTTCCAGGTGGGCATCATGGCGGGCTCGCTGATCGGTGGCGCCCTCTACGAGCACGCCGGTGAACCGACGATGCTCGCCACCTCCGCAGTATTCATCGTGGCCGTGCTTGCGGCCGTGGTGGCCGGTCCCAATCTGTTCGCCAGCGGAAAGTAACGCCCGTCACCGGCACGGCGATCAACGACACGATGAACTGCTCAGGTCGACCTGCTCTGGCCCCCGGCAGGTGGCTGCGGCAGGTTTGCTGGAAGGGTTGGTTGCCCGCGCTGTGTCAGACTGGAGCGGTCGTTGTGACAGGAGGATTTTTGTGATGCGGGTCAGAGGCGCTCTTGCGATCGCCCTATGTGTTTTCGGCGTGGCGAGCGCAGGCTTGAGCAGCGGTCCGGCCCTGGCCGACCCCGATCAGCCGCCGGTGGACCCACAGGTGGTGGACATCGCGCCGGTTCCGGTCGAACAACCGCCGGTCGAACTTCCCCCACCGCCACCGCCGATGCCCGGTGACCTGGCCGCCCCCGGTCCTGTGCCCGCCGGCGTGCCGGATCCCGCGGCGCCGCCGTCCACACCGGTGGCCGTCCCGCAGGCCACCTCGACCGGCCCGGTGAAAGGCCAGAACCCCGCGCCGTTCACCGGTGACCCGGTGTTCGCGCCGCCGAGTTTCAACCCGGTCAACGGCTCCATGGTGGGCGTGGCCAAGCCGATCATCATCAACTTCCAGCGGCCGATCGCCAACCGTGCGTTGGCCGAGGACGCGATTCACATCTCCTCGGTGCCCGCGGTGCCCGGAGCGTTCTACTGGACCACCGACACCCAGGTCCGCTGGCGGCCGTACAGCTTCTGGCCGGCGGGAACCGTGGTGAACATCGACGCCAGTGGCACCAGATCCAGCTTCCGGGTCGGAGAGTCGCTGATCGCGACGATCGACGACAAGACCCATCAGATGACGGTGACCCGTAACGGCAAGATCGAGAAGACCTTCCCGGTGTCGATGGGTATGCCGGACGGCAAGCACGAGACCAAGAACGGCACCTATTACGTGCTGGAGAAGTTCGCCGACATCGTGATGGACTCGTCGACCTATGGCGTGCCGGTGAACTCGGCCAACGGTTACAAGATCAAGGTGCAGTGGGCCGTGCGGATCGACAACAGCGGTGGCTTCGTGCACAGCGCCCCGTGGTCGGTGGCCGATCAGGGCAAGCGCAACGTCAGCCATGGCTGCATCAACCTCAGCCCGACCAACGCCAAGTGGTTCTACGACAACTTCGGTAGCGGCGACCCGGTCGTGGTGAAGAACTCCGTCGGTCTCTACACCAACCCCGACGGCGCCGACGACTGGCAGTGGCAGCTGTACTGAAACAGCAGCTGTACTGAAACAGCAGCTGTACTGACCGGCGTCGCCGGGCGGTGTCGTTAGTTCCAGATCCGCACCCGCTGCGCGGGATCGAGATACAGCGCGTCGTCCTCGTCGACCCCGAAGGCCTCGTAGAACGCGTCGATATTGCGCACCACACCGTTGCAGCGGAACTCCGGCGGTGAGTGTGGATCGACGGCGAGGCGCCGGACGGCCTCGGGCGGACGGGACTTCGTCCGCCACACCTGAGCCCAGCCGAACAGCACCCGCTGCTCACCGGTCAGCCCGTCGATGACCGGGGCGGGCCGGCCACCCAGGGACAGCCGATACGCCAGCAGTGCGATCGACAGGCCACCGAGGTCGCCGATGTTCTCGCCCACCGTGAACGCCCCCTGAACGTGCGGCGGATCATCACGCCCGGCGAGATCGCGGGGTACGAAGTCGTCGTACTGGGCGATCAGCGCGGCGGTGCGCTTGGTGAACTCGGCGCGGTCGGCGTCGGTCCACCAGTCGGTCAGGTGACCGTCGCCGTCGTATTTGGAGCCCTGATCGTCGAAGCCGTGCCCGATCTCATGGCCGATGACCGCGCCGATCCCGCCGTAGTTGGCGGCGTCATCGGCGTCGGCGTCGAAGAACGGCGGCTGCAGAATCGCCGCGGGGAACACGATCTCGTTCATGCCCGGGTTGTAGTACGCATTGACGGTCTGCGGGCTCATGAACCATTCATCGCGGTCCACCGGTCCGCCCAGTTTGGACAGCTCCCGGTGGAACTCCAACTCCGTCCCGCGGAGGACGTTGCCGTACAGATCATCCGGGTCGATCATCAGATTCGAGTAGTCCCGCCACCTCACCGGGTAGCCGATCTTCGCGGTGAACTTGTCCAACTTCTCCAGCGCCCGCAGTCGGGTCTGCGGGGTCATCCACTCCAGATCGCTGATGCTGACCCGGTAGGCCTCCCGGAGGTTGGCGACCAGTTCGTCCATCCGGGTCTTGGCCTCCGGAGGGAAGTGCCGGTCGACGTACAGTCGGCCGACCGCATCGCCCATCAGGCTCTGCACCAGCGACACCCCGCGCTTCCAGCGCTCCCGGGTCTGCTCGGTGCCGCTCAGAATCCGCCCGTAGAAGTCGAAGTCCTCGGCCACCAGTCCGGCGGTCAGCACCGACGCCCGGGCATGGATCAGCCGCCAGCGGGCCCAGTCCTGCCAGTCCGAGATGTCCGCATCGGCCCACAATTCGGCGAATGCGGTGAGGTAATCCGGCTGCCGCACAATGACTTCGGCGAAGGCATCCGAACTGCCCCCGAGTGCGGCCACCCACGCGGCCCAATCGAAGCCCGGTGCCGCATCGGACAGATCGGCGAACAAGCGCAGGTTGTAGGTCGCCTCGGCATCGCGACGGCGCACCACATCCCAGTGCGCGGCGGCGAGCCTGGTCTCCAGGGCGACGATGCGACCGGCCCGTTCGGCGTACTCGTCGGGTGAACCTCCGCGCACGCAGGCGAACATCCGGGCGATATGGGCCGGGTAGGCGCCCAGGATGGCGGCGTGCTGCTCGTCGCGGTAGTACGACTCGTCAGGCAACCCCAGTCCGGACTGGCTCAGATGTACCAGGTAGCGCGAGGAGTTCTTGGAGTCGCTGTCGACATAGAGGCCCACGGCGCCGCCGACGGCGGTGCGCTGGAACCCGCCGATGACGGCGGCGAGGGCGGCCGGGTCGGTCGCGCCGTCGATCAGCGCCAGTTCCTCGATTAGTGGTGCGACGCCCCGGCGTTCCACGGCGTCCTCGTCGAGGAAGCTGGCATACAGGTCGCCGATCCGCCTCGCGTCGGGGTCGTGGGGATCCGATGAGCCGGCCTCGATGATGATCTCGCGCACCTGCTCCTCGGCGCGGTCATGCAACTCCCGGAACGCCCCGTCGGTGGCCCGATCGGCGGGAATCGAATAGCTGTCCAGCCAGCGGCCGTTCACATGGCCGAACAGGTCGTCCTGCGGCCGGATCGTCGGATCGCGGTGGGCCAGGTCGATGCCCGAGCCGGGTCCGCCGGTGGCGGATTCCGGCTGGGCGCTGTGGAGGTGAGTCTCTACCGTCACGCCACCATGATTACCACGCCCGGTAGCGTGCCCTGCATGTCCGAGCCTGCCGTCGAACCGACTGCCGACCCGCAGGATGACTCTGGAGTCTGGTCGGTCTTCGGGATCGCCTCCGCGGTGCTCGGGGTTCTCGCGGTCGCGGCGCTGGTTCTTACCGCGGTGCTTTGGTCGGGCCACCGT
>Ga0116183_1004129_pt1 | contig 14372 bp, 6 predicted proteins | sample AD_UKC078_MetaG_FD_89753 | JGI IMG/M metagenome (GOLD analysis project Ga0116183, IMG submission 89753) | Active sludge microbial communities of municipal wastewater-treating anaerobic digesters from USA - AD_UKC078_MetaG | ecosystem: Engineered > Bioreactor > Anaerobic > Digestate | place: USA... | reverse complement strand
ATTACAGAAGGATGATTGCGGTCGCGACGGATCATATTCCGCAAGTCCTTTTCAGCCCATTTTTCGAAATAGACATGATAACCATTTGCATTTTTCCCGTATTTCCATTCATCAAAAGCTTCCACCTGAACAAGCAGGCCCATGCTGTCGCATATCTGAAGCAATTCAGGTGACGGAGGGTTGTGAGAAGTCCGGATGGCATTCACACCCATTTCTTTCATCATTTCCATCTGCCGTTCAGTTGCCCTGAAGTTAACAGCAGCGCCAAGCGGTCCCAAATCATGGTGCATACAGACGCCCTGCAATTTAACCGGTTTTTCATTTAAAAAGAAGCCTTTGTCAGCGTCAAACCGGAGACTTCTGCAACCAAACCGGGTGATATACTGATCTTTCAATACATTGTCAACATAAACCTTAGTCACTGCCTTATATAGATGCGGAGATTCAATATCCCACAACAATGGATTGCTGATACGGAATTTTTGTTCGAAAAGCATCTTTTCCTGCATCGACTGTTTTGAGCTAACTACACCCACTTTTTTGCCTGATTGCTGATAGATTTCTGTTTCAAGTTTTACCTGAGCAGATTTACCCTCCATACCGGTCACTTCTGTTTTAATCAGCACATCTGCCCTTTTTGTATTCACCACAGGTGTTGTAATATAAGTTCCCCAATGAGCCACATGTGTCAACGGCACTTTCACTAACCTCACATTTCTGTAGATACCGGCACCGGCATACCAGCGGGATGATTCGGGCTTGTTTTCAAGGCGAACCGCCAACAGGTTATCTTCTCCAAACTTCAAAAATTCGGTCAGTTCAAATGAAAAAGAGGAATATCCATAAGGCCATTCACCCACGTATTTCCCATTCAGAAATATTTTTGAGAGACTCATGGCGCCGTCAAATTCAATAAAAATACGTTTTCCGGCATCGGCTTTAGAAACGGGTAATACCTTGCGATACCATCCCACGCCGAATATAGGCAAAGCGCCCGTTCTTCCGGTCCTCAAACGGGGAACCTGCTCTCCATCTTCCACTACCTGAACCAGCTGAGCATCCAGGTTCATATCAAAGTGACCTCTTACAGCCCAGTCGTGTGGCACATTAACGCTTTCCCAACCGGAATCGTTGTAATCCGTATTTTCTGCATTGGCGACATCTGAGTTATAAAACTTCCAGTTTGATTCGAGTACCATAAGCTCTCGCTCCTGACCATTCAGAGACACAAAACATAACAGAAAAAAACCAATGAAAAACTTTTTTAGCAGTCCCATTTCTTAAATTTTAAATTATTTTACCACATGAGTGAACATAAGAATGACATCCTGAAGTGAATTACATATACACTTTTATTCCAGCACGATATCCTTCACATTGGTTTTAAAGTATCCTTTCGTTATTTCGAGGAAACGTGATTCCATCTGTTTATATTTTTTTGCATGCTGTTTGGCTACATTGGTTTCCTGCCCCAAATCCGATTTGAGGTTAAACAGTCCACCTTCGGGCAAATTACCCAGCTCGTTGCCGGTTTGATTTCTGACAGCTCCATTATAAGGAGGAATAAAAGCCCAGTCACCGGCACGGTATGCAAGTTTACTATTGGCTTCGATAACAAGTTCTTCACGACCTTTTTTCGATTTGCCCATAAAGGCTTTCAAGGTATTCTGACTATCTAACTCAGCAGGCAGTTTTTTCTTAATTAATGTTGCCACCGACGCCATGATATCCAACTGACAAACCAGCGCATCAGAAACCGCGGGTTTGATTTCACCCTTCCAGTACACGAAAAATGGCACGCGTGTTCCGGCTTCGTATAAACTATACTTTCCGCCTCTTAATGGTCCGGCCGGCTTATGTTGACCAAGCAACTCAACCGCCTGATCTTTATATCCATCGTCCAACACCGGGCCATTATCACTGGAAAAAAACACCAGTGTATTCTCAAGTAAGCCTAATTTATCCAGGTGAGCCATGAGTTCACCCACGCTCCAATCAGCTTCGAGAATAGCATCCCCACGAGGCCCCATTCCACTGCTACCGACAAACCGGCTATGCGGCGCACGCGGCACATGCGGCTGATGTAAGCCAAAATACAGGAAGAATGGTTTGTCTTTATGATTCGTCATAAAATCTTTCGCGATACCTGTAAAATAGTCTGCCATATCTTCATCCACCCACATCGCGCTTTTTCCACCCTTTTGAAAACCAATACGGGGAATACCGTTGTGAATGGACTGATTGTGCCCGTGCGACCACTGCATCTTCAACATTTCAGGGTGGGTAAGCGCAGTTGGCTCGCCATCAAAGTTCTTTTTATAATTTACATGAAGCGGATCTGTCTTATCCAGTCCGATAACATTCCCATTTTCGACATATACAGTGGGCACCCGATCGTTTGTCGCAGCAATCAGGTTCGAGTAATCAAAGCCTATTTCTTTTGCTCCGGGTTTAACCGTTTTATTCCAATCGGCATTGCCATCGCCCATACCCAGGTGCCACTTCCCAATAGCTGCTGTGGCATAACCCGCTTCCTGCATCATTTTTGGCAGGGTATATTGATCTTCCTTTATAATCAGAGGAGCATTTCCGGGAAGAATCTTCGCTTTCTCATTTTTCCAGGGGTACATGCCGGTCATTAATCCATATCTGCTGGGGGTAGAAGTGGCTGATGTGGCATAGCCATTCGTAAAACGAACCCCTTCGTTGGCTAACCGGTCCAGGTTAGGGGTTTTTATGGTTGTTGCACCCTGTGCACTGACATCGCCATATCCAAGGTCATCAGCCAGAATAACTATAATATTAGGCTTTTGGGCCTCAGTGAATGAAAAGGAAACTAAAGACAATGCAGAAACCGGCAATAAAAATAGAGGTGTTTTCATCGTATATGTTTGATAATAGTATTAATATCTATAAACAATCACAAATTTAGGGCTAATTAAAACAAGTTTAGGGTACAATTTATTCAAAAAAGAGGACAAATTATTCAACATGATAAAACAAAAATCAGAAATCAGCTATCACTGCTTATATAACCGAAGTATGGTCAGAGAATATGGATTAAATACTTCATCGTTCACAGTCTTTGTTACTCTGGTTGATTTATTTTTTATCACAACCGGAGATTGATCTGTCGGAGATGTTCCTGAAAAAACAATTTTCTCTTGTCGATACTTTTTTATATCCACACCCGGTAGATTTAAACGGATTGATTCCGGAAGATTATTTTTATTCAACACGAAAATAACCAATTCCTTTTTATCTTTACTGATACCGGCATAAGAACGTAAATACTTCGAATTACAATCAGTTTTGACCATTTGTGTTGGCAGGTATTGGTTGATTAGACCCACAATTTCTCCTGTAGGTGTATTTTTATTCTCCTTATTTGTCAACAGATTTTCCAAAGCGCTATCAACCTGTTCACCACCCCAGGGAGTATGTGTGCTCCAAAAGAATGAATACTTCACGTTAGGTAACAGCAACTGTTCCATGTTCATTTCAAACCAGTAAAGTGCTTTATAGAGGTCATTCACCCTTCCTTCCGGCCATTTCCCTCCGGTTGCACCTGTTTCTGTAATCATCAGGGGGATACTTTTATATTCAGGTTTTTCAAGGAGTAACTGCTGCATTCTACGGATATTTCTCAGCTCAATTGCAGTCAATTCCTTCCATCCATCATAACCGGTTTCGGCAAATTCCTGATTAAAGGCATACTGATGTGCCGAAACAAAGCCGACCAATTCAGGATATTTCTCCAATATCCGGCGATTCCAGGCAACATTACCCAATACCCCGGTACCAATTTGAATAGTAGGGTCAACAGCTTTCATCGCGGTAGCCATCCTACTGTAGATTTCATCATATTCATCCAGGGTAATTTCTTTGGTATGTTCCACCTCATTACCAAGCTGCCAGTATTTCACCTGATAATTACGGGTAACGTTTGCATACTTCACCCATGCAGCAGCTGATTCAATCAGGTATTCCAATGATGGTCCTCCCTGATATTTATAAGAAAGGACATTGACAACCACGAGCGGTTCTGCTCCTGTTTTTTTGCAAAGTGCTATATATTCATCAAAGTCCATGGCATGCTTAAATGTGCCATCCGGGTTTACCGCCCACTCCCATTTTCCGGGGGTTTGTGTATGTGTAGCAACGCGGTGTGATAAACCATTAACCGCGTTTTCATAAGGAGGTGTTGTCCACAGGTAATTATCGGCAAGATGTCCATAAGGAAAACGTAACGCGCCGACTCCCAATTCTTCAATTGCACGTTGCATGGAGCGTGGTCTTGGTCTGTATTTATCCGAGTCGAGTAACCAGGATAAATTGGCACCCGAGGCTCCTTTAACATTCACTTTTTGTACCGCATCAAAATCAATATTAATCGTAGGATTCCCGGCGTACCCTTGTGTATGAACAATCATCAATATTTGCAAAACGACTAAAACAAGATTCGTTTTTTTCATGCTTTTTAGTTTTATTTAGACGGAAGAACGGACAACTGAACTGTTTTTGTTTCTAATCCCGGCGAATTCAGTTTAACTGTTACTGTTCCTGATTCGGCTGTAGCCTGCAACATCAACAAACACTTTCCCCTGAAAGCTTTTTTCTGATTGACTTTATAAGGCGTTAATTCGATGGGGTCACCATTATCCATCGCCAGTATGGTAGCCGGACCCGACACTTCAACCTCGACAAGATTTGAAGCCAATGGGCAAAAATAACCATTCTTATCCACCACATCAATCTCGAGATGTATAACATCTTTCTCATTGGCCCGGATAATTTTCTTATCCGCTTTCACATCAAAACCGGCGGCATCACCCGCACTGTGATATGCTTTTGAGGCAACTTCTTTTCCGTTTTTATACGCTTTGACTGATATTTCACCTTGCTGATAAGGTACCAACCAGACCAATTGTTCCCCGACATAATCCTTTTTACCTAAGGATATTCCATTCAGGAACAATTCAGCAGCATCGCAGTTGGTATAAACCACGACCGGTATTTCAACGCCTTCCTTACCCGGATGAGTCCAGTGAGGCAACAGGTGTACCATGGGCTTATCAGACCATAAACTCTGATAAAGGTAATAATGATCTTTGGGAAAACCACAGATATCAATAATACCGAAGTTTCCACAACGTTGTGGCCATTCCGCTTCACCCAGATAGTCAAAGCTTCCCCAGCGGTACTCTCCCATCAGAAACGGGAATGACGTAGTTCGCTGCCAGGAGTGACGGGCACTGATGCGTACAGAGGCATTGTCATAAGATGACTGGTAATATTTATTTTCAATTTCTTCCGGGAATACTTCCTCTTCCGTTAAATCAGGAATTTCAAACACACGATCTTTGAATTTATCCCAGGGAATAATATTCTTCAACTCCCAGGGAGCGGGAAAATCCCTGCGACGCCAGGTTGTTTTAGTCCGGTATACACCGCGGGTTTGATAGGTATGCGGCACCTCTGTACCTATTGCCGGACGATTGAGGTTCTTTGACTGAAACATTTCAAACTCTCCGACTTCTTCTCCGTTTCCATTAAATCCTACAATATCGAGATACTGAAAATTTTTATCATAATCAACGGTCATACCCCGCGTTGGATCAGTACCACCCTGTGTTACCGGGCGGGTAGGATCTAATTGATGTATTGCATCAACCAGCATTTTCTGTGTTGCCGGAGTTGCTTTTCGTACCTCGTTTCCAATGCTCCAAATAATTACCGAAGGATGATTTCTATCCCGTTTGATAAAATCCGTCAGGTCGCGTTGCCACCATTCTTCAAAGAAATTGCCGTAATCATGTTCTGCTTTTTCAGCTTCCCATCCATCAAAAGCTTCATTCATTACCATGATGCCTAAGGTATCGCACATGGCATAGAAAGTTGGCGAATAGGGATTATGCGCGGTACGAATGGAGTTCAAACCCATGTCCTTCAGCAACTTTAATCTTCTGTACAATACGTCGTCGGGAATAGCTGCACCTACGGCTCCTGCAGTATGGTGATCGCAAACTCCTTTAATCTTCATGGAGACATCATTCAATTTAAACCCTTCTGTTGCGGAGAAACTCAACTTTCTGATTCCCACCAGTTGCTCCGTCTGATCTAAGATTTTTCCTTTTACAGCTAAAGATGTCCTGAGTGTATACACATAAGGATTGTCGGGCGACCATAACCGGGGATTTTTCACATCTACTGATAAAGCCAGCTGTTGTTTCCCTTTTGATTTCACGGAAGTTACTTTCTCATCGCAGCTTACCACTTTTCCTGATTTATCAATCAGTTCTGTTTTCACAGTCAGCGCTTTTCCTGTGGAATTAACAAATTCGACATCAACCTTACAGGCAGCCTTTTCTTTACTTACCTCAGGCGTTTGAAAAAACACGCCCCATGGATCTATGTATGTTTGGTTATGCACCAATAAATAAACAGAACGATAAATCCCGGATCCGGTATACCATCTTCCCGTTAGCGGATTACTGTGATCAACCTTTACTGCAATCACATTCCCTCTCTTCTTAAGATAGGGAGTGATATCATAATAAAAACTGATGTAACCATTGGGACGATGTCCTAGATGATGACCGTTTATCCAGACATCACTATTCAGATACACACCATCGAACATCAGTTGAACCAGTTTGTTTTTCCATGCTTTATTAAAATCAAATGTCTTTCGATACCACCCAATTCCGGCAGGTAAAAAACCAGATTGCCAATCAGTTCCATTTTCAGTCTCTTTATATTCACCCTCAATACTCCAATCATGGGGCAAATTCAATGTCCTCCAATGTTGATCATTGTATGAATCCTTTTCTGCACCTTCAACCTCTTCCTGGATAAATTTCCACTGTAAATCGAAATTAATCTTTTCAGCTGCTTGTAACTCAACTAAAAATATCAGACACACTATTTTGGCAATTATTAAAAAACTTACTTTCATTAGATTCACTTATTTCTTCGGTAAATATTATTTAGTCTGTTATATCAAATACAAAAATGATTAATTAAGCACATACATCATGTCAATAATTCTACAATTTATACCATTTTTTCAAAAAAAACATGGAAGCAACCACAAAAACACACAACATTATATAAAATAATGTAAAAATCAAATTGCAATTTTACGAATATATGTCACATGATCATGCGATTTCAATTGTACCAGATATACTCCACGGGTCCAAACACCTAAGTTCATTGTTCCTTGCCCTTCCGTTTTATGAATTGATTTTCCTTGCACATCATACACCTGAACTTGTACTTGTTCTTTACTTTCTATCAGTAACTGCTTGTCAATTACACGCACCTGCACATCTTTTTTTTTATTGACCAAAGGAGAATCATTTACTTTGTTTTTAAATGTCAACATCACCGTTTGAAACGGATACACAGTCACACTACAAGACGACCCGTTAATATTGACTTCCACATCATTTTGAACCAATTGAATTGGATTTGTATTGGATGCCGGTGCATCATACGATTTTGCACTAAGAAACTCAAAATCAGCTAATCCTTCCATCGACATGATGGCATTTACCGGCATTGACTCCACATTTCTACCACTTATCAACACAGTCAACTGGTTGCCATCATAACTAACAACCGGATAAATCAAATCTTCAGAATCTACTTGCAGCAAATCACCTTTTAAATTATTCCCCAGCAACCGTAAAACCTGATAAGGATATTGTACTTCTTTCGTTGCCGGATTGAGCACTGACGTGCGACTACCTTGTGTCGTGTTACGCAGTGGCCATATAGTAGCAATCTCTACATCAGCCATTAAAAACTGGGCGATACCATGAAACAAACCCGAAATGGCCAAACGGTGATTGTCATTGTTACAATTGTACTCGGTCATACTCAAAATATAATCCCGATTAGGAAATTTTGATTTGAACACATTCTTTACTTCTTCCAGTTTTTGAGTCATCCGGGTATTCCCTCCACTAAAATACCAATGCACACCTAACATATCTATGTATTCCCCACACGCATCTGCGACATTATTCCACCATTTTTCTGACCCTTCCTGTCCTCCGTAAATTATTTTCGAATCGCGGTATTCTTTTGCAGCTTCATGTTCTTCTCTCGAACTAATGTTGAGATATACCTGGCGAATACTTTCCCAGTCAGCCGGATCGATCCGTTCTTTTACTCCCACTTGATTCACTTCCCAATGACCATTGGCCGAAATAATGATATTTGGATTCACAGCTTTCATAGCTATTGCGTATTTCTTTACAAGCTGACCATATTCAGTCGCAGTCATATGTGGATGCCAATAGGTTTCATTCCCTATCATCCAATATTTCACATCATAGCCCTTATCCTTACAATATTGCACCCAGTCAGCGGCATCCTGTGCTCCTCCTTCAACATCCTGCCGCAACCACCACGACTCAGTATTCACTACGACCAAAGGTTCCGCGTTTATCCGCTGACAAAAAGCTATAAACTCATCAAAGTCTGTTTCGGTTTCGCCTTCTTCATAAGGGAAACGATTGTTATTCTCCAACATCGTTGTCTTCCAATGGAAGTTATCAGCCACCGTACCACCCGGATAACGCAAGACAGTACAAGGCATATTTCTTAAACTTTGTTCGATTTTATTATCTGCCAAGGCTGCATCATCTTCAATCCAAAATAAAAAATTTGCACCCCAAAACAAGGGACTCACTTCCGCTACTTTCTTCTGCATATCCACCGAAAAATTCCGGTCAACACCAGCTACAGGCGGCTCATCTGTTTCCTTATACACATATCCATATACATGGATGTAATCAACCGAAAGCGCACCACCATCTTTGCCTGTTGATAGCAAAAAATTGACAGGGTCAGAAGAATCCGTTACAGTAATGGGCGATGTAAAATGTTCCGGATATTGCACATTCACGATAGAATATTCTGCTCCCGTATTCCCGTTGCCGGCATTATATAATTGAATGCTGTTATCATTCAAAAATGGCAACCCGGTGACATCCTGATACAAGATTACATTGCCGGCTTGCGTATCTTTTTTAACATTCATCGCAATGCGTCGAATTTCCACAATGTATCCATCTTTAGGAGCGATGGAAAAGTAGAGACAACTGGAAGCCCTGACCCACCCCGTCAAAGTTAACTCTACAGAAGAATCAGTAAAAGCCAATGAAGCCAAATCACCCGTAACTGCTAAATCAGTCATGTTTATTTTTGACTCAATATAATTTACCACATCCAGATTGCCATTTCCGTTTGTATCGCCATTGCAATTGTATTTCCCCAACAAGATCTGAGTATAACCTGTCGCACAAATTAAAACAAAAAAGCAAACTAACCTTAATCTTCGAACCATAGAATATTTATTATTATTTTGTTACTATTACTTTTTCAACATGTGTATTCCCGTCTGATAAATGAACGTGAACCAAATAGATTCCGTCATGTTGCATTTCAAATGTCAGTGAGCCGTTCCCTGTTTTTTGGTTCACGTGCCTTCCGTCCAACGTATAAACACGCACTTGCATACGATTAGCATGAGACACATGAATTGTATGTTTCTCTGAATTAATCCGGATGTTCCGTTCATGATTAACAGGACTCACAGCTGAATACTCCTTGTTTTTAAAACGAAGCATCACCGTTTGATAGGGCATCACCTTGAAGGTACAAGCCGATTCGGAAATCGTTAAATCCAGCTCATTTTCCACCAACTGAATGGGGATATTATTCGTGGCCGGCGCATCAAATGTCTTTGCATCAATCAAGGTGAATTGTTCCATTTCAGGCAACTCCATCGTAGCAATAACCGGTTGAGAAGTAATACCACGCCCCGTTACCACAACGGTTAATTGCTCCTGGTTGTACGTAGCAAAAGGGAAAATTATATTTTCTGAAGAAACATCCAGTAAATCCCCTTTCAGATTTTGGGCATACAACTGCAGAATTTGATATGTATATTGTTCCTCTTTTGTCCACGGATACAACATCGAGGCTTTCCCTCCATGAGAACCATTACGCAAAGGCCATTGGGTGCCAATTTCAACCCCTGCCATTAAAAAGCGGCCAATACCATCAAAGAAACCGGAAATGGCCAACTTATGATCATCATGATTGCAATTATATTCGGTCATACACAGGGTATATTCTTTATCAGGATATTTGGTTTTAAACAACTCCCGTACCTGATTTAAATTCTCAGTCATTGTACCCATGTTGGTATTTCCACTGAAATACCAATGAATACTAATCATATCGATGTATTCACCGCATGCTTCTGCCACATGATTCCACCATTTCTCGTCACCCTCCATTCTGTTAGGATTTTCGTGTTCTTCTGCATAGGCTTTTGCAGCAGCAAAATCTTCCTTAGAAGCAATATTCTGATACATGATGCGAATGTTTTCCCACTCGGACGAATCGGTACGTTCTTTAGTTCCTACAAAATCCACACTCCAGTGGCCATTAGCTGATATTTTAATGGTGGGATCAACCGCTTTCATGGCTTGAGCGTATTTTTTTACTGTCTGCCCGTATTCACGGGCAGTAAAAATTGGATGCCAATACGTTTCATTACCAATTTCCCAGTATTTCACTTTGTAACCTTTATCTTTGCAATATTGCACCCAGTCAACCGCTTCCTGTACACCACCCTCTACATCCTGAGCAATCTTCCATGATTCTGTGTTAACCACTAAAATAGGTTCTGCTCCTACCCGTTGACAAAAGGCCATGAATTCATCAAAGTCACTTTCAGATTCTCCTTCCTCATACGGAAATCTGTTATGATTCGAAAGCAAATTTGTTTTCCAATGAAAATTATCAGCTACTGTACCACCTGGATAGCGCAACACAGAAACCGGTAAATTCTTCAAGCTCTCCTCAATTACACCGTCTTCCAACGCTTCATCGTCTTCTAACCAAAACAAAAAGTTTGTTCCCCAAAACAACGGATTTACTTCCCCTATCTTTTCCTGTAATTGAACTGAAAAGTTTTTTTCTACTCCATCTGCAGGAGGAGGATCTGACTCTTTATACACATAACCATATATAGTAATGTAGTCAATCGATAAAGCCCCACCATTACTTCCCGATGATAACAAGATATTCGCCGGTTGAACAGGGTTTGAAATTTTTATGGGCTCGGAAAAAGATTCGGGGTAAGCTGCCTGAACAACACTGTATGTCGTGTCTGTATTTGAATTACCCGCATTGTAAATCGAGGTGCTATTGGCATTTGAGAATGGTTGTCCGACAGTATTTACATACATAATTACATTGCCTGACTTTGCCTCTTTTTTCACATGCATCACAATCCTGCGAATATCTACAACATAACCTTCTTTAGGTGCTATCGAAAAATACATGCAATTGGCCGGTCCTACTGTTCCGGTCAACAATAACTTAACCGATGTATCGGTGTATTCCAAAGAGGCTTTACTACCGGTCACCAGGATATCAGTCAACATCATTTGAGAGTCAAGGTAATTGGTTGCCTGCAGGTTCCCTTCGCCCTGCATATTTCCGTTACACTCAAATTTGCCTAACAGCATTTGGGCATCGACCCGTAATCCAATGGTAAAAAGGAGAATTAAAAGTATGTCTGAAAATTGTTTATTCATGTATCAATATTTTTCGTACAAAAACTTCTTCTGTTGAAGAATGAGCTTTTACAATATAAACCCCCTGTTTAGGCACTGTAAAATGAAACTCGCCTTTTCCGAAACCTTGATTAATCAGTATTCCTTGTATAGTAAATATTTGTATCCGGACATCATCTTCAGTGGATTCAACTTGAATATTTCTTCCATAAGAAGCGATGTTAACGAGCGTATTAGCATCCAAATTATGCGTTGCTGTATGCTCCTTGTTTTTAAATCGCAACATCACTGTTTGAGCCGGCAACACCCTGAAACTAGCACCTGTTTCAGACACCATCACTTCCACTTCATCTTCAATCAACCGAATTGGAACGACATTGGATGCAGGCGCATCGTACGATTTCGCATCCAGCAAGGTAAACGAATCCATCTCAGGCAATTCCATCAAAGCGTTTACCGGTTTTGACGTCACAGCACGCCCACTAACCAAGACGGTAAGCTGATTTCCATCATAACTTACCAAGGGGAAAATGGCAGTTTCGCCAGCTACTTTCAACAAATCACCTTTCAAATTATTACCCATGATTTGCAACACTTGATAGGCATACCCTTCCTCCTTCGATGTCATATGCATCATCGATCTGCGGTGTCCATCAATACCATTTCGTAAAGGCCAGAAATTCCCAATTTCAACACCGGCATTTAGGAAACGCCCAATTCCTTCAAAAAGACCGGAAATGCCTAGTACGTGATCATCGTGGTTACAATTATACTCGGTCATGCACATGACATAGTCGCGATTAGGGTATTTTGATTTAAATAAATCCCTGATCTGATTCAGATTATTGGTCATACTGCCCATGTTTGTTCCGCCATTATAATACCAATGCACACTAATCATATCAATATAGGCACCACATTCATCCGCAACGTTGTTCCACCATTTTTCTGTACCACTTCTAATATCTGTGTTTTTATGGGAATCAGCATATTCATCAGCTGCCTGGGTGTCTTCTCTTGAATTAATATTCAAGTACATCTGGCGAATGGTTTCCCATTGAGACTGGGTAGTTCGTTCTTTTGTACCAACCATTTGAATATCCCAATGTCCGTTCGCTGATATTTTAATGGTCGGGTCAACGGCTTTCATGGCTTGTGCATATTTCTTTACTACCTGACCATATTCACGAGCTGTGAAGAAAGGATGCCAATAGGTTTCATTCCCAATTTCCCAATATTTCACGTCATATCCCTTGTCTTTACAATACTGCACCCAATCAGCGGCCTCTTGAGCACCACCATCCAAATCCTGCGCAATCTGCCAGGATTCGGTGTTTACTACCAAAATTGGCTCAGCACCTACCCGTTGACAAAATGCCATAAACTCATCAAAATCACTTTCAGTTTCTCCTTCTTCAAAAGGAAATCTGTATTTGTTATGCAACATATTGGTTTTCCAATGGAAATTATCAGCCACTGTACCACCTGGATACCGAAGCGACGTTACAGGCATATTTTTCAAACTTGTTTCAATTTTTCCATCAGCCAACGCTGCATCATCCTCAATCCAAAACAGAAAATTCGCACCCCAAAATAAAGGATTAACTTCGCCCGTTTTGACTTTCATATCAACCACAAAGGTTTCGTCAATGCCATCGGTGGGTGGCGTATCCGTTTCTTTATACACATACCCATACACAATGATATAGTCAATTGAGAGTGATCCTCCGTCTTTGCCTGAAGACATGATAATGTTGAGTGGCTGATCGGTATCAGTTACCTTGATAGGAGACGTGAAATCTGTAGGATAAACCACATTAACAACATTATATATAATATCGGTATTCCCATTCCCGGCATTATAAATCGATGTGCTGTTGCTGTTTGTAAAAGGCTGTCCATCTTGATTATAATAAAGAATCACGTTGCCGGATTTTGATTCTTTCTTTATACTCATGGTAATTTTTCGTACCTCTACTATATAGCCATCCTTCGGAGAAAGCGAGAAATAAAGCGAATTGGCCGGTCCGACAAATGCCGAGTTCGTAAATTCAACCGATGTATCAGTATAATCAAGTGACACCTCACTTCCGGTTAAGCCCAAATCAGACAAGTTCATTTGTGCATCCAGGTAGTTATTCGCTGATAAATTTCCATCTCCAGCAGCATTGCAATCAAATCGTCCCAATAACATCTGCCCTTGCATCGTTGAACTAAACCACATCAACAGCACAACTCCAACATATTTTAAAATCCGCGTTCTTCCCATTTTATTTTATTATTTTAATTGTTTCCTTTTGATTTTCGGATTGCACTGTCATAACATATACACCAGGCTGCCTCGACTCAAAATCAATACTTTTTTCTTCATTCACCGACAAAACATGGTTGAATACCAACCTACCATCTGTACCGTAACAATGCACATGGACATCACTCTGAAAAGGAGTAAGCAATGTGACCTTTTCTCCGTCAAAACGATATGCAGAAGACGGAATGATATTTTCTGTCACCCCGGTGTTGTTATCATTGGAAACATGTAAGACAGTCAACGTATGAGGAGACAACTCCATTTGTTCCGGAATTGACGTGAGAGACTCGGATAAAATCACAGGTTCTGTGTCGTTGAAATGATTACCTGTAAAACGCACCATTTCAATATTTTCAGGAGTTGCCAGATTATAATTAGAAACAACCAGATTCACTATTTCCGGATATAAATTTTTATTCAACAAGAATATTGACAAATCGTTACCATCATTAGCT
>Ga0116183_1004121_pt1 | contig 14387 bp, 8 predicted proteins | sample AD_UKC078_MetaG_FD_89753 | JGI IMG/M metagenome (GOLD analysis project Ga0116183, IMG submission 89753) | Active sludge microbial communities of municipal wastewater-treating anaerobic digesters from USA - AD_UKC078_MetaG | ecosystem: Engineered > Bioreactor > Anaerobic > Digestate | place: USA... | reverse complement strand
GCTAAGTATAAAAAATTGCGAGCTATTTTGTTAATCATTTTAAAAAATTTAGGTTAACACCTCGCTAAGTATAGCGGGTGATTTTAGCTCGCCAAACCCTGGAATATGAAATCTGAAGTAATTCATCAGATTGAAAAGGATTTCGTTACGTGCTGCTGCATTAGTAAATAAAAGAGGGGTTGTTTCTGGTTGTTTTATCATTTGAAAAAGCTTCTGGCTTAAGGTTTCGTTCAGCCAGTTAGCATGCAGTGGTGGCTCGCTGATGAAGATTCCTTCCTGAAGGTCGAAAAACTGATTTGTCGCGCTATAATTATTTCTAGGTGCAATGCCAAGGTATTTGGCGAGGTTAATTAAAAACTGAAGATGAAGGTTCTCATACTTATCTTTAATTTCATCAAGGTTAATCAGGGTATTATAGAGAAATTTAAAGAGTTCGATGTCAGCTATTTCGTTACGTATTGAATGATACATCACTTCGTTGATAAACAGCGCTATGCAGCTTTTGCGTACATCGAAGGGCAACGACCGGTAAGGATAAGCGCTCTCTATCTCTTTAATTGTTTGAAGACCTCCTTTTCCATTTTCGTAAACTAGGATATTAACAATAGAAAGCGGTTGGAGATTGCTTTTGTTTATACTGATTCTCTTTTTGTTTAATCCGCGAGTAATGTAAGAGCGCAGTCCAAAAAGTTCGGTATATACTTTTACTATCAGGCTATTATCCGAATATTTTATTGTTTTAAAAATGATTCCTCGCGTTTTTGAGATCATTTTTTGAAATAAAAAGTTATTTGATGAACAAAATTTTTGTAACCATTTTTTCAACCCCTTGATCATCGCTTACAAATACCAAATATACTCCGCTACTGGCACGTTTTCCACTCATGTTGGTCCCATACCATATTACCTGCCCTCCTTCTACTTTGGTTGTGTACACTAAATTACCATTGATATCGGTAATTTTAACATTGGCTTTGTTTACCAATCCGTTGATGGCAATAGCTCCGGTATAGCTTTCTCTTACAGGGTTTGGAAAAACCACAACATCAGAATGTGTGGGGTTCGGGTTTGTAGCAGTTCCTCGATATGAAATTATGCCTCTACTGGTTGCAAAAAAGATTTCTCCGCTTTTGTGGTTGATAGCAATATCAACGATTAGATTGGAAAATAAAGGGCTGTTTTCCTCAGTAAAATGATGAATTTGCTCTGTGCCATTGGCCGATAACAGAAAAACTCCAGCACGTTCTGTTCCTATCCATTTCTGGTTGTCGCCATCTATGGCAATAGAAGTAACAACTTCTGACTCAAGTAAATATTGAACATAACCACCAACCTCAACAAGAATACGCTGCACGTCATAGTTCCCATCACCGAAGACGTTTTGTGGCGAATAGATCACACCAACCCCCTGATCAGTACCAATCCATATTCTGCCGTCTTGATCTTCAGCAATACTATATATTTTGTTGCCGGGCAAATTACCATTCCCAGGTGCGTTGGTAAGTATTTTAACTTTATCGTCTGAGGTGTTATCAAATGTATTGTTTTCGCTGAATACCACCAATTTATGATCGGCTCTAACCAATATCCATTTTTGATTGTAACTGTCAACCATCACCTTTGAAGCATCAATGCTACTTGCATTTGAACCGAGATAGAAACCTTTCCACGTGCCGTCAGGTTTTTTTGCTGATAGTAAATTTGTTGCTCCTGAATTGACAACCCACAAGTTGTTATGGCTATCAAAATCCATCCCGCTCACTGCTACATATGTTGCTGTAGGCCAAATCTGTAACGAGCTGTTGTGGGTGCTATAAACGTTGACTACCTGTTCATCAAAAAATTCAATAACTCCGCTTACCCAATTTCCAACGAAGACTTGCCGGTTATCTTTTGGATTGATAGCAATACAGGTCATGTCGTTTATGGTATCAAAAGTTTTGTATCCAGTGCTACCGTTATAATTTTTCCAGGATTCGTTAATGAACGAATAGACACCATCGGCGATATACATTTTGCCCCAGCTCAACGTTCTGCCACCAGATGCAACCCACAGTTTCTGATCTTCAATGGCCATATCGAAAACCTTATGTGAATGCGGTCCGTTGGGGGTAATAAAAAAGGCGCTTTTATCATTTTCCACTGATACTAAACCATAACGATTGTCGGCAATCCATTTGGTATTGTTTTTATCAATAATGACATCGCGCGATTGTAAATTTATCCCACCCGGATTGTCAAATGTAGCTACTTTTGAAAAACTCTGATCGTAGATTTGAATGCCCAATTCTGTAACTTCAATAAGTTGTTCGTTAGAAACGTTTAACCTAAACTTTTGTAAAAAACTGCTGCCGGGTAATATACTCCAGGTGTGTGAGTAATAGTCGTACATAAATAATGTGTCAGAAGTGTTACCTTCAATATGACTATTGGTAAACAGCCGGCCATTATAAAAAGTGATGGCGTTGAAGCTTTTGTTAGGGTATAGTCGTTGATCTTTTGTCCATTCATTGAAATTGGCAAGATTGGTGCTGTTTAAGGATGCTTTGTAAATACCGCTTTCAGTGGCTGCATACACCGAATCGGCGCCAAAAGTGATATCCAACACATTTAACTGACTGCCTTCAGGTCCAATAAAATATGTCGGTTCAGGAAATTCTTCATTTTTAATATCCAAAACGACAATGCCAAAACCGCAAGAAAAATAAGTAAGACTATCGTTGAAAGTGATGTTATTGATTGTTTTATTACCCAATATCTGCCGCCGTTTGATGTCGGAAAAATTGATAACTTTCCCCTCTTTAATCAAATCAATATTTGTGTTGGTATAGGTAATCACAAGGGTTTTGTATTCTTTGTTATACATCATGGCGCTAATACCCACATCCGAAAGCCCGTTTACTTTTGATTTGCGCAAAACGCTTTGGTCATCTTTATCATAAACAAAAATGCTATATTGAGTTGCGCAGTAGATCATGTTTTCTACTTCAGCCACTCTTACGGTTCGCGAGTATGGCAAATGATCGCGCCATTCGCCTATTGCTATTTGAGCATGTGTAGAAGGGATTAGCAATAATAAAAAAAACAGTGCGGAAAGATTAAAAATTGACTTCATTGTTGTTCGTAAAGGATAAATTTTAAACTGATTTTGCTGTCAAAAATTGCTTTTAAACTCAATGAGTTATGAAAAATAAATATTATTGATTATCAGAATTGAATTCGATTTCAAGATCTTTTAACTTTTGACTGTTGACCCATGCCACAACCAAGATGACAAACAGGATAGCCAGAGTATAATATACAAACTTTGGTATCGGAACAGCGTCGCCGGCAGCATAGGAATGAAGCCCTGATAAATAATAGTTCACCCCAAAATAGGTCATTAACACCGATGCGAAACCAATAACCGATAATGCATTGAACAGATACCTCCCTTTAATTCCGGGGATATATCCAATATGTAAAATTACGGTGTAAACAAGAATAGTAACAAGCGCCCAGCTCTCTTTTGGATCCCATCCCCAATAGCGTCCCCATGATTCATTAGCCCATATACCACCCAGAAATGAGCCAATGGTAATCAGAAAAAGGCCAATGGTCATAGCCATTTCGCTTGTTATTGATATCTCTTTAATAGTTATCTGAAAGTTTTTGTAATTTTTTTTGTTCTGAAAAATCATTAGTAACAGGTTAAAAAGCCCCATAATCATCACCAAACCAAGAAACCCATAACTTGCTGTAATTACCCCTACATGAATCGTAAGCCAGATTGATTTAAGTACCGGTACAAGGTTTGTAACTTCAGGATTCATCCAGTTTAGATGTGCAACAAAAAGAGTAAGAGACGAAAGTATTGATGTGGCTGCTAAAGCAATAGGTGATTTTCTGACGAATATAAAACCCGCCAGCATCGCTGCCCAAGAGATATATATCATGGATTCGTAACCGTTACTCATAGGCGCATGACCCGAAATGTACCAACGAGCTTTAAAACCGGCAGTTTGAAAAACAAAAAGAAGCATCAATAGGCCTATTATGGCTTTTTTTGCAAATCCTATTTTAAATCTATGATTAACAAGGTTGACAAACAACAAAACAAGGAAAACCAATCCGAGCATACCGTAATATTTGTACAACCGTTCAAAAATCTCAACTCGATTATACAAGATCTCAACTTTCCGGTGATTTAACGATGGTATCAGTTCTCCAGCATATTTTTGCTGGAAAATCTTAATAGCTTCAACAAATTCATCGGCCTGGTCGTAGTTTCCAGTTTGTGTGGCTTCCGATAGTGAACTAATATAAACAGGGATAATGTTTTTAACGAAGTTACTGTCAGCCTCAGGAAAATTATTAATCTCCGAACCAGTGTGATACCATTTGGCAACGGGAGCATTTATATCAGGGAATACTTTTAAAAAACCACCCATCATCATGGTGTAAAACACATTTATCTTCTCGTCAATCGAAATGATATCCTTGTCGAGTTTGCTCTGGTCAAATGGATTTTTCCTAAATGCTTCATTAATAAATGAGCTCAGTTTGTAATTTTGATTTATTTCGAAAAAATCGATAAAACAGGCATAGTTAGTTGATATATTGAGAATCCTACGCAATTCCTTGTTTTTTATCTTAAAAACAGGAACATGCTGCCATTGTTGCGGCTCAAGCATCATGCCCAACGCTACCTGATCGGGAGTAAGCCCGTGAAATTTACTTTTTCCCGATATCTTTCTCAACAGTTCACTATTCAAAGTACTTATCGGCTCTAAACGATCCCCGGGCCCAAGTACGATGATATGTGAAAATTTATCAGCGTGAGCTTTGGATACGACGGTAATTTGTGCGTTACCAATAGTTTTTATTTCTTGGGCGTATGATTGCGAAATTGGGATAAAAAGGAAAAGGATAATTGCCGGGAGCAGTTTACTCTTTTGATCCCTTAATTTACTTATGGATTTCATTAGATTATGGAATCGAGTTCTACGGTCAACTAACATAAAAATCATACTGAACGCCATCATTGCATAGCCAATATAGGTAACGGTTGTGCCGGGCGCATCATGATTAACTGAAAGTATTGTGCCTTTTTCATCCTGATCGTAAGAGGATTGGTAAAAACGATATCCGCGATGCGTTAAAATATTATTCATAAAAATTCGAAAGTCATAATTGATATTTCTTTCGGTGTCGTTTAAAGTAACTTCGCTGGCATAAGAGGAGGGGCTGTCAGAGCCTGGATAACGATCAAGAATAAACTTGTTAAGATGTAAACTAAAAGGTATTTCCAATAAGCGTGAACCATAGGATAAAGTCAGATTTTCAAATCCATAACCTTCAACATGCGTCTCTTTTCCAACAATACCGCGCTTACCCCACACAATAATGTTTTTTTCGGTGGTTTTGTTTGAAGTTTTAAGCACAACAGCGTTCAGTCCTGACCCTTCGTCGTGAATATCGGCATGAGCAGCAACAACTTCTCCACTCATCTCAAAAGCACTCAATACAAAACGGACTTTTTCAAATTCAAACAATTTCATCGGAGCAAAATGAGTAAGAACATTTACTGGTATCGTATCTACATTATGCCCTCCCATCGAAAATTGAAAAACAGAATCAGAAGATTTGAAAAATAGACTATCATTAATAACTATGAGCTGCAACCCTTTTTCTCCTGATAGCTCGCCAAACGTGAGCGAAAAATCTGAAAACTCCTCTGACTCACCCTGTTTGAGAATGATTGATTTTCTATCGGTATTAGTAAGAACAAAAAGCGAAACAAGTACCTCTCCATTAACGGCAGCCTTTACCACCGGAACGGCATTGGGCACAAAAGCGATAGTTTTAAAATGTAATGCCTCATCTCCGTTTTTTATGGTAAATGGCGATGCTTGCCAACCAAAACCGGACATTAAAACCTTTTTGTGAACAATGGTCTCTTTTCCATCGGCGCCCCATTTTGCAGTTATATAGGTATTGTCCGACAGCATCTGATTGGACGATTTACCCTCCCTTATATGCATCATGCCTTCGTAGCCAACAAACCTTGTGAGGGCTGCGCCAATAAGAATAATCACAAATGATAAATGCATGATGAATGTGGTGTATTTTTTCCGCTTCCATAATTTGTGTGTAAAAAGGCTTCCAATAAGGTTTATCGCTAATACTAATAGTAATATCTCAAACCAGGTGGCATTATAAATTGCAATTTTCGAGGCTTCAGATCCATAATCGTTTTCGATAAAAGTAGCTATGCCGATTGACATCGCAAACATTAACAATAAAACTATCGTTAATTGCATCGAAAAGAAGGATTTAAAAAAATTTTTCATTATCAAAATTTCTGTTTTAATCAATGATTGATATGAAGTAGTGGAGTCTGATCTTTTTAAAACCTTGTGAGGTAAATCATCACAAGGAAAAACTATTACAGAGCGGGCAAAAATACTTTATTTTGGAAATGTAATACTTGAATTGACTTACAGCTAAAACACACCAAATTAACATAATATCAGTGGCTTGAGCCATGAAGCTTTTCTATTAATTAGTTTTAGGTAATTTTTTTTAGAATTTTCCGACCTCTTTATAACTAAAGGAGTGAAACAATAAAACTAACCTTTTATCGCTTTATTCCAGATGGTTAACAATGTTTTTTTATCGGAAAAATGTACAGGCGAATAGTTTTGTTAATGATTTTGATCTGCCCATTATTCACATGGATTAATGGACAGCCTTTAAAGGTATTTACTCATGATCCTACCGTGTTTTTGGTAGAACTAAATTCACTTTTTCAAACTATTCAGAATAAAGAAAACAAAGCCAAAGCCTTATCAACCTTCAATGAGTTTTCCGGATTATGGAATTACGGGAATTATGATAATAATCATCGGGAAACAATATACAGAAGCGCAGACCTGATGTTGCAAAGGAAATTAAGGGCATATCCCGATTTCGAACGATATATTTCGGCTCTGGTTGCATTTAAAACGATGGATGTAAGTTTTGAGAATTTTGATCTTTGGCTAAAAATCACCTGTAATTTGTTGGAAAATACAAATTCAATAAAGTCATATCATGAATTATTATTGTTTACCGAAGATTTCCTTGAATCAGGTATTTTAAACAAGTCAAAGATCTTTTCGTGGGTAGCGGGCAAAACTCCTTTTCGCTTTATTATCGCTGATTCTGTTTTTTTAGTGCAGATCGAACGGTTTCATCTTTCATGTAAAACACGAAATGATTCTTCAACGATTTTCAGAACGTCGGGTTACTATTCCCCTGTATCAAAAGAATGGAAAGGTAAGGGTGGGACGGTTACCTGGTGTCGGGCAAACCTTCCTGAAAATGAAGTTTATGCCGATCTGGATGATTACGCAATTGACATGAAAACAGCTGCTTTTCAGGCAAACAATGTTGCATTTCATTACGAAAAATATTTCAAAGGCTCAATGAATGGGCATTTGGTAGAACGTGTATCAGCAGATATTGTAAATCCTGAAAATGCACTTTATCCGCGGTTTGAATCGGATATGCAAAGTGTGTTTATTGAAGGAATTTTTCAGGATATTGATTATGAAGGAGGTTTTATGCTCCGCGGAACAAAAATGATAGGAAGTGGTTTTAATGATCGGCCGGCAAAATTGATTTTTAAAAGGCTTTATCGGGATAAGAAAGGGGATTACGATTTGATAACTGCCCGTTCCGATGAGTTTATAATCACCAATGAAAAAATTGGATCGGAGAATATCGCTGTTACAATTATTCATCAGGACGATTCAATAGTTCATACTGGATTGCAGCTCAGATATACTCATCAAAATCGTCAACTTGTTTTATACCGACAAGGACCTGGAGTAGAACAAAGTCCATTTTTTGATAGTTTCCATAAAGTTGAATTCGACTCCGAAGCTCTTTATTGGCAGATGGACGATGACGTTATTTATCTTGGAGCTATGCCTGGGTTAAAAAATCAAAGTAAAGCCTATTTTGTTTCAGATAATTTTTTTTCTGAAGCACACTTCGACAGGGTGATGGGGCTCGACCGAAAACATCCTTTGCTTTGGTTAGACCAATACAGCAAAACCTTTAACACAAGAGAATTTAAAATTGAACAACTGGCAGATTTTATAAGGATGCCGGAAAGTCAGGTGGAAGTACAAGTTATCAGGCTTGCAATACAAGGCTTTGTGCATTACGACATAGCCCAACGCAAGGCTTTTATTACCGACAAGGTAAGTCATTATATCAAAGCTAAAAGTAAACTTGTTGATTATGATGTTATTGAATTTCAATCGGAAGTAGATTCAAGAATCAATGCGGAAATAAAACTCGAAAATTTCGATCTCTCTATAAAAGGTGTTCCTCATATTTCACTTAGCAACGCAAAAAAGGTTGCAATAAATCCAACTGAACAGGAAATCACTTTACGAAAAAACCGTGATTTTATCTTTTCAGGGCAAATAAAAGCAGGCCTATTCGATTTTCAAGCTACCGAATGTCATTTTAATTATGACACATTCAGGCTTAATATGCCGACTATTGATACCATGCGTTTTAAAGTCAACTCTTTTGAAACCGATGATTATGGCAAAAGAAAACTCGTAGAAATTAAAACTCCGATTACTAATATCAGCGGGCAAATGCTAATTGACCATCCGGCTAATAAAAGCGGATTGGTTTTGCAGCCTCGTTATCCGATATTTACAAGTAACAAGGAGTCTTTTGTCTATTTTGATCAAAAACCTGAATTTAAAGAGGCTTATAACCGCGATTTGGTCAATTATTATATTGAACCCTTTACCTTCGAAAATCTTGAAGAATTTGAAACAGAATCAATCAGATTTAGAGGTTTTTTTAATTCAGGTGGGATTTTTCCTGACAATATTGACCAACCCCTTGAAATAATGCCAGATTATTCGTTGGGATTTAAAAAACAAACACCACCCGAAGGATATCCTGTTTATCAGGGAAAAGGAAAGTTTTTTAATGAAATTACAGTTAATTTATCCGGATTAAAAGGAGATGGGAAACTTGAATATCTTAATTCTACATCTGTTAGCAAGGATTTTATCTTTTATCTCGATTTCGTTTCATCATCAAATACCGAATTTAATATTACACCTTTGACCAAAGGAAAAACTGAATTTCCACCTGTTAAAGGATTAAACCTAAACCAACTCTGGAGGCCGTATTCAGATTCTATGGTTTTGCAAACCACGGATTTACCCATTTCTATGTTTGATGAAAGAGCGTCATTAAAGGGTTCGATGATATTAACATCTGACGCTTTAACCGGCGCGGGAGAGCTTGATTTCTTAAACGCAACAGCCCTGTCGGACAAATTTGCATTTACAGCTAATGCATTTTATTCAGATACCACAAAGCTCAAATTAAGAAGTTTGCCCCAATCCGATGTGGTTTTTAATACAGAAAACTATAGCGCTTTTGTGGATTTTAACACAAAAATCGGTAATTTTAAAACAAATAGTATTAACTCAAAAATTTATCTGCCCGCAATCCGGTATGAATCTTTTCTGAATGAATTTGATTGGTATTTCGATAGCAATGAAGTGGAGCTATATAGTTATGCCAAGGTTGACGAATCCGGCTACGATACTTTAACGAAGGCCGAATTAATAGGAAAACCATTATCGGGAGCGAAATTTGTATCTACACACTCAAAGCAGAATTCATTAGAATTTTACTCAAGCAGAGCCAATTACGATTTGACGAATAATATTTTGAAAGCTACCGACGTAAAACTTATTAAAATTGCAGATGTAGCCATTTACCCTGATGATGGTTTGTTGGAGATACATGAAAATGCTGTTGTTCAGCCTTTAAATAACGCAATAATAATTGCTGATACTATAAACCGAAATCATACAATAACCGATGCGGAAGTTGAAATACAATCGGGTTCTGTTTACAAAGCAAAAGGTAATTACGCATTTAGCAATTTTATTGGAGAGGTGCAAAATGTAACTTTCGATCAGATTAGCGTAGATGCCGATAGCCAAACGGTTGCTACTGGTACAGTTGGCGAGGGGGATCATTTTGAATTAAGCCCCCGGTTTGCCTTTAAAGGAGAAATAAGCCTGAATGCTCGTAACCCATTATTAAATTTTAAAGGAGGCTATCGTATTATTCAAAACTGCGATTCTACCCTGTCGAGATGGGTAAACTTTGAACAGCGTATTGACCCTGAGGATATAACGTTACCAGTGCCGGAACAACTACTTGAACATGGTTATAAAAAACTTTATGCTGGTTTTTTTTATTCAAACGAAGAAAACAAAATTTATCCTGCTTTTCTATCCAGGAAAAATTATTATAGCGACTCACTGCTTTTTTCCGTCAATGGATTTTTAAAAAACCGTAAAAACGGCGCAGAGTTGCTAATTATCCCATCAAGTCAGATTGGTTTGGAGGATGATGAAGCGCCTAACCCTCCCTTCCTAAGCTGGAATATTGACCATTGCAGTATTTCCGGAAGAGGTACGCTAAATTTCGGGCAGGATTTTGGGCGATTAAAGATGGACCTTTATGGGGAAATAGAACACAATATTTTTAACGATACCTCGTGGTTCAATGTCATGATGACAGTCAATTTTCATTTTGCCGAAAATGCATTTTTAATTATGGCCGAAGACCTTGCATCTACCCAAAAACCAGAGATTAATATTGAAAATAAACTATTTAAAGAGGGACTCACTTCTTTGGCTGGATCATCAGAGGTAGAAAAAATTTATAACGATCTGACACTTTACGGACAAATTCGTAAAATCCCTGATGCCTTGTTAAAGAGTTTTATTTTTACCGATTTAAAGATGACTTATCACACCGATTCACGTTCTTTTATCTCAAAAGGTTCGATCGGGGTGGCAATGGTTTATGGGAATCCGGTGTTTAAATATTTTGACGGTTATGTTCAAATCGTGCGCAGACGTAGTGGGGATGAATTGAATATTTATATTGAACTTGAACGAGGTCATTGGTATTTTTTCAACTATAAAACGTATCAGATGCTTGCAAGTTCTTCACGAACCGACTTTAACTCCGCAATGAAAGATATGAAACCGTCGGCTCGAAAAGAGGACGAGAGAAAAGGCGAGCCCTCTTATCGTTTTAATATTTCTCCTGATACACAAGCGAAAAACAGATTTTTACGTTTTATTCAACAACTTGAATCTAAAGAAGAAGAGTATGAATAGTGAGTTGTTATATATAATAATTGGTATTGTGGTAGCTTATCTTATTGGCTCAATACCATCGGCAGTTTGGATCGGCAGGATGTTTTGGGGTGTTGATGTACGAAATGAAGGCAGCGGCAATGCCGGCGCCACTAATACTATCAGAGTGCTTGGGATTAAAGCAGGAATACCCGTTTTGCTATTCGATGTGTTTAAAGGTTGGTTGGCGGTTTGGCTTTTTCGATTTCTTCCCTTTGAAATGTTGACAGACTATCAGTCAGATCTTTATCGGATTTTAATATCAATATCTGCTGTATTAGGGCATATTTTTCCCGTCTATATTGGCTTTAGGGGAGGTAAAGGAATAGCTACCTTACTTGGTGTAGGTATCGCACTTTATCCACAGGCCGTTTTGGTTGCAGTGGCAATATTTATCGTTATGCTGATCCTTACAGGATATGTATCCCTATCATCTATTACTGCTTCTGTTACATTCCCGTTTTTAGTGTTTTTTTTCTTTAATAACGTATCATTTCCAATGCTTGTCTTATCAGTATTAGTTGGAATTTTTGTACCGATAACACATCGAAACAACATACGACGCTTATTACATAATGAAGAGACGAAATTTCGAATTAAAAAAAATAAATAATTCAAGTAGGTTAATAATCAATGTTTTTAATAAATAATATTTTGTTTATTGACTTTTTTTCGGTGGCAGGTTTTATCTTTGCAGAGATTTTAAAAAATTGACCTATTTTTGACTTTTCAGAAAATTGATAAATAATTTTTTTAAACGCGATATCATTAATAAATCTTAAACCATTATTTTTAAAGTAATTAACCATTAAATAAACACGAAGATGAAATTTATTGTCTCCAGCACATTCTTACTAAAAAATCTTCAGGCTGTAAGTGGCGTCTTGATTTCAAACAGCTCATTACCTATTCTGAATGATTTTCTTTTTGATCTTTCGGGTGATAACCTGAAAATTACCACTTCCGACATTGAAACAACCATGACAATAAGCCTTCAAGTGTCAATGGCTGCTGAATCCGGAATAGTTGCTGTACCGGCCAAAATATTAATAGAAACTTTAAAGACATTGCCAGATGTGCCTGTTACCTTTACTGTGGATCCTATCACACTTGGTATTGAGATAGTTGCCGGCGAAGGAAAGTATAAAATGAATGGACACAATGGCGAAGATTTTCCTGAAACACCGGTAATTGACGAAGGTAATGAATTTACTATTAATTCTATAGCGCTCTCTGAAGCCATTTCGAAAACAGTTTTTGCTGTTGGTATTGATGAAATGCGACCTGTAATGACAGGTGTTTTGATGGAAATAAATCCGGAGTTTGTCTCTTTCGTTGCCACCGATGCACATAAATTGGTTCGTTACCAGCGATTTAATATAGGAGTTGACTTAGAGGATTCTATTATCCTGCCCACCAAACCACTTAATCAAATCAAAAATCTTCTTGGTGTTGAAGATCAGGATGTTAAAATAATATATGATCAGAAAAATATAGCATTTGAGTTTGGCCGTGTACGATTGATTAGTAAGCTGATCGAAGGAAAATATCCTAATTATGCTGCAGTAATACCAAGTGATAATCCCAATAAAATGCAGATAGAGCGTATGCCATTGCTCAATGCTATTCGTAGGGTAAGTATTTTTGGTAACCAATCAACCCATCAACTCCGCCTTTCAATATCTAATCGGACACTACAGCTTTCGGCCGAAGATATAGATTATGCTAATGAAGCACGTGAAGACCTTAACTGTAACTACAACGGTGAAGATATGGATATAGGGTTTAATTCGAAATTTCTGCTCGAAATGCTTGCAAACTTAGATACAGAAGAGGTGCTTTTCGAATTTTCACAACCTAACAGAGCAGGATTGATTAAACAGATAGTTGACGAAGAAGTTGTTGATAAAGATATTTTGATGCTCATAATGCCGCTGATGTTAAATGATTGATGATTTGGTGTTTTAATAACATCTTTTTTAGGTAGAAACTGAAAATTTTCAGTATTTGCCCCATAATCTGATACCCGATTATGTCTATTGAAGTAAGTAATATTACAAAAATCTTTGGTGAACAGAAGGCGCTTGACGACCTCTCTTTTTCAATAGAGCCGGGTCAAATAGTGGGATTTCTTGGTCCCAATGGCGCTGGAAAATCTACAATGATGAAAATCCTGACCTGTTTTATCCCTCCAACTTCCGGTCAGGCCCGGGTAAATGGGTATGATGTGATGGAAAACTCAATAGATGTACGCAGGGTAATAGGTTATTTGCCGGAAAATAATCCGCTTTATACCGAAATGTATGTAAAGGAATATCTGGAATTTGTAGCTGGGATTTTTAAGATTTCCAATAAGTCGAAAAGAGTGGAAGAAATGATTGAGATGACAGGCTTGCAAATTGAACGCAGGAAAAAAATTACCATGCTTTCCAAAGGTTATCGTCAACGCGTTGGACTTGCACAGGCGCTTATCCATAATCCCGATGTACTTATCCTCGATGAACCTACTTCCGGCCTCGATCCTAATCAGATAGTAGAAATAAGAAACTTAATAAAAACGATAGGCTACAAAAAAACTGTTATGTTGTCAACACATATAATGCAAGAAGTAGAGGCAATTTGCGACAGAGTGATAATTATTGATAAAGGAAAAGTTGTTGCTGACGAAAGCATATCAAAACTTCAGCAAATTAATGAAGGAAAAGAAATGTTGATAGTGGAGTTTGGCCATTTAATTGATTCGCAAAAACTTAAGGACTTGCCACAAGTTGTGTCAGTTGAAAAAATAAGCGACAATACCTGGAAAATTGAAAGTGCCGGAAAATCTGATATACGACCGGCAATTTTTAAACTGGCTGTGGATCAAAACACTACTGTGCTCACACTTCAAAAACAGACTTCTTCACTTGAACAGATTTTCAGAACACTAACTAGCTAATTAAAAGGTTATTACTACCATACGATTTCTACTGTCGTTTGAGGAGAATGGATTTTATTACTTTTGCCCCAACATTAAAATACCTTTTTTTAATAAAATATGGAGATAGTAGTAAGTGGAATACGACCTACTGGATATTTGCATTTGGGCAATTATTTTGGTGCGATTCAGAATTTTTTAAAAATGCAGGATGAGAATAACTGTTTTTTCTTTATTGC
>Ga0116183_1004119_pt1 | contig 14390 bp, 11 predicted proteins | sample AD_UKC078_MetaG_FD_89753 | JGI IMG/M metagenome (GOLD analysis project Ga0116183, IMG submission 89753) | Active sludge microbial communities of municipal wastewater-treating anaerobic digesters from USA - AD_UKC078_MetaG | ecosystem: Engineered > Bioreactor > Anaerobic > Digestate | place: USA... | reverse complement strand
TGTTAAGGAACTTGTAGAAGCTCAGAAGAAGACTGATGAAAGTATAAAAGAGTTGAGAGACTCTCAGAAAAAGACCGATGAAACTGTTAAGGAACTTGTAGAAGCTCAGAAGAAGACCGATGAAAGTATAAAAGAGTTGAGAGACTCTCAGAAGGAACTTGTAGAAGCTCAGAAGAAGACCGATGAAAGTATAAAAGAGTTGAGAGACTCTCAGAAGGAACTTGTAGAAGCTCAGAAGAAAACGGAATGGGAATTACAGAAACTCGTAAAAGAACATGGGTTCACGAGGAAACAATTAGGTGGTCTTGATAAAGATGTGGCATTTCATTTAGAAGATATGTCCTATAAAGCCTTACCTTCCTTATTGAAAAGGGATTATGGTTTAATAGTAAAAGGAGAATTAAAGAGAGATTATTTACCTGACAGAAAAGGAGAAGAAATAGAGATTAATATTCTCGGCAGAGGGGTTAAAGATGGGAACGTGTATTTAATAATAGGTGAGTCGAAATGCCAGCTTACGGATAAGGATATAGATCATTTTATAAAATCCCGGCTTAAGAGATTTGAAGGAGTGTATAAAGAGGAGATATTTCCTCTTATAATTACTTATATGGTAAGATCACCTAAGGTGAGAGAACATGCTAAAAAAGCCGGTATACCTGTTTATTATTCCTATCAATTCTGATTACAGATAGGGCTTGCCCTCTATAATAAGAAGAAGGAAGAAACATCAGAGAGATCTGTAGGGAAATTATTCAGTTATAATAAATTGAGATAATTCTTTTGAAATAATTATTCTTGACTTTCAATAATAATTTCTCTCTTCAACAGTTTCCGGACAAAATCTGTAACATCATTCTTTATTTCCACTTTTGTTTCTTCATCTGAACAATCAAATTCAAGTGAGAGATTTTTTATAATATCCTTTATTCTCTTTTTCCCATCCATCTGTTCCCAGATGAATTTCCCTGTTTCATTGAGAATAAAGATTTCATCTTCTATTTTACCTGACCAGGAAATCATAGAAAAAATAACAAATTCGCCGTGGACTTCCCTTGTTCTGACCGAGTCCCGGATAATATAGATTTTATCATAATTTATATCAAGCATAACAGTATCCGGCTTTCCATCACGATATATAATATTACTGGTTTCTGCTGAATTTCGACAAGTACTTCCGCTCTAATCCCCGCCATCCCATAATCCCCTAAATTCCCGTCACCTTCTCTATCTCCTCCCAGAATTTGCCGGTGAGACTGCATCGGAGGATGTGACAGGGGACGATTGAAGCGAGGTCCCAGGCGTTGGAGAAGATTTTGGCTTTAATTTGAATTTGTTCTTCTTTTGTTGTATTTGGCCTGTTTATTTGATACATAGGATGGGATAACTCAGTTATCTTTATTGCCGCTTCTCCTTGTCTTATGGATAAAACTTTATCATTTTCTGATTGTTCAATAAAAAATATTCCGGCTAGTGGTATATATCGATATATATTCCACGTCTTACTGGAGTTTTTAAAGATATAATCGCTCCAGGTAGGTAAGGGATGTGTATAATAGTGATTTTGACTTTTTACAATGAGAGTCAGGTCATCACACACTTCGTGCCATGGTTTGGAAATCCTTCTGCAACATGTGGTTTTGCCACTACCTGAAGGGGCAGCTAATAAATATCCCAGTCCTTTTCTTTCTATAAGAGCAGAATGAATTGGAATCCCTCCATTATTAATTGAATAAGTGAATATAGGTAGAAATATTTGATTCATTTTTTGAATATCATCAATTTCGCTTTTTTTTTCTCCAATGTCGCAGATTATATAAGGTAATGCTTTGTGGGTAAAAAAGTTTACTAAACGGGAGACTTGAATTGTCCAATCTTTTGGTGGAATTGGTTCTTGTAAACAATTGGTGATTATATCGTAAAAATTACCTTTTTGGCTTCCCATACGAAATATAATAAGTTTATTTTTACTTTCATTATATTTCTGCTTTCCTCCAATAATAGCTATTAATTTTTTAAACCAGTCTATGCCTCCTTCTGTAGCCAGTATGTTCCATGAAATTCCCGATGCCAGTTTTAGCGAATAAGGATGGTTATTAGTATATACTTGATTTTTTAAAGACATTCATATCTCCGTTGATTTATTATGGTGTTCCACCAGTTCCGCAGAGACCAATATAACCATTACCTACGGTGTCACAAGTAGGACCTACCCACGTTATAGGTGTCGTACCTACACCACATGATACTTCTGAAGGCATACTTCCAACCGGACTACAGTAGGTCGGATAAGCGTTACTACCACCGAAACACAATGCAGGTACTCCAATTGCATAAGCAATATCTTTAAGATTAACTATTTCAGGTTTTTTATATATCATATACTAAACTCCTTTCATATTCCTGAATTAAGAGTAGAAGACCATCTAGTTTCAGGAAACAACTTTTTTTTATAAGTATTCTGACAATACCAAAAAGCTGACCATAAATTTTTATTATTAAAATAATTCTGAGCAATACAACTTCCAAGACAAATATTCTTCATCAAACACTCTCTGCAGACTCCTTCAAGTCTATCCGGCAATCCTTCCCTTATTTCCTTCAAAATTCCATTATTATACCACACATCCTCAAGAGAATCCTTCTCTACATTTCCAAATACCAATTTCGGCACTGTCTCCCCAATTCCGCACAATGCATAAGACCCGTCACCCAGAACGCCTATAATCCCAAAAATGCCGCAACAACTGCATCCATCTCCTTTGTCGCCGAACAATCTCGAAAGGGGTTTAAAAGCCATAGGATGACTGTGGTGGATTCTTAAGTCTGTGCTTTTCGAAAGGTCTCTTTCTATCCACTCTCCTAATTTCACCAGTTCCTCAATAGAAAGATCCTCCTCTGACTTATGCATTTCTTCCCCTCTTCCTGCAGGTTGCATTATATTAAACTTCACCGAAGCGGCCTTTAATTTCTCCGCCAGTCGCACAATATCTTCTATCTGATGTTTATTCTTTTTCATAATTGTCATAATAATCTGAGGACGAAATCCTGCATCCACCAGATTTCTTATTCCCTGTAAAGCACCTTCAAAGCTTCCCGGCACTCCCCTTATCCATTCGTGAATCTCTGCGTCTGCACCGTCCAGGCTAACAGAAACAAAGGGATTTTTACATTCCCTCATAAGGCCGGCCAGTTCAGGGGTGCAGAGGACACCGTTTGTTTCAACTATAAGGCGTAATTCTTCTTTTTTTATATGTTCCAGGATATCTCTGATTTTTGTATGCATAAGGGGTTCGCCACCTGTGAGTTTTACTCCTGAAAGTCCCAGAGGTTTTGCCTGAGCTATAATGGATTTAAAATTCTCCAGGCTCAGTTCCGGATAGATCTTACTTTCCGTCTGGTGCTTCGGCGCTATCCAGCAGTGGCGGCAACAGAGGTTGCAACCTTTTGTGAGATAGAAGTAGATATGGTTTAAGGGGGGAACCTGTTTTGCTTCTGTTAGTTCTATATGTGTCTCTTTTTCTGTGATTGCTTTACTTTCTACGCTAAAAACTTACGCCTCCTTCTATTTATTCTTATTATAAATATTCAGTATAACATATAAATTCAATTATTTCAAGATTTTACAGGTCACTTTATTTATTAATAGTTCTAAAGAAGTAATGTTATGATATAATAAGGAAAAAAGAAAGACAGAAGAGAATAATGAAATGAGAAGTGAAAAGCGAAACGAAGTCCCTGCGAAGCAGGCAAAGTGAAAAGAAGGAAAATCTTAATCCATCTGAATTACAATATTTCAAACTATTAGTTATTTTTGCTCAGATCAGCAGTAATGAAAAGGTCTGAAATTATGCTAAAAGAAAACTCTATGTATTATATGGGTCTCAGCATGTTTCCCACTTTCATCCCCGGCGATTTGCTTTACTTTAAACCCTGCGCTGAAGGAGAAATCGTAAGGGGAGATGTGCTTATTTTCAGACCCTCCGGAGAAGAGAAGAATATTGTTCACAGGGTTGTATCTGTCGGACCCATAAGGACCAGGGGAGATAATAACAGTAAGACAGATAATTTCATTCTCTCAGAAAGTGAGATCTTAGGCAAGGTTATAAGTCTGGATAGAAATTCTAAAAAATGGAAGGTTGCCGGAGGTTGGATGGGACTTATAAAGGCTGATTCTATAAGATTTTTGCGGAAGATTGAGAAAAGGTTTCAAGGGGTTTTTCGTCCGGTTTATTACTGGGTTTCCCGGAAGGGGCTTATGAGGGAGTATTTTTTAAAGAAAGGAAAAATCCGGCTCATAGCTTTTAAAAAACCTTTAGGGACAGAATTTTTATTACTCATAGGCAGATGTGTAATAGCAAGACTCAGGCCTGAGAGAAGGGAATGGGAAATAAGAAAGCCTTTTCGGCTTTTTATCGATGTGACGACTCTTCCGGGAAGGGAAGACCTCAATAAGGAATGAAAAGTAATTAACTCTCTTTCTGTGCTTTCTTCTTTTCACTTTTCACTCTTTAACAGACCCGGCACAGTGTCTCTTCTCCGGCTTTTTCCACCCATTCCGGTATTTTCCCGCCTTCTTCTAAAAACCTTTTAAGACAGGAATCTGCACTGGGGTGGATTTCTTTACCATGTAAAGTATAGGAGGTAGCGGGACAACCTCCGGCACAGTAGTTGATGTATTTACACTCACGGCAGAATTCGAATTCCGAAAGAGACACTTTGCGGCGTTCTCTGAGTCTTTTTAGTTCCGGGTGTTTATGCCATATGTCTTTCAGATTGTCTTTATTAATTCTTCCGAGTTCTATGTGGGGCATCTGGGAACAGGGGATTATTGTTCCGTCTGCTCTTACGGCAATTTTACTGAAGACTCCTCCGCAGGAGGTAAGGAATCCTCTGCCCGGGATATTTTCTTTTCCTTCTTTTCTTGCCTTTTCCATTTCAAGCCAGTTTCTTCCTTCTGCCAGAGGGCCTGCCTGGGCACTGATACGCCCCTGATATTTTTCTGTGAGAGAGAGGAGTTTTTCTATGGCGAGAATACGATCCTCAGGAGAGAGCATAACTTCTTCCGCGTACTGACGGCAAAGACCCATATAGGATGCAGAATTGGTGGAAAAAGAGGGAAGACCTATGTCTTCAAGGAGTAATTTTGCTATTTCTTCCAGTTCACCTACATTGTGTCTGTGGATTGTCACACGGACTGTTACAGGGATTCTGTGTGTTTGAAGATTTTTTATCCCTTCCAGGGCTTTCTTAAAGGTGCCTTTTCCCCTGAAAGACTCATGAGTTTCTGCTATGGAACCGTCTATGGAAATCTGTATGTGATTACATCTTTTTGTGGAGGAAATAAAGGAGGCAATTTCACTGGTAATGCATGTGCCGTTACTTAACAGGTTAAAACGCATACGATTTTTTACTATGCCTTTTATGAGTTCTTCCAGGTCTTTTCTTATAAATGGTTCCCCTCCGGAGAGACAGACATCCATAACAGCACAGTCCTTAAGTTCTTTGAAGAAGTTAAGCCACTCTTCCGTGGGAAGATCTTCCCCTGTGTCTCCTTCACTGGTGAAATGGAAACAGTATTTACATTTCAGATTACATCTGTTTGTTATGGATAGATCTACTGATCTGGGTGTGTTCATTAATTTCATGATATTGCTCCTTTTTGTAAGGTGAGAGGTATTATATATTCATAATAAATTATATTTCACGCTTCACACTTTACGCTTCACGCTTACTTTTTCCACTTCATATCCTGCAAGTCCACGTTTTACAAGCTCTTCAAGGAATTCATTACAGTCTTTTTCCACTTCTTCCGGCACTTCATTACATTCTTTTTTTAATTCTTCTACAATGTCCTGAATACTGTGGTTTCCGTCGAGTCTTTTCCATATGAATACGCCTGTGGGATTGATACTAAAACCATCACCTGTATCGGGGTCGAAAAGTATAGCCCAGTCATCGAATTCCACCCTGAGGACTATCAGTGGATTTGCTACAGGTTTGTCATTCATGGGAGATCTCCTTTATAGAAAAATTGTTTAATATAAGAGCTTTCTAAATTATTATAATTTACGGTAATTAATGATAAAGGTTTTCATATGCTTTGTCAATATTTGTTCTTACTCCATTTCATCGTTGATTTATATTTATGTAAAATTATGTAAACTTATACAAATTTCCAAAAAAACAATGTTAACCAAATTATATATAGATAATACTTCTTAATATTTTTATTAAATTATTTAACCTAAAGCAATTAACAATTCACTGTCCCTTATTATCTGTATTTTTTAATCACCACCTTGAGGAGTCTCTTTATGTATATACCCCATGTGCCTTCAGACATGGGATGATTATAAATAAGGCCTGTCACTTCCTGAGGAGGGAGAAAGATTTTTTTATAAACCAGACGGAACCAGTCGTAAATATTGTTGGAATAGAGGAGATTCAAAACAGGTATTCTCCAGATATAGGAATTAGCTATTCTATCTCTGTTTTGCAGTATATTTTTTTTAGTAATCCAGAGATTTAAAAATTTTTCTTTTAAGAGAAAAGGTTGGATTTCTTTTAATACCTCCGGCGGAATTTTTGTTTTGAATAATTCTTTTGTTATTTTCAGAGAGAAATAGAGAAGGTGGTCCAGTCTTATGAGTTTTGATTTTTGAATAAGTTTCTCCCAGTTTATTTCTTTACCATTTATGAGACAGTGGATATCCTGGATATATTTCAGTGTTACAAATTCGAAACGAGCTATGGAAGCCGTGGACAGAAATAGAAGGAGTTCTTCCCAGAGAGGGAAGAGTATTCTGTGATTATCTATTGTAAGAACTTCTGAATTTTCCAGAAAACTTCCGGCATGGGTATAGTTATCGTGGAATTTTTCATGAAAATCCCAGTGAAGATCAATGGCCAGATTAAATCCGTGGAGATTTTTCTGTAAAGTTATTTCTTTTCTATATTTATGGGTAAGGTTTATTTGTTCTTCCTTCATTGTAAAAGAATATCCAAGAGATAGAAGGTTTTTCTCTGTTTTATCTATTTTGTCATAAGGAATCAGAATATCCATATCACAGGGTGCCTGCCGAAGAGCTATGTCACCATAAAGAAGACGGCTCAAAATTATTCCTTTTAACGGAATGGCAGGAATACCGGCTGAACCCAGAGAATCCAGCACTTTAAAAAGTTCTTCTTCCAGGAAGAGACATCTTTTCAGATTCAGAAGATAGAGGCTTTTAAGGTAGGAAAGAACCTGTGAAGGTATATCCTTGATTTTCAGTGTAATGAGTCTGTCATAAAAGGCCGGAAAAAGACTATGGAATGTTATGAATTTTACCACTTCATCCCAGTCCTTCTCTTCCAGTTCTTTAATGTATTTACTGATTTCATCTACTGAGGAATCTTCCCGGAGGGTGAGAAAAACTATATCTTCTATGAAGGCTTCTTTATTCATTAGAAATTATTCCTGAGTAAATCACGCTTTACGCTTCACGCTTCACGTTTCAATATCTTTTTCTCTTCTTCTTTCCTGTTTTTTTATTCTCCTGCTCTACTGAAACAGGGATCTCCTTAATATCTTCTTCGTCAATCTTTATAAGAACTACAGTTATGTTATCGGGACCTCCCACTTCATTTGCTTTATGGACAAACTCTTTACAACTCTGTTCCATATCCAGGTTTGTTTCCAGAATATCTGCCATATCTTCTTCAGAGACTATCTTTTTAGACATATCTCCTGTAAGTCCATCGGAACACATTATTATTATATCACCGGCCTGTAAGTCCACAGAAAACACATCGGGCCAGACAAGAGGTTCTATACCTATGGCTTTTGTAATTACATGCTGAAAAGGATAATGTTTTGCAGATTCTCTGTCTAAATGTCCTGAATCCATTAATTCCTTTACCTTTGTGTGATCATTTGTGAGAAGTTCTATTTTATTATTTCTCCATCGATATATTCTGCTATCTCCTATATGTCCTATCCATGCGGCATTATCTGCTATTACAAGCACTTCAAGTGTTGTTCCCATGTTTTTATTCAGGCTGAAGATCTGTTTGTTTACTTTATGAATTGCTTTACGGATGTGATAGTCAGGGGTTTTGCCGGAAGAGAGATTTTTCTGCCAGTAATTATTTATTTCTTTTACAGTTGTACCGCTTGCAACTTCTCCTCCATAGTGGCCTCCCATTCCATCTGCCACTATAAAGATTTTATTTTTTATATCAATACTGAAACTGTCCTGATTATTGCTTCTGCTTTTCCCTGTATCGCTTAATCCTGCTGCTTTCAATTTAATTACTCCTTTTCAGATTTTCCATGTCCAGTGCTCAGTATTTAACTTTTCACTTTTTACTTCTCTTCACTTTTCACTTTCACAAATTCTTCCCTCAGTTCCTTTACCGACTGATATCTCGCCAGAGGTAACTTCTGGAGACACTTCATAACTATTTTATCGAGAATTGCTTTTTGTTCATTATTAAGACCGAGCTTTTCCATTAATAAAGGATTTCTTATACCGGGAGGTATTATGTTCTGAGGAGAGCTTCCACTCAGACTTCTTCTCTGATGCATAAGACCTACTATACCCGGGTCATCATGGACAAAGGGAGTCTGTGTTGTTAAAAGTTCATATATAATACAGCCCAGAGAATAAATGTCTGCTCTGTGATCGATTGGGGGCATACGGCCGTCAAAGGGGTCGGGATACTGCTCCGGTGCTGAATAATAACTTGTTCCTACAAAGCTTCTTGTTCTCTGGTAATGCTGTCTTGTGCTTGTTGTAAGTGATGAGACACGGCATATGCCGAAATCTGTTAATTTTACAATTCCATCGTTTCTTATGAGTATATTTTCCGGCTTTAAATCACGGTGGACAATTTTTTTCTCGTCTTCATGGGCACGTTCAAGGCCTGTACAGATCTGACAGACTATAGAATAAATTTCTTTCAGACTTTTTATTTCTCCTTCTATAAGTTTATCTCTTAAACTCTTACCTTCTACCAGTTCCATGGCAAAAACAAAACGGTCTTCTGATATGCCATGGGAGATAAATTCAACTATATTGGGGTGTGGTTGGGGCCTTGAGAGTGATTCTAAGGCACTTACTTCATTATGGAAGAAACTTCTGGCTTTAGGGTCAAGGCAGAACTGGCGGTGCATTTTTTTTATAGCCACTTTTCTGCCGGTTTTTACTTCAATTCCCCTGTAGACTACTGCCATACCTCCTTCACCTATTATATCAGAAGGAGTTGGTTCAACAGGTTTAAATTTTAACCAGAAATCTTCATAAGAGTCTTTTTGCTCCTTTTTCTTATTAATAATTATTTCAATATTTGATGTCTGTTTTTTCCAGTAATGTTCTCTTTCATCCTGTATTTTTGCAAAATCTTTTGAGAGATCTGAGAAATAGTTTAATATTTTTTCATCTATAAAAGTACTTCCTTTTTGTAGAAGCTCTGTAAAGAGTTTTTCAGCTTCTTCAATCATTCCACGCTTTCTGTAGATTTCCCCTGCTCCACCCAGAGCAGGAAAAAGGATTGAATGATAGGCACCTGTTATTTCTGCATCATTTTCTCCCGGAATTTCTACAGACTGAAGACGTTTTATCTTTTCCTGTTGTGTCAGTTCTGATATTTCTCTTTCAAACTTTATTATCTGATTGAATAATTTTAAAGCTCTATCCGGTTCATTTTTAAGTAAATACGTAGAAGCAAGGTAGAATTTTGCTTCCAGATTGTTCTGGTAGTTTATTTTTTCAAGCTGTTCTCTTACAGTATCCATTTTACCAAGTTTATACTGTATTTTGCTGAGTTCTACTGTAAGGAGATTATTTTCAGGGAATATTTTCAGGGATTCCTGTAATACCTCTTCTGCTTTTGAGAGGTTTTTATCCTTTAAAAGTTCTTCTGCCCAGGCTTTAAGAGCAGTCAATTTGGTAGAATGCCCTTCAGGCGTAGATAAAGTTATTCTTTCTAACATTTCCAGCCTTACCCTTGGTTCTCCTGGAAAATTGCTCATTGATTCCTGGAATATTTTTATTGCTTTTTCCCTCTGATTTGTTTCCATATAAAGTTTACCCAATCTTCTGTAACCATCCAGAAAGAGTGGATCAAGGGTAAGTATTTTTTCAAGATTTATAATTGCTTCCTCTTTTTGTTCCAGAGCAAGATTAAGCCTTACCATTTTTTTTAGTAAGTTTATATCTTCAGGAAAGAGAGTGCAGGCTTCTTTGAGGAGAGGAAGAGCCTGAGTATAGACCTTCTGTTTTATTAGAGACTCACTTAATTGTTCGAGACAGAGTTTTATACTGCTGTCTATGCCGATTTTTTCTGCAGTAGAGAATTTATCTTTATAATCCTTCAGTTCCTGTCGGAGTTCTCTGAAAAGATTAAGACCTTCAAAGTACTTTCCCTTATTCAAGTTATTTTCTGCTTCCTGAATCTTTCTTCTTATCCTTTTTTCTTCAGGAAATTCTTCTACTTTGATTACAGGCCAGTTCTGACCGGGAGGATCTTCTATAACCTTTGCAAAGATCCATCCAAAGGCAGCACCGAGAGCCATTAATGTAAAGATTTCAGTCACTGTAAATCACCCTTTATCAGGTAAACATTTCCTGTTTTGCAAGTAACATTAAGTCCTATGATAAAATTATAACATAGAAATAAGGTTCAAGTAATACCACTATAAATAAAAATAAAACATCACGTTTCACGCCTCACGATTTCTTCCACAAGTCCCTCTATCGTATACTGAGTGGCAATTATTTCTGCTTTAAAGCCATATTCTTCTGCTGTTTTTGCAGTTATCGGTCCTATAGCGGCCACAGTGGTTTTATTAAAGATTCCTTTATTAATATTTAATTCCTCAATTATTTTTACAAAATTTTTTACGGTTGAAGAGCTTGTAAAGGTTATAAAGTCAACAGGCTGTTTTTCTAAGGTCTTTTTTAACCCTTCTTCCGGTTTTTCCATAATCGTTTCATAGGCAGTTACAAGATCAACAGAATATCCTCTTCGAGTTAGTTCTTCTACTATAATTTCTCTTGCTTCTTTTACTCTTGGGAGAAGTATTTTACTTCCTTCTTTTATATCCGGGAAGTGGGCTAAAAGGTCTTCTGCTACAAATTTTGGAGGGATATAGTCTGCTATAAGTCCGAAATTTCTCAGCTCTTTTGACGTGGCGGGACCTATAGAGCAGATCTTTGCCCTGTAAAGTGATCTTACATCTTTTCCCAGATGATATAATCTGTCTAAAAAGTGTTTTACCCCATTCTGACTTGTAAAAATTATCCAGTCATAATTTTCTATATTTTGAATTGCATTGTCAAGAGCATCATAACTTTCAGGAGGAACTATTTTTATTACAGGGAATTCTATTACCTCTGCTCCAAGGTCTTTTAGTTTCTCGCAAAGATCGCTTGCCTGTGCCCTTGCTCTTGTAACAATTATTCTTTTTGAAAATAATGGGCGGCCTTCAAACCATTTTATTTTTTCTCTTAATTTTACTATATTACCAATAACTATTATGCAGGGAGGACGAAAATTTTCTTCTTTTGCTTTTTTAGAAACCTCTGCCAGTGTGGAAATAAGGGTTTTCTGGGAAGGAGTTGTTCCCTGGTTGATTACTGCTACAGGTGTTTCACCGGGTCGTCCATATTCTATTAATTTTTTTGTAATATCTTCAAGCCTTTCCATACCCATAAGGAATACAAGAGGGTTTTTACCTGATGCAAGATAAGGCCAATCTATAGTAGAAATCTCTTTTTTTGGGTCTTCATGACCTGTAATAATTGAAAAACAGGTATTATAATCTCTGTGTGTTACAGGTATACCCGCACAGGCAGGAACTGCTATGGCAGAGGTTACTCCCGGCACTATTTCAAAGGGAATTCCCTTTTCAGAAAGTATCTCACATTCTTCTCCTCCACGGCCGAAAACAAAGGGATCTCCCCCTTTTAATCTGGCTATAACTTTTCCCTGAAAGGCTTTTTCTACAAGTATTTTATTTATTTTACTCTGGCTTTCAATTCCCGGTTCTTTACCCACATAAATAAGTTCTGCCCCGGATGGGGTACAGGATAAAAATTCCTGGCTTGTAAGTCTATCATATATTATACAATCTGCCTGTTTCAGTATCTTCTTGCCCTTTACAGTAATCAAGCCGGGATCTCCAGGACCTGCACCTATGAGATATACCTTTCCTTTTTTATATCTATGTTCATTCTTCACACTTTACCCTTTGCGCAGAACAGTGGTCTGCCTCTACTGATTTATCTCAATATTTACAGAGGTACCTTCCTCTACATTACTTCCTGCCGGTGGGTCCTGAGATAGGACTGCACCTCTTTTACCAGGTTCCTGCCTGGTTGTAATATTACCCAGTTTAAGTGTAAATTTATTCAGTTCACCTATAGCACCATCTACAGTCATACCTTTTAGATCAGGTACAATTACAGTATTAGTTTCCTTTAGTTTTGCTATTACCAGATTTACAGGACTTTGTGAAGGAACCTCTGTATTTGCTAAAGGATCCTGTGCTATTACTGTTCCGGGGATCTCCTTTGATATGGACTCTGTAACCGTTCCTGTTGCAAGATCACAGGCTTTTATATCGTTTTTGGCATCAAAAAAAAGTTTGCCCACAACATCTGGTACTGTTACTAAAACAGGTGTTTCAATCAGTGTAACCTCTATATTTCCTCCGGCAGGTATTTTATCATTCGGTAAGGGTGATTGTGATTCTATTGTGGTATTATCATTTTCTGTTATCTGGCCTTCTTTGATTTTAAGATTTAAATTTGATTTCTTTAATTTCTCTCGTGCTTTCCCTGTGGTCATACCTGTTATGTCCGGTACGGTAACCAGTTCCTGTCCGGAACTTAATATGACATTTATTTCAGAATTTTTTTGTACCTTTTCTCCTGCCTCCGGGATTTGTGATATTATAAGACCTTTTTCCTTATCACTCCTTGCTTCTCCTGTTACTTTGAGTTTGAGTTTTTTCGCCAGGAGAACTTTAATAGCTCTTTCCTCTGTAAGACCTGTGAGATCAGGTATTACTATTTCTTCCAACTTTTTACTGATCTTTACTTTAATTTTACTATTTTCTTCTACCATAACATCAGATACAGGTTGCTGTACTATTATTGTGTCAGGGAGATATTCATCTGTTTCTTCTTCTTCAGATACAATTAATTCCAGACCAAGAACCTTCAATTCTTTTCTAGCATCTTCCAGGCTTTTTCCTTCTATATTCGGCACCTTGATTTTACCTTTTCCCAGACTTATTATCACTTTTACTATGGAATTTTTTTTAACCATAGTTCCGCCTGGTGGTTCCTGGGAAATTATTTTATCTTTTTCTATTTCAGAACTGTTAATCTGTGAGTCTATTTTAAGTATGAGATCTAGAGATGATAGTTCTCTTATTGCTTCTCCTTCAGTTTTTCCTGTAAGGGCCGGAACAGAAACAAGGGAAGTCTCAGATAAATATTTCTCAATATAGGGTAATGAAAAAATAATACCTGCACCGAGAATTAATATAATCAGCAAAATAGGGATATAGGACGTTTTTTTTAAACTGGAAGATGTCTTTTTCTTTTGAATTGTTTCTGGTATAACAGGTGGTGTTCTGCGAATAATTGTTTTCTCTTCCTCTCTTTCATAACTTTTTAATCTTTCTATAGTATCATTAATACTGGTTTTTTTAGTCAGTTTTTTTAGTTCTTCTCCCATTTCCCCTGCTGTTTTAAAACGTTCCAGAGCTGATTTATTCAGAGCTTTAAGGATTATCATTTCAAGTGCATCAGTTATAGAAGAATTTAAACTTCTGGGAGAAGGAGGCTCATCTTTTATATGCTTCAGAGCTATTGATACGGCATTCTCTCCATTAAAAGGATAATGACCTGTGGCAAGATAATAGAGCAGTACACCTGTAGAGTATATATCAGAAGAACTTGTACATTCCCTGCCTTCTGCCTGTTCAGGAGCAAAATAATATACTGAACCCATAACAGTACCGGGTTTTGTCATGGTACCTGTATCCATAACCCTTGCTATTCCAAAATCAACTACCTTGATTGTTTTTTCTTCAGTAAGCATAATGTTCTGAGCTTTAATATCTCTATGAATTACACCTTTTGTATGTGCATAATCCAACGCTTCAGTTATCTCTATACCTATACGTATAACTTCTTCCACAGAAAGAGGGGTTTTACTGGAAATCTGTTTATCCAGGGTTCCTCCCGGTAAATATTCCATAACTATAAAATAAATCTGTCCTTCCTGTCCAATATCATATATGTTTACTATATTAGGATGAGAGAGTTTTGCTGAAGACCTGGCTTCTCTGTAAAATCTTTCCACACCTTCTTTGTCGAGGGCAAGATTTT
>Ga0116183_1004112_pt1 | contig 14403 bp, 7 predicted proteins | sample AD_UKC078_MetaG_FD_89753 | JGI IMG/M metagenome (GOLD analysis project Ga0116183, IMG submission 89753) | Active sludge microbial communities of municipal wastewater-treating anaerobic digesters from USA - AD_UKC078_MetaG | ecosystem: Engineered > Bioreactor > Anaerobic > Digestate | place: USA... | reverse complement strand
TTCGGCTTGCCGGTAGTGCCCGAGGTGTACAGCATCACCGACACGTCGTCGGGGCTGCCCTTGTCGATCTCGTTGCCGAGGAAATCCGGGTGGTGCTGGTCGTGGATGCGGCCCATTTCCAGCACTTCGTCGAGGCCGTGCAGATAGGACTGGTTGTAATGGCGCAGGCCGCGCGGGTCGTCGTAGATCACGTGCTCAAGGAGCGGCAGGCCATCCTTGATCTCGAGCATCTTGTCCACCTGCTCCTGGTCTTCCACGCAGGCGAAGCGGATCTCGGCATCCTCCATGACGTAGGCCATCTCCTGCGCCACGGCGTCCTGGTACATCATCACCGGAATACCGCCGAGGCACTGACAGGCCGCCACCGACCAGTACAGGCGCGGCCGGTTGTCACCCACCACCGCCAGCCGGTCACCGCGCCGGAAACCCAGCTCCGCCAGGCCACTGGCAATCGAGCGAACACGCTCGGCCACCTGCGCCCAGGTGTAGGTCTGCCAGATCCCGTATTCCTTTTCGCGCATTGCCGGCCGCTCGGGCCGCAGCCGGGCATGGTTCATCAGCAGGCGCGGAAAGGTATCCAGGCTCGCAGTGTCGGCCGCTGTCGCTCGGGCATTGGACATACCCCACCCTCCTCCGGTTTTGTCTCAGTCTCGTCCCCGCGACTTCTTCCGGCTGCGCCCCGCAAAGGACGGCAACCAGCGGCCACGGATGGTCTTTTTGCTGAGCGACAGTCTTGCAAACCAAGTTTGCTCAACTGTTTTTCAAATGTAGGGAATTGTGATGATTGGCCTCTTTCTGATCCCGCTGGCGCTCGCCAGCGGGAATCGCATCGTGTGGGGCATCATTTGCCTGTGCTTGGCATCGCCGTTCATCCGGCACCGACGCCAAGGTTTCGCGCGCACTTCCGGCAGAAGACACTTACACGGCCGGATTGGCCTTTCCTGAAACAAGCAGATCGAAGACGACTCTTGCGAAACTGGCGGCCTTCTGGGGGTCTGACAAAAGCTGGATCATCTGATTCTGATGCGCCGTATTGCTGTCGAGGATGGCGTCGTCGATGGCCTTCGAAAAATCGCCCAGCAAAGCCTGTTCGGCTGAGTTGATTTCGATCTGCTGCATCACGATGCCGTTCTCGCTCACCTTGTCGCGGATCGTATACGCGTAGTTCACCATGTCCTTGTCGGTGAGCTGGTCGGCCACAAAAATCTCGTTCAGCCTGCTGATGATCTGCGACAGGAACTCTTCCTTCTGGTTCTGCGGCTTGGCCGTCCCCAGGCCTTCACCCGGCGCCAACTTGTATTCGCTGGTATTTTCCCTGAGCAGCAAATCCTGCTGACGGATTTTGGCGACGCGGTAATGGCTGAGCACCACGTTATCAAGGTCGATTTCGTCTTCATCGATCAAGGCTTCGCGCAGCATGGGGCGCAGGTTGCGGGCGTAAAGGCTGAGTTTTTCCAGCCCGGTATCGTCGTAATCGACAATCTGCGACATGAACTCGTAAAAGCGCACAAAGGTGCCCAGATCCTTCTTGAAGATATCCAGCGCATCCTTTTCTTTCTGGCATTCCTTCAGGCAGTTCTCGGCGTTGGTAATCAGCACCGTGTCGCCGGTTTTTTTGGTCCGCTCAAACATCACCTTCGCCTGCTTGAACGCCTCCAGCGCGGACTTGTAGCGCTGCTGCCAGCGTTGCACCGCCGGCTTGCAGATATTGGCAATCGCCGCACTGCTCTTGTTCTTCACATAAAAAGCCGCGCAGAACTGCTCGACCTCCTGCCAGGTGAAGATGCCCGACGTCCGCAGCTTGTCGTGCAGGGTAAAGATCAGGTTCGGGTCCGAGACATCGGCCAGCTCCGCTGTCTGGTAGTAAGGCTGAAAGGCACTCAGGATGTCGTCGGGCTCGTTGAAGAAATCCAGCACAAAGGTGCCCGTCTCCGCCTTGTTGGGGTAGGTGCGATTCAGGCGCGACAGCGTTTGCACGCATTCCACGCCGGCCAGCTTCTTGTCCACATACATGGCGCACAACGTGGGCTGATCGAAGCCGGTCTGGAATTTGTTGGCGACGATCATCACCTGATAGTCGTCCGAATCGAAGGCCTTGCGCAGGTCGCGGCCTTTCAGATTCGGGTTCATATTGGATTCGGTGAATTTCTCGCCAATCAGGCTCGCCACATTCGGGTCTTTGTCGGTAAAAGCCACCTCGCCCGAAAAGGCCACCATCGCGTGGATCTTCCGGTAGCCCTTTTCCGCAATGTATTTATCGAAGCACAGCTTGTAGCGCACCGCCTCCTTGCGTGAGCTGGTCACCACCATGGCCTTGGCCTGGCCGTTGAGCAAGCCCAGCACCTTGCCCTTGAAATGCTCGACGATCAGCATCACCTTTTGCGCGATGTTGTGATCGTGCAGGCGCACCCACTGATTCAGCTTCACGCGGGCGCGCTTGCTTTGGACTTCCTGGTCGGCCTCCTGAATCTTCAGCGCCAGTTTGTAGGCCACCTTGTAGTTGGTGTAATTCTTCAGCACGTCGAGAATGAAACCTTCCTCGATCGCCTGGCGCATGCTGTAGACGTGGAAGGCAGCCGGCTTGTTGGTGATGGAAGCCACCTCATCGGGGCGCGGCACGCGGCCGAACAGTTCCAGCGTCTTCGGCTTGGGCGTCGCGGTAAAGGCGAAGAAGCTCAGGTTGCCGGAAGCGCGGCGCGAGGCCACGGTAGCGGCGATGATGTCGTCGCTGTCGATTTCCTCATCCGGGTCATCGCCCGCCTCCTTCATCAGCACTTCCTTCAACTGCCGCGCCGTCGAACCGCTCTGCGAGGAATGCGCCTCGTCGGCGATGATCGCGTAGCAGCGCGCCTTCAAGCTGACGCTGTTCTCGATGGCCTTGAGCACGAAGGGAAAGGTCTGGATCGTGACGATGATGATCGGCTGCGCATTTTCCAGCGCGCCGGCAAGCTTTTCCGACTTCGAGCCGTCGCCTTCCTTGTTGTTGATGCGCCCGACCACGCCGTCGGTGTGCTCGAACTGGTAGATGGTGTCCTGCAACTGGTCGTCGAGCACGGTGCGGTCGGTGACGACGATCACCGACTGGAACTGCTTGCCGCCGTCGGCCTTGTACAGCGACGACAACTGGTGCGCCACCCAGGCAATCGAGTTGGACTTGCCCGAACCGGCGCTGTGCTGGATCAGGTATTTCTGCCCCGGCCCCTCGCTACGGGCGGCAGCGAGCAGCTTGTTCACCACATCCCACTGGTGATAGCGCGGAAAGATCAGGCTTTCCTTTTTGTATTTGCGGCCCTCCCAGTCTTCCTTGTCCTCGATCTGCAAGTGCACATAGCGCGCCAGAATAGTGAGCAGATTGTCCGGCAGCAGCACCTCGTTCCACAGGTAATCGGTGGCGTAACGGTTCACGTCGGCCGGCACGTCGTTGCCAGCGCCGCCGTCTGCCGTGCCCTTGTTGAAGGGCAGAAAATAAGTGTTCTCGCCCTCCAGCCGCGTCGCCATGTGCACCTCGTACTGGCTCACCGCAAAGTGCACCAACGCGCCGCGCTTGAAGCTCAGCAGGGGCTCCGCCTTCTTCGCCACCGGGTCCACCGGCAGGCGCGTCGTCTTGTACTGGCGGATCGCCCGCTCGACCGCCTGCTTGAACTCGGACTTCAGCTCCAGCGTCGCCACCGGCAGGCCATTTACAAACAGCACCAGATCGATGCGCCAGGCCTTGGCCTTGCTGCCGGCTTCGGCAAGCTGCGCCGCCGACGCCCACGGGCTATAGACCAGCTCCGGCACCACGCGCAGGCGGTTCTTCGCATAACGGGCCAGCGTCTCCGGGTTCAGCTCGTGCTCGGGACGGAACTGACACAAGGAGAGGCGCGCATTGCGGTCGCGCAACTCGTGGCGCAGCACGCCGAGCGTGCCGAAACGGCGGCTGTCGGCATGGGTCGCGTTCGGGTCGGCCTTGGCCAGCTGACCGGCGATGAGCTCGAGGAATTTCTGCGCGCTGTCCTTCGGATGATTCGCGCAAAAGCGTTGCCACTGGGCCGGCTGCGTCTCCTGCACGAAGGCCAGCGCATCCTCCGGGTAGAGGGCCAGTTCGCGCTTGTACTTGTCCGAAGACCCGAGCAGCCAGCCATGCGCCTGCAATTGCCGGAGGATGTCGTCCTGGAAGATGCGTTCGCTGGCTTGGTCGCTCATGCTCATCCTTGCATTTTGTTCTTGTACCAACTCGCCAGGCTTTCGTCCTCCAGGGCATAGTCGCCGTAGGCCGCACGCCAGACCAAGCCCTTTTCACGCAAGGCATCCAGAGCGGCCTGAACCGATGGAACCGAAACCTTTTCCTGCTGCAAAAGGCTGGCATAGGCGCGCATTGACGCCTCGGAAAAGGGAACGTAATTCCTGCCCTGAGCGATGAGGGTCTCCAGCACCGCCCGCTGAATGTCAGGCAAGCCGGCGAACTCGCTTTCCATTGCACCCCACATCCGCTCCTTGATTTCTTCCGCACCATTTTTCAGCGCCTCACCAAGGTGTTCCGCGCCAGCATCCAGGGCAATCTCGCCCACGATGCTCCGCAGCATCTCGGGGCGGTGCCCGACCAGCTTGAAGGCTTCGAACATATCCTCATGACGAAACTGGTTGTCATCCGCCAGCAACGGGTTCACGAAGTCGGTATAGGCGTCGGTGAAATCCTTGGTCAGCAAGGGGAAACGTGTCACCTGGGAGCCGAAAAAAGGCTGGGTACGTTTCAACACCAGATGAGCCAGCTTGTCTCGGTTGGAACCCGTCAAAACGATGAACAGCCCTTGTTGCCCGCTACCCTGGTTCAAGTGATCCCGTGCCGCCTTGAGGGCAAACATGGCATCCACGCCAGCCTGGCTTGAGAGCGCATGTTGCGCTTCGTCAATGACGATGGCGACTGGCGCTTTCCCGGCCTCAACCAATGCCTCCAGCGCATCAGCCAGCGTCAGTCCGGTTGGCAGCTCCAGGGAATCGAGGTGCAGGCTCAAGGCACCGAACACATTCACTTTTTCCAGCCCGCTCGCCTTGGCCATCCTGGCGATGACACCGGCGAAAGTGCCAATTTTCGCTTTCACGGCGCTGGTGATAAGCAACGCAGGGTCTTTCGACTTGTCCGCCCACAGGTCCACATAGATCGTGGTCCAGCCGCGCTTTTGCATGGCGGGAAGCAGGTCTTCACGCAGGAAAGTGCTTTTCCCCGTGCGCCTCGGTGCAGCCAGGAACAAGCCGGAGCGACTATCCGCCAAACCCAGGCCCCCAAGACTGTCGCAATAACTCTCCGCCAGACCTGGGCGGTGGAAGGTAAACGGCTTGATTGCGCTCATCCAGGACTCCGACTTATGGCTACTTATGGTTGAAATTATAACTTATGGTTTTCCCCATAAGTCTGGATAAGTTGGCTCAACATCCGATGTCGACCGCCTCTTGAGCGGCGGCAGGCTGCCAGTCGCGGACGTCGATCTTGCCGGTGACGGCGGCGGAAATCAGGGCGGTGCGGCGTTCTCGCATGAGTTCAATTGCACATTCGGCCTTCTGAACAAGCTTGGCATATTTCTCTTTTTGCCTCTTGCAAAAACACACAATCTCATTCTGTTCAGATATTGATGGAATAGACACTCTAATTTTTCGAATCGAATTAAGCGACAAATTGAATATCGTGGTTCCGGTTACCTCTTGCTCAAAGTAGCGCCGGGAATTATCGCTCTGAAGAAAAATCATCAAATACTCGGCACGCAACGCCTCAAAGCAATTTATATAGGCCGAACTTTTCCCAAGAACTATTTTTTCTCCATTAAATAGAGCAACGTTTCCAACCGTCCCATTTATTGACAGCAAGACAGAAGATGAATTTAAAAAGATATAGTTTTTTTCATACTCAAACACCGGAACTTCTTTTGCGGTTGTTCCAATAAAAATTTGGCCATCAACTAAATTATTTCCATTTATGAAATAAATACCTGTTCCATCCTGATATTCCGGAGCTGCATGCAATCCATCTCCGATTCTTGACGTTAGGTTAAGTAGCTTAGATGTATTCCAATGCGCCGGCACCTCGCCCAGCCATTCCACCCCGGAATCCTTCATCTCGGCGTTGGGGTTGAGGCCTTTGGTCACGGCATGGCTGATGACCGCCTGGCGCTTTTCCTTGAGCAGTTCAATCAGCCGCTGCTGCTTCTCGATCAGCGCGTCGATCTTCGCGGTTTCGTGGTCGAGAAAGGCAATTATTGCAGTTCGCTCGCTCAGCGGCGGACAAGGGAAAAAGGTATTAGCAAGGAATTCATGCTCAATACTTTCGACAGTCGCCCCTTCTTTCGACCATTCCAACAAGAGACGGGACTGATTTCCTTCTACAAAATAAAAGGCATATTCGCTAAGCAATGGCGCAGAAAACCTCAGTGCTTTCATATCCTGATTCAAGGATATCGGCACATCGTTAATGGCGACAGGAATGGAATGCTGAAGAATCCCAGACCGAACCACCATCAACAAAGCGCCTTTTTCCAGCAGGTTTGTACTCGACTGCCTTATTGCTGAGTCGGTAATATTGTCAATTGTTGTGCTAATCCTCGGTGTTTTCATATCCTTTGGGGAAACCCAAGGAATATTGCCGTCCCAGAAGTCGGGATTTTCTTTACTGGGGGTTCCACCACCAGTAAATGTAGCCAAGTACTTTAGTGGTGAAATTTCCCATTGAAAGGGAATCTCCCCCAGCCACTCCACGCCCGAATCCTTGTACTCCGGATAAGCCTTGTACCGACTCATTCCACGCCCTCCTCGCCCAGATTCGCCAGGTAGAACTCGTGCAGTTTCGCCTGCAGCAGCTTCCTGTCCGGCAGCTGGGTCTGGTATTGCGCGACCAGGGCTGGCGACAGGCGGCTCAGCGCGTATTCGACCACCTCGTCGTCCTTGCTGGCGCAGAGCAGCAGGCCGATGGCCGGGTTTTCGTGGGGCTTCTTGTGGTCGCGGTCGAGGGCTTCGAGGTAGAAGTTGAGCTGACCGAGGTGTTCGGGCGAGAAGCGGGTAGTTTTCAGTTCGATGGCGACCAGACTGTTGAGGCCGCGATGGAAGAAGAGCAGGTCAAGGGCGAAATCCTGCTTGCCGACTTGCAGCGGGTATTCGCTGCCGATGAAACAGAAGTCGCGCCCGAGTTCGAGCAGGAATTGCTTGAGCTGGGCAAGCAGGCCGTGTTGCAAGTCGCTTTCGAGGTGCGCGGCGGGCAGATCGAGAAATTCGGCGAGGTAGCGGTCCTTGAACACGCTGGCTGCGCCGGGGTGACTTTGTGTCACCTGTGGTGACACTTTTGCCGGGCTGAGGACGACGCCCTCGCCCCATTCGGCGGCCTTGATCTTGCCGCTGGGGTAGGCGCCAACCTGCCCGTAGAGCTCGATCAGCGGGGTGTTGACGGCCAGGTTGGCGCGCTGGCGGGCGCTGGCGATGAGCCGGGTGATTTCGGCGAAGTCGGGCGTCGCCGGCGTCAGGTCGCTCATGAATGCACCTCGCGCAGCAGGGCCATGATTTCGGCGCTGACGGCGTCAAGGTCGGCGTCGATGGCTTCCAGCGGGCGCGGCGGCTGGTATTGGTAGAAGTGGCGGTTGAAGGGGATTTCGTAGCCGACGATACCGATTTCGCCGTCCTGGGCGTCACGCTTGTCGGCGGCTATCCAGGCGTCCGGCACGTGGGGCTGCACTTCCTTGATGAAATAGGCTTCGTTGATCTCGTTCACCGGGCGACGCGGGTCGAGGGCGATGTTCTCGAAGTCGCGCAGATCGCCGTCGGGCTGGTATTCGACGGTCTCCTTGCCGACCGGGAAGAGACCGTAGAGGGGCGCCGGCTTGCCCTTGTGCAGCTTCCTGATGACCTTTTCGGCGGCCGGGTTCTTCCAGCTGACGGCGTCGGCGATCTGCTTTTTCTCTTTGGTATCGAGCGTGATGCCGGATTTTTTGCTGGCGACTTTGAGCGCATCGTCGTAGGTGTTGAAGTCGTCGCACTGCGCCGTGCCGATGGCTTGCTGGAGTTGCCGGGCTTTGAGCAGGATGCGTTTCTGGCTGAGCCAGGTGTCGGCGTCGAGCAGATCCTTGATCTGTTTTTCTTTCAGGTCAGCAAAGTATTTTTTGAAGTGGACGCGGATTTCGTCGGTGTAGGCGGCCAGCTGGCCGTAGTGTTCGCAGTCGGCGGCGTCGCGCCAATGGTCTTGGCCGTATTCAGCGTAGATCCATTGCATGGCGCCATTCAGCGCGCCGGGGGCAAAGCGCAGCGTGGCGATGCGTTGATCGCTGAACTGCCAGGAAAGACGCAGCGGGCGCTCGACGGTGATGCGGCGGTAGCCAAATTCGTGCGCTTGAAAAATCTTGCTGGCGAAGGTCTTGGGGGCTTCTGCCTTGGGATTGGCCGACTGGCGGCCGCGATTGCTTTTTTGCTCGGCGGGCTTGTCGAGCGGGCGGGCATCAACGACCTCGAAATTGCCAAAGCAGCGGGTGATGGTGGCAATGTCGCTTTCATCCATCACGTTGCGCTTGCTGCCCAAAGATTTGCGCATCTTGCCGCAGAGGTTCACGCCGTTGATGAGCTGCACCTTGCCCTTACGGTCGGCAGCTTTCTTGTTGGACAACACCCACACGTAGGTGGCGATGCCGGTGTTGTAGAACATGTCGGTGGGCAGCGCGACGATGGCTTCGAGCAGGTCGGCTTCGAGAATGTAGCGGCGGATTTCGGATTCGCCCGAGCCAGCGCCGCCGGTGAACAGCGGCGAGCCGTTGAGGATGATGCCGATGCGCGAGCCGCCATCCTTCACGTCACGCAGCTTGCTGAGGAGGTGCAGCAGGAAGAGCAGCGAACCGTCGGAGACGCGCGGCAGGCCGGGGCCAAAGCGGCCGTCGTAGCCCTTGAGGGTGTGCTCGTCGACGATGTCGCCTTCGATCTTCTTCCAGTCCACGCCGAAGGGCGGGTTGGACAGCATGTAGTTGAATTTGCTGGTGTGCAGTTGATCGTTGGACAGGGTGTTGCCGAGCTTGATGTTGCCGACCTCCTGGCCCTTGATGAGCATGTCGGCCTTGCAGATGGCGTAGCTCTCGGGGTTGAGCTCCTGACCATAGGCGCGGATCACCGCCTGGGGGTTGTGCTCATGCACGTACTCCATACCGGCCGAAAGGAAGCCGCCAGTGCCGGCCGTGGGGTCGTAGAGGGTGCGGATGATGCCAGGCTGGGCCAACGCCGCGTCGTCTTCCGTGAAGACCAGCGAGGTGGTCAGGTGAACGATGTCGCGCGGGGTGAAGTGTTCGCCGGCGGTGTCGTTCGAGCTTTCGGCAAAGCGGCGGATCAACTCTTCGAACACCAGGCCCATATCGTGAGGAGACACGGCCTTGAGGCTCACGTCCATGCTGCGCACCTTCTGCACCACCTTGTAGAGCAGGTTGGCGTCGTTCAGCAGGCCGATGAATTCGGCGAACTTGAAGTGCTCGAAGATCTCGCGGGCGTCTTTCGAGAAGCTCTGGATGTAACGCTCCAGGTTGGCCTTGATGCCGGCTTCGCCCAGGGTGCCGAGGTCCATCGGCGAGGTGTTGTAGAAGGACAAGCCGCCGGTGGCGCGCAGCAGCAGTTTTTCCTGCGCCTCTTCCGGCAGCTTCATCTGTTCGACCAGCGGAACCTGCTTGAGCACGGCGTCCTTGCTGCTTTCCAGCACGCACTCCAGGCGGCGCAGCAGGGTAAACGGCAGGATGATGCGGCCGTACTGGCTCTGCCTGAAGTCACCGCGCAGCAGGTCGGCGAGCGTCCAGATGTCGGCGGCAAGATTGTTGGTGCTTTGGGACATGGGGGATAGGGAACGGATGTTGAAGCGTCGGTGAAATGAGCAAGCGCCCGGCGACCACAAGGCTTTGAAATCGATCTTGTCAGCGTGCCCGTCGGGCACGCCTTGATGATAGCGACTGCAACCCACGCGGCAAACCCCGGTCGCCGCCAGTCACATCAAGGGTGACCGGTGCCGGACCATCATCTGTCGCTCATTGATTTCACTTCTCCAGCCACTTCAATACGGTCTCATAGAGCCGGTCGGGATCGGTCGGCTTGGTTATGAAGTCGTCCATTCCGGCTTCGCAGCAGTGCTTCCTGTCCTCGGCAAAGGCATTCGCCGTCATCGCCAGAATGGGAGTCGCCGCGCAGTCAGGCAGTTGCCGGATCTGTCGCGTCGCCTCCAGGCCGTCCAGCACCGGCATCTGCATGTCCATCAGGATCATCGCGTAGCTGCCCGAGCGGGCCATCTCCACGGCCTCCCGGCCATCCTCGGCGAGATCGACCCTGAGTCCGACATCTTCGAGCAGCATCTGGGAAATTTCCCGGTTGATCGGTTCGTCCTCCGCCACCAGGACGCGCTTGCCGGCATGCTCGCGCTGGATCACCTGTTCGGCGCGCGCGCCCCCGACCTTGGCCGTCTCCTCGACGGAATGCTCGGCTTTCCTGAGGACCGCCGTGAACCAGAAGGTACTGCCCTTGCCTTCGGTACTGGTCACGTCGGCGCTTCCTCCCATCACTTCGGCGATCTTCCGGGTGATCGCCAGACCCAGGCCGGTGCCGCCGTACTTGCGCGTGGTCGAGCTGTCGGCCTGCTCGAAAGCGCCGAACAGTCTGCTGAGCACGTCGGGGGCAATGCCAATGCCGCTATCCTCGATTTCAAAACGGAGGGTAACGGTCGAATCCGTTTCCGACTCCTGCTTGACCCTCAGGGTGATATGGCCTGTCTCGGTGAACTTGAGGGCATTGGAGGCGTAGTTGAGCAGGGCCTGTTGCAGCCGGGTGGGGTCGCCATAGAGGTTGCGCGGCAAGGAGGCCGCGTCCATGTGCAAGTGGAGCCCCTTGCTCCTGGCTTTCTGACCCAGCATCGAAGCGATGTTGCCAAGCAGCACTTCGACATGAACCGGGGCGTCGTCCAGCGTGAATTTACCGGCTTCTATCTTGGACAGGTCGAGAACGGCATTAATGATCTCAAGCAGGTGATTGCCGGCGACTTCGATCTTTTCAACCTTGTCGGCCTGCTCCGGGTTCAGCCCGTTGCGGCGCAGGATGTGGGCCATACCAATGATGGCATTCAGCGGGGTACGAATCTCGTGGCTCATGTTGGCCAGGAAGGCGCTTTTGGCGACATTGGCGGTTTCGGCGGCCTCCTTGGCCATGCGCAGATCCAGTGTCTGGGCTTTGACGAGCTCTTGAAGATGCTGGCGATGCTGCTCCAGTTCGAGCTCATTCCGCTTGCGTGCGGTAATGTCCGTATGGGTCCCGCACATGCGCAGCGCCTTACCGTGAGCGTCACGCTGCATCACGCTGGCCTGGTCGAGAATCCAGCGCACGCTGCCGTCCTTATGCAGCATGCGGTACTCAAGCCGATGCATGCCCGAGCGTCCTTCAAGCGCCGCATTGATGGAGTTCCAGGCGCACTCGCGGTCATCCGGGTGAATGAAGTCCGTCCACTGCCTGGCAGTCTGCTGGATTTCGCTGTGGGAGTACCCCAGCAACGCAGCCCATTGCTCATTCCGATCAACTTTGCCGGCCTCAATGTTCCAGTCCCAAAAGCCGAGCTCCGATCCCTGCAGGACGAAACGCAGCTGTTTCTCGCTGTTCTCCAGTGCGAGTTCCGAGTGCTTGCGTTCGGTAATGTCCTCAACCATGGCAACCACATAATCCGGGCTGCCATCCGGCTTGCGCACATTGCTGATTGCCAGTCGCGTATGGATCAGGTGTCCATCCTTGTGGACGAAGCGCTTGTCCATCGCATAGCTGTTGATCTCGCCGGCCAGCATGCGGTTGAACTGTGTCAGGTCGGCGGCCAGATCCTCTGAATAGGTGACTTCCTGCCAGGACATGTGGGTCAGTTCGTCACGCGTATAGCCGAGCGTGACGCAAAGCGCATCATTTACCTCGACCCAGCCTTTTTCCGGGCTGGTGATGGCAAGACCGACGGTGGAGTGATCGAAGTAGGCGTGGAAGCGCTCCATGCTGGCACGCTCTTCTGCAATCACCGCATTCTGTGCCGCCTGCAAGGCCTCGCGGTCGCCCAGCTGCAGCTCGTAATTGCGAAAGATCAGGCACAGCAGCATGGTTGCCAGCGGATAGAACAGCAGGAGCACCCACCAGGCTTGTTCAATGAAGGCATGCCCCGCACGGTTGGGAACCAGCGTAAATGCCGCTAACTGAGCGATCTGCACCACCACGCCGAACACGAAGTAGTGTCCGGCACCCAGAGCCGTGTTGTGTCGTTGCCACCACTCCCGCGCCAGTACGCCAAGCAGGGCGGACTGGAGCACCACCAGCACGCCAACCGGCGCACCGATGCCGCCTAGCTGGTAGCGATAAACCGCCGCCATGCCCGCGGCAATCGCGCCAGCCACGCCGCCTCCCACCACGCCGGCTACCGACAGCACAATCGAGCGGCCGTCGAAGATCAAGCCCGGAGCAAAAGTCACCGGATTCACCATCCCCAGCAAGGTCACCCCGCCAAACAGGAGCCCGAGCAACACCTGACGGTTCAACGAGGACTTGTGGAAATGTGAAATGACGAGCTGGCCTGCTGCGACCAGCGCAACGAGGAAGGCGATGTTGTTGATCAGGTTGATAAGCATTTTTTAGCACCGAACCGGTTTGGAGTCTCGATTGCTCTTGCCGCACAGCCGACTGAACGCAAGATACAGCGAACACAACAATCTGGTGCGTTAACGGCCGCTTCCCTGCGTTTTACATCGGTTTTTCGGCATCAGGCGAAAATGAGCGCTTATGGCAAGGGGATGCTCCGAGCGCCGGCTGGTCTTGCCGTCGATCGCCACGACCGTATCGCCAGCCAGCGCCGGAAGGCCGACTCGAACTCGTCCGGCGCGATCATGCCGAACACACATCCGATCGTGTCGTGAGAGGGGATGCCGTGCTCAAGCCTCATGAAGCCTCGCAACCAGTCGATCTTGGCGTGGGCCCACAGTTCAGGGCTCCCGCAGCTACCCATCCGACATCAACCCTCCGGTCAATGCCGGCTTCACCACACTGACCGCCCAGGCGAGCATCAAGCAACTGCGCAGCGGGTGATCCACCGCAATACGGTCTTCGATAGGGGCATAGCTGAACAGGCTGCTCTGCTTATGGTCGGGGCCGCGCATGGAAATAGAAGGTCGTGAATGCCTTGTGAATTGTAATTCGGCCAAAACCCTTGCTGGCGCTGTAAGTCGATTAAATCAACGTCCTGTTAAGCAACTCCACCTCTCAGATCAAGGATGCCATGCTTCAATATGGGAAAATCGGTCTACACTTGGACGCTCACAGCCGAGGATCAATGACAATCGGCAATGCGATGGAGTCTTTAGTAAGTGGCCAACAATTACAATCTCCTTTGGGTGGAACCACGATTAGTTTCTTCGGACCAGCCTACAGCGCGCAAGAAGCTAGCAATATTCTTAACAACCTAAGCGGCAACGTAAGTTCGACTGTAAAGCTGCAAAACCATGCGGCGGATTTCGTAGGATCATGGATAGGACTCAACTCTGGAACATGGGGCTCCATTCCCAAAGAAAGCAATACAATAATGCAATGGATAAACATATTCCGAGATGGCGTCCCAACGACGCACAGTTGCTATGGATCGATGAAGCCGGGATGCCAAGGCGACTATGGCACCCCAGTAACAAAAGACATAAACGCCAAGAAAAACAATTTTGATTATGCAAAAATAGCAAATCCATAATGCGATTTATTTTTCTTTTCGCACTTCTATTACCAGGATGCAGCCTAAGACAAAGCTTTCAACCCATCCCCGACTTCTATCTTCTATGGTCTAAGCCCGGGAGCAACTTTCTGGACATCCAAAAGACACTATTGGAATGTGGCTCGCCGTCGCCAGCGCCTTGGGGAAAAGACTTATTCGGAGAAAAGTATGTGGAAGTCGTCTTTTGCATGAAACAGGCCGGATACTTTTACAATGATCCCTTTGAGAAAAGCGGAAAAATATGCGAAAAGTACCACCAGTATCCCGCATGCCAACCCGGAGCGGAAATACCTCGCCCCAGTGCATCACTACGATTGAATAGTGAATATTGCAAACAGAGAACCAACCATGATTATTGCGGAAAAAACACCCCTATGCCGGAAGGATGTTCGTACAATGATTACAAGACGACACCTCCGGAATGCCTCCCTTGAAAAATGCACATAGAAAGAGGGGCTACTAGGGCAATCGCACCTACTTCGCATAATTCTATCTAAAATCCCGTTTACTTTCACGACCTTGCCCCGCACCTGTTCACAGCATCATAAATTGTGTAGTTTCCTAGCCTTTTGGGCATCCCATGAAGACAGGAATCGTCATGCCGCTGACGCAGGTGTTCGTCTCGATCTCCGACCCGCGCAGCGCGCGGCACACGCGCCATG
>Ga0116183_1004111_pt1 | contig 14404 bp, 12 predicted proteins | sample AD_UKC078_MetaG_FD_89753 | JGI IMG/M metagenome (GOLD analysis project Ga0116183, IMG submission 89753) | Active sludge microbial communities of municipal wastewater-treating anaerobic digesters from USA - AD_UKC078_MetaG | ecosystem: Engineered > Bioreactor > Anaerobic > Digestate | place: USA... | reverse complement strand
CTATGTGTGATCGGCGGGCTCGGCATCCTTTTTATCCGCTTTGGGTGGGGGATTGAAGGCGTTGCGCTCGGTGTTCTGATCGGGTCCCTGATTTATAATTATTCATTGATTGCCTATGCAAAAAGCCATTTTGCCGGTGTTAAGGAGTCGTTCCGCTTTTTTGTATTTATCAGCCTGATCTTTATTTACTTTGCGGTTGCCACATTTCTGTTTTCATCGATCGGACACGATTTGGTCTTGATGACTGTGTTGATGCGCTGCTTTCTTTACCTGCTGGCGGCAATGCCGCTTTTTTGGATCCTGGAAAAAAAAACGGGTTTTGTCACGCTTGCGATTGCCGTGATCAAAGATAAATTTCAGAAGACTCCCCATGTCATCGTCAAACAAAAAAACACGTAACCTGAAAGGAATATCTGTGCCAAAAACAAACGCGAAGAAGTTCTGGGCCAAACGTGCTCAAAAATACAACAACCTGGAGTGGGCCAACAAAGGTGATTACTTGCATGCTTTCTTGAATGCCGGAGAATTTTATCAGGATGATACCGTTCTTGATGTTGGCTCAGGAACCGGAATCATTGCCCACACAGTATCACCCTTTGTCCGTCAAGTTGTCGGAATCGATATTTCCGACGACATGCTGATGCGTGCCCACAATCCGGATTTCAAAAATGTTCAATTTACCCGAATGGACGCGCATGATTTAAAATTTAAAGCCGGAACTTTTGATAAGGTGACTGCCCGCATGTGTTTTCATCACATTATCGAACACACGCAAAAGGCGATGGATGAGTGTTGTCGGGTTTTGAAAAAAGGTGGACGAATGATTTTTTCCGAGGGGGTTCCGCCGACGAAACATGTCGTTCCGTTTTATACTGAAATGTTCAAGCTTAAGGAGGAACGGATCACTTTTATGGACGAGGATCTTGTGCGACTCATGAAAAATGCCGGTTTTAAAATGATTAAAAAAAAGATATTTTGGTCCCGGCAGTCCAGTATTCGCAACTGGCTTGAAAATAGCGGACTTCCCAAATCGACTATCGAAAAGATCTTCCGAATGCACCTTGACCTCGATGATCAGGGGAAGCGCGATTACAATATGGCGCTTAAGGACAGTGACTGTCTAATCGACATGAAATTCGTCATTTTGACGGGAGAAAAATAGATGGAAGTTCCGGAATCCATTGCTCAATTACGAGAAAAAATACAGGCGCCGCGACGCTCCGTTGATACCTGGTATGGCCGGCATGTCATGCGTTTTTTTTCAATCTATCTTACCCGGTTTTTTATTCGATGGAATTGGACACCGAATCAAGCGACGTTGCTTTCGCTTGTCATGGGGTTGGGCGGGGCCTGCTTTTTGGGAGTGGGGCTTTGGGGCATCGGCATTCTCGGGATCAATCTTTGGTACCTTGTTGATCACGTCGACGGGGAAATCGCTCGGTATACCGGAAAGACATCGGTCACCGGTTATTTTTTTGACACGGCCGTGAACTTTTTTGTGCAACCGGCGACTTTTTTTGCGATTGGGGTTGGATTAGGGTCTCCTTGGGGGGGCGCGGCCGGTGTTATTGCGGCGTTTGGAAACTTGATGCTGAGCATGATCCCGATGTGCGAGGATTCGATCCGGTTGTCCATCTGTCGAAAGAACGGGTCCCTACCGGTGAGTACTGTGCCCGAGACCCAACCGAACGCTGTCCCAGGAGTCATGAAGAGGGTCTTTGTTTTTCTCCATCGGGTGGTGACTTACCCAGTGTTTCTTCTGATCTTGACGGGCAGTTATTTGTTCTTTTTTGTTTTTCGTGTCATGCAAATGCGAACGCTCATGCTGGTCATTCTCGTATTGTATGCGGGATGCGTCAGTTTGGTCTGGATCGCGCAGTTGGTCCATAAGATCCTCACGCGAAAACTCGATCGTTCGTTTTAAATCAAATTCTCATCGTCTGTGCTGGGTGGAGGTTATGAAGATCCTTGATGTTGGATGTGGGAATAAAAAAAGAGAGGGCTCGATCGGGATCGACTCGAACCCGAAAACGCAGGCGGATGTCATTCATGATCTGAACCGCTTTCCGTATCCGTTTGAGGAGAATCAGTTCGAAGAGATCTATGTAACCCATTGTATCGAGCATCTGGATAATGTCATTGCGGTCATGGAGGAGCTTCACCGGATCGGGAAGTCCGGCTGCCGGGTTATCATCGAAGCCCCGTATTTCAGCGGCCAAGACGCGTTCAGCGATCCGACTCACAAGCATTTCTTTACCTCCCGGAGCTTTGATTATTTTACCGGGGATTTTCCCGAGTTTTCCTTTTATTCGAGCAAGGCCCGTTTCAAAAAACTCGACTTTCACATTGATTTTTGGAAAGTTCACATGCTTGGAGGGGTGAGGTTGCAGAATTATTTAGGGTGTGGATTCCTCGCGAACCAGCTTACCGGTATTTACGAGAAATTCTTTGCCTTCATTTTTCCCGCGCAGTCGATCCGGTATGTGCTTGAGGTCGTGAAGTGACCCGTCAAATTAGCGAGGCGCGAATCGTGATTCTAAACTATAACGGGGAGGACCTCCTTACGGAATGTCTTCCGTCCATTGTGGAGGCGGCGCATTGCTCCAGGCGAAGGACAGTTGTGACGGTACTGGACAATCGGAGTACGGACGGTAGCGTGGAGCTCCTTCGAAAGCGGTTTCCTACGGTGGAAGTTATGGTAGCGGCTCAAAACCGGATCCTTTTTTCATACAATGACGCGCTGGCCCGAATGACGGAACCCGTTGTGATTCTCTTGAATAATGATATCCGGGTTGACAAGAACTTTGTGGATCCGTTGATTGATCCTTTTGAGCGGGATGAACGTGTTTTTGCGGTTGGCGCGCAGTGTCGTGATTTTGACGGAAAGGGATTCCAGGGGGAAAAATCGATCGCTGGCATGCGCTGGGGCCTTTTCTGGACTGATTCCCGTTACCGGGGATACGAGAAAGACATCGAGCGCCCTTCCTGGACCGCGCAGGTCGCTCTTGGCGCGTTCGATCGGGAAAAATTCCTTCAACTGGGCGGGTATGACGACCTTTATTTTCCGGGTCTCTGGGAAGACACCGATATCTCATTCCGGGCCTACCGCCGGGGCTGGCACTGTCTTTATGAGCCCCAAAGCATTATTTATCATAAGGGGCAGGTTTCGTTTCATCGGGAATACGGTTCCCGCGAACGTGCGGTGATCGCCTACCGTAATACGTTCCTTTTCATGTGGAAGAATCTTCGTGAGAGTTCGCTGGCCCTGTCTCAATGGTTCTGGGTTCCGCTACGCATCTTGGTGACACTGGCGAAAGGGAACACCGGCCTCCTGATCGGTTTTTTCCGGGCGTTTCGGATGCGCCATCGTGTGGCTTCCGGGACTGACCAAAACTGCCCCCGGCCAGAACGAACGATTCGGCAAGTGTTATCGATTATAAGCTCACGCGATTGGAGGCCCTAATATGGAGCTTTCCGTTGTCCTGATCGTCAAAAATGAGGAGAAGCATCTTGAGGAGTGCCTTTCGGCTTTGCGTTTTGCCGATGAAATCGTGATCGTTGATTCGGGAAGCACGGACAGGACGGTTGACATTGCCAAAGGGTTTACGGACAAGGTTTTTTCTAATGCCTTCTCGGACTTCAGCTCGCAGAAGAATTTTGCCGTCTCTCAGGCGGCGGGGAAATGGATCCTTGTCGTTGATGCCGATGAGCGCGTGTCGCCTGAACTTGCCGCAGAGATCCGTGCGGTGTGTTCCAAAGGGGAGGGGTGCGTTGCCTACCGCATTCATCGTCAAACGTATTTCCTGGATAAACGAATGCGTTTTAGCGGTATGCAGGATGATCGGCCGATCCGCCTTTTTAAACGCGGGAGCGGACGGTTTGAACAACCGATCCATGAATACTACCGTTGCGAAGGAGCCGTCGGTGACCTCAAGAACGACTTGATCCATCATACGACTCCCACGATTGATGTGGAGATCAGTAAAACAGAGCTTTATACCGATCTCGAGGCCCGTTTTCTGATAGCGCAGGGTGTGCGGCCGAGTTTCTGGAATTCGATGAAGCCCTTGCTGGTCTTTGTGCGTTTATATTTCTTCAGGCTTGGTTTTTTGGATGGGATGCCGGGTCTTCAATACGCGTATTTTTCGGCGCGGTACTGTTTCCGTAAATACCGGAAGTTCAACGAACTTTATCAGCAGGCCGTGCTCGAAACGAAGATCAAAGAACGGTTTGACGATTTTGCAAAAACTCTCCCCAAAAAGATTTGTCGTTCCGATAGCCGCCTGAATGCTCTACTTGCAGCCTGCGGGTCGCTTAAGGATAAAAAAGTCCTTGAAGTGGGTTGTGGTAAAGGGAGATTTGTCGAAGTAATGCTTGAAAATGGCGCGGCGGTTACGGGGGTTGATCCTTCAGATGTATTGCTTGAGGATGCTCGAAAGCTGAAGGGTGGAACTTTTTTGCAATCGAGCGCAAGCCAACTTCCGTTCGAGGACGGTACGTTTGATATAGTGTACACAGTGGAGGTTGTAGGACATTTGCCGCTCCTAGAGCGGTCTATCGCAGAGATGTCCCGCGTCCTTAAAAAGAATGGATGCCTTGTAATCGTTGACCGCAATAAGTTCTCGATCAATCACAAGCGGTTCCTGGCACCCAATTTTTTGATCAAGCGCTGGCATGAACTCAAAGATCACTGGATTTATCCCAAGGGCTTTCCGTTTCGCGAACGGTGGTTTTCAAAATCGGGGCTCAGCCGTCTTCTACGGAGATATTTCGCAAATGTTACAGCGTCATACATTGAATCAGACGGAGAAAAACGCTGCCCTTGGCATTTCCTCTTCGATCTCATTCCGATGGCACGAGTCTTTGTGCTTTGGAAAGGTGTGAAAAACTGATGAATCTTGAAGTGGTCGTTTTGGGGAGGTCATTGCCGTTGGAACGGTGTCTCGGGCAGATCGGAACACCCTTTCGGACGCTCAAGATGGATGATCCCGTTCCTCAGGAGAGCGCCGCCTATGTTGTTGTCTCTGACTCGCCCGAGGTTCTCGCCTTGGCCGGCCGGCTTTTGTCGCAAGGATTGGCGGTGATCATGCCGGAATCTTTTTGTGGCCGTCTCGATAGCGGGCCTCTGCGATTTACCTATCCCGATCACCTATTGTGTTTCTCGGAAGAACGGATCCGCAAACAATTTGATGTTGCCGGTTTGCATCCCACGGAATCTGTTGCGGTTCGGTCGACCGCTCATACAGTGTTTTTCTTTTTGAAATTATTGACACAGGTTTTTGAAGTACAGGGGTTGCTGTTTCCCGCGCTTGGCTTTTATCCGTCAGGGAAACGGAGTTTATTCTCTTGTCGTATTGATGCGGATGAGTGGGATGAAGCTGTTTGCGATCCCTTTTTCCGGAAGTTAAAACCTTACAGCAGGGGAGTCTCCGTATTTTTTTCTGCCGCTAATTATTCAGGTTCCCCAAACACGATCCGGGATTGTGCGGCGGCGGGGGCCGAGGTTCTGTCGCACGGGTATTATCATTACACCTACCGCTCGGCCCGGCAGAACCGTCTTAATCTTGCGAAAGCATCCGAGTTTTTAAATGGATTGGGTATCTTCTCACGGGGATTCGCGGCCCCACACGGTCGCTGGAATCAGGGTCTCCAGAAGGTGCTTGAAGACTTGGGATATTTGTATTCTTCTGATTTTTCTTACGACTATGATAGCTTTCCGTCCTATCCCTTTTCGCGGGATGGTTTTTCGCGAGTATTGCAGATCCCAATCCATCCTGTTTGTAGCGGTGTTTGTCTCGAGGCTTCGCGTTCGGGATTCACTCATCAGATTCTGTTACCTTATTTTAAAGATGTCTTTTTGCGAAAGTATTATGCTGGTCTTCCCGTAATTTTTTATGATCATCCGACGGCTTGGGCCGTGGAAAACTTCAAATTGATCGAGAAGTGGTTTGATCTCGCCAAGGAATTTTCGGATGTATGGATATGCCCGATGGGTGACTTTGCGACTTGGTGGTCACAGCGGACAGAGGTTAATGTTAGGCTTGATCAATCACCCCATGGTTCTACAGTACGAATTTCATGCGAGACTTTACCGCGTTCCTCGCAGTTGTTTTCTTTAAATTTGTTTCGTCAAGACGCCAGTGAATATGCTCCAGTTGGTCTTCGAGAAGGGGTAAGCAATTTTGATGTTTCAGGGGCGTCGTTTTTAAAGCGCGAAACTGGCGCTCCGGACGCGGCGATACCGGTTTTCGAACGGAAATGGAGTTTGCGTCTCAAGGCCACGGTGAAAGAGTTCCTGGACTGGGAGACTACTACGCCGTCGGACTTGCTTTTGGCGGATGATTTTTCGAGTTTTTTAAAAAAAATGGCACGGCTTTCTTTTGACCGTGTTAGACTACGCCATAACGATCAGAACTGTGAACAAAAGGGAAAAACCAAGAGTCTTCGCAATAAAATATTCATCGAGAGGAATCAAAGATGACGAACAAAGCTTTTATCACAGGGATCACGGGGCAAGATGGTTCTTACCTGGCAGAATTACTTTTATCTAAGGGGTATGAAGTGCACGGTATAGTCCGTCGTGTTGCTCTTGAGGATCCCAAGCACCGAACCTGGAGGATCAATCACATTCGTGATCGCGTGAAATTGCATTCGGCGTCGCTAGAAAGTTATGCGAGTGTGTTTAATGTTGTTGAAAAAATACGTCCGGATGAATGTTATCACCTGGCGGCTCAGAGCTTTGTCAGTTATTCATTTGAAGATGAGTTTTCGACAATGAACACAAATATTGACGGAACCCATGCTATTCTTTCAGCGCTAAAAGAACGGGCCCCAAAGTGTCGCTTTTATTTTGCGGGATCCAGCGAAATGTTTGGAGTTGCTCCGCAAAGTCCGCAGAACGAAACCACGCCGCTGATGCCCAGATCTTCATATGGCATCTCAAAGCTTGCCGGTTATCACCTGACGCGCAATTATCGTGAAGCTTATGGAATGTTTGCCTGTAGCGGTATCCTCTTTAATCATGAATCGCCTCGCCGAGGGTTTGAATTCGTGACGCGCAAGATCACGAATGCCGTCGCGCGTATCAAACTGGGCCTCGAAAAGGAGCTTCGACTCGGAAATCTCGATGCGAAAAGAGACTGGGGGTTCGCCGGAGATTATGTCAAAGCCATGTGGCTCATGTTACAACAGGAAAAACCCGATGATTTTGTCGCGGCAACAGGAGAAACCCACACGATCCGAGAATTCCTTGATCTTGCATTCGATCATGTCGGTCTTGATTGGAAGAAGTTCGTTAGCACGGATAAACAGCTTTTCCGTCCCGCTGAGATATTTGAACTCAAGGGGGATTATTCCAAAGCGCGCAAGATCTTAAACTGGAAGCCGGAAGTCAGTTTTACGGAATTAGTCCATATGATGGTCGACGCCGATCTCGAACGCCACCAAGCCCATCTTTCCGCGAAAGTCTAAGATGCAGTCGAGTATCCTTTTTGTTTTTGGGACGCGGCCGGAGGCGCTGAAAATGGCGCCGGTGATAGAAGCCTTTCACGGGCAGAAACAGTTTAAGGTTTTGACGTGCCTGACGGGCCAGCACCGGGAAATGGTTGATCAAGTCCTTCGGCTTTTCAGGATCAAAACCGACTTCGACCTGAACTTGATGGAAAAAGGCCAGACTTTGGGAGACCTTACGGCGCGTGTCTTTGGAAAAATGGAAGAGGTTTTCAATAAAGTAAAGCCGGATCTCCTTTTTGTGCAAGGGGACACGACCACCGCGTTCGCGGTCGCGCTGAAAGCCTTCTATTCCCGTATCCCGGTCGCGCATATTGAAGCCGGCCTCAGGACTTTTGATAAGTATCAGCCGTTTCCGGAAGAAATTAACCGGGTCCTGATCTCTCATCTTGCCGACTATCATTTTCCCCCAACGGCCGCGGCGCGGTCGAATCTTTTGCGGGAAGGTGTCCCTTTAACGCGAATTCATGTCACCGGAAATACTGTTGTGGATGCCTTGAAGTCGATACGGCCGAAATTGCGTTCCGCGTCCCTGCCGGTTCTGAAAAAGGTTGATCCATCCCGGAAGCTCATTCTTGTTACGGCCCACCGGCGGGAGAGTTTCGGGAAGCCGCTCGCCGAGGTTTGCAAGGCTTTGAAAGACCTTGTCAGAAAACATCCGGACATTGAGATTATCTATCCTGTGCATCTAAATCCGAACGTTCAGCGAACCGTCCGGAAAGCCCTTCAGGGAACACCCCGCGTTCACCTGATTGAGCCGCTTGATTATGTCGAATTTTTGATGATTATGGACCGTTCTTATCTCATTTTGACAGATTCCGGCGGTGTGCAGGAAGAAGCGCCATCTTTCCGGAAACCGGTGCTTGTCATGCGGGAAGTCTCCGAACGGATGGAGGGGGTCAAGGCCGGACTGGCGAAACTCGTCGGGACCGACCGAAAGAAGATTGTCCGGGAGGCTTCGCGGCTGATCGCGTCCCGCGGGGCATACCGGACGATGACAGGGAAGAAAAACCCTTACGGGGACGGTCGCGCGTCCGAACGCATTTTGAGTATTACGGCCCGAACCCTCAAATGCCGCGAATAAGCCATAAAACCGATGATAAGAATAATGTTTACTAGCTGGCAATATTCGGCGATAATTTAGTCTATGGAATACATCAACCGCACGATTCAGGATGGTCTGTCGCGTTCTCTGGCAAGGAACAAGAGCGTTATTCTTCTTGGAGCCAGACAGACCGGGAAAACCACAATCGCTCAACGGTTTTCACACGAACTCCTTATTACCTTTATCCGGCCGGATGTGCGCCAGCGTTATGAAAAAACTCCCCATCTTTTAAAGGGGGAGGTGGAGGCTCTTGGTTCCCGGGGTCCCCAAAAGCGTCCGCTTGTTATTCTTGATGAGGTCCAGAAAGTTCCCGTTATTCTTGATGTGGTCCAGGATCTGATTGACAGAGGCAAGGCAAATTTTATTTTGACAGGTTCAAGCGCCCGGAAACTCCGTCGGGGCGCCTCCGTTAATTTTCTTCCGGGACGTGTTGTTTCGCTTCGCATGGACCCATTTGATCTTCGCGAAGCCCCGACCGACGATCTTCTTTCCCGCCTGCTTTATGGCTCTCTGCCGGGAATTCTCTCGGTTCCGGATCCGTCAGATAAAGACACAGATCTGATGTCCTACGTCACCACCTATCTTGAAGAAGAGATCCGTGCTGAAGCCGTAGTGCGCAAAATAGGCGATTTTGCGAGATTTCTGGAACTGGCCGCGGCAGAATCCGGAAGGATTGTAAACCTGCTCAAATTGTCCCAGGAGATCGGAGTTTCTCACACCACGATCGGGGCCTATTACCAGATCCTCGAAGATTGCCTGATCGCGGATCGCATTGAACCCCTTACCCAAAGCCGGACTCGGAAAAAACTTACAAAGTCAGCGAAATATCTTTTTTTTGATCTCGGTGTCCGGCGAATCGCCGCCCGGGAAGGAGACCGACTTTCCCGGGAAACCCTTGGATCGATCTTCGAACAATTTGTCGGGCTCGAGTTATTGCGGGGATGCCGGTCGAAAATGAAAGGCGCGAAACTGCTCTTTTGGCGTGATCCCGATGGACCCGAAGTCGACTGGGTGATCGATGATGAGGGCCGCTATACCCCTGTGGAAGTTAAATGGACGGATAGGCCGACGTCCTCAGATATCCGTCATTTGGAAGTTTTCCTTTCTGAATATCCTTCCGCCCAAAAAGCCTGTCTTGTTTGTCAGGTGCCCCGCAAGGTCAAGTTGGGCGACAATGTTTTTGCACTGCCCTGGCAAGACGTCCATGGACTGATCGCATGAAAGTTGCTTTTTACGTTTATCCCACAGCGTTTCAAAATCCCGGAGGCGGGGAAGTTCAGCTTCTCAAGACAAAAGAGGCCCTTGAAAAACTGGGCGTCCCGATAAAACTTTTCGACATCTGGAACGACCGGCTCAGGGATTTTGATATTCTTCACGTATTCGGCTCCGTCAAAGACGCGCTTCCGATGATGGAAGAAGCGAAACGGGTTGGCGTCAAGGTTGTGCTTTCGACTATCTGCTGGTACAGCTGGAAGTCCGCGCTCGGAACTTATGGTTCCCTTGGCGCGAAAGCCGGGGCCCTGGCGCGGCATGCCGCAAAGGTTTTTTTTCCATTTGTCCCGTCCCGGCGCAAGCGGATGATGGAGCTTGCGGATATTCTGATGCCGAATTCCGTGATGGAAGCGGAGCAACTCCGCCGATTCTTCAACGTTCTGAAAGAAAAAATCCGTGTCATTCCGAACGGAGTCGATCCGGTTTTTGCCGATGCCAAACCTGACGCGTTTGTTGAAAAATATGGATTGAAAGATTTTGTGCTCACTGTCGGGCGCATTGAACCCCGGAAAAACCAGCTCAATATGATCCGCGCCCTGAGTGGTACGGGTATTCCTTACGTTCTTATTGGCGATCCGGTCAAAAGTTATCCCGAATATTATGAGGCATGCCGGAGAGCAGCCGGATCCAATGTCCATTTTCTTGGGAATATCCCGCATGAGAGCGAACTCCTGCGTTCCGCTTATGCCGCCTGTGACACTTTTCTTCTCGCGAGCTGGCTTGAGACGCCGGGGTTGGCCGCGCTTGAGGCCGGTCTGGCCGGCGCCAAAATTGTGATCACGTCAGAAGGCGCGACGCGGGAATATTTCAAGGAGAATGCGGTTTACGTCGATCCGCGGCGCCCCGGGAATATCTGTGCGGGCGTACGTCAATCTCAAAAATTATCCAAAACTACAGGATTGCTGAAAGCGTCCATTCTCGACCGTTATCTCTGGGGACGAGTCGCGGAAAAAGTTCTTGCTGAATACCAGGTATTATTGCGAAAATAGCCCATGAAAATTTCTGTGGTCGCGCCTGTTTATAACGAGGAAGGATGTCTTTCTGAATTTTACCGACGGATCCGCGCGGTTATGGATCCGCTAAAAATCAATATGGAATAAATAAGAAAATCGCGTGTCAATCGTTCTCTGATCGAAAGAAACCTTTCGATTGTAAGCGGAGTTGGTGTATGGAGTTTAGGCTTCGGCACGGCCATTTTGGGGTGGCTACTATAATTTTTTTTCTGGTATGCGCTTGGACTATTTTTCTTGTTCAGGCGCTTCCAGCAGGTGATCTTGACGACTGGGACAAGATTATTTTGTCTCGCGAGATGCCGTGGGGCCAATTTGCCAAGAGTTTTTTTACTCCCTGGTCACAAAGCCACAATTGGGTGGGACAGACCGATCGCTATGACGAGGTCTACTACAAGCGCATCGCAATGCCGATGCTACTCAAGCTCTCCCAGCAATGGTTCGGGTTGAGTTCTTTCGGGTTTTATGTAACCACCAAACTTCTTTTTTTTGCGGGTTCTGTCACAGTTGTTTTTCTTCTCATGGCGCAAGTTGTCCCGCTTCTTTTTGCGATCTTGGGTGCTCTCGTGTTTCTTTTTGTACCTGCGCACTACAGCCATGCGTTGTGGATCGCGGATCCAGCGACGATCGCTTACTTCTTCTTATTCTTGGGGTTACTTCTTTTTTCGATAATCATCAGGCAGCCATTGGAAGCACAGCCCCCCCGGCGTTTTTGGACGTTTCTTGGAGGTATGTTTATCGCTGGATGGTTTGGTATCAGAACAAAAGAGCTTCTCTTGGTTCTGCCTTTGACTGTTTTTCTTTATTCGATGCTCAATTTCAGATATTGGAAATTAAATCCGATACGATGGCTCGCTCTCAACGTTGCGATGGCCGTCATTGCGTTCCAGATAGTTCCGATCCTTCATCTTACGACGAGTGGAGCGTCGGCGTTACAATTCAATCCCTCGACGCTTTTGCGCATGCTTTTCTTCAACTATGAATGTGGCTATGACAACGAAGTCCGTTCTGCCTTCTTTTCCTTTGCCCATGTTTTTCCGGTGTCCATAGCTAGAACTCTTGGCATCTTCCTCCTTTGGGCCGGAGGCATTTCTACCGTTGTTTACATCTGGCGGCGATGGATCAAGCCCGACGGATCCATGCGGCGTTTTTTAGCCAGTCCGGTGATCACCGTAAGCGTGATTTGGTTTTTAGTCGAATTGCCGTTTTTCACGATGTTTCAGCCGGATCCTCGATATTTCAGCGGAACTATGGCCCCGCTAGTTGTTTTGATGGCGCGGCTTTTTTACTGTGTGCTTAGCGGGAAAAGAAATTGGTATAAAATCCTGCTTGCCGGTTTATTGGTTGGTGGATTGAGTTTCAACATCGTTGAAAATATCCAGCATTCCATATCGTTGCGAATTATGATCGGTAAGAGAATGAATTATTTCTGGAACACTGCCGCCTATATTCTCGCGGACCTTAAGAATATTTCGAATCCGGAAAGGCTTGATGTGGCAAATTTTTATGCGCCCATTAATTGCTCCAGATCGGGGATGGATACGATTGACGATCATATTTATTATGTCGATCTTGGATTCGACATGTGGAACAAAATCCCGTCGGAGAAGGATACTATTGTAGATTTTCGTGAGAAGGCCGGGAAGGGGTTTATTTATTACGCAACATTCAAGGAACTGGATCTTGCTAATTTCCCGGACATTTCACTGGTTTCGATTGTTGACGGAAGGAATCATTCGAGCGTATTCGAAAAGGTTGTTTTTGCGAAAAAGAAAAAGCGTCCTGCGCTCCTTCGGGTCTACAAATGTCAACCGGATTCCGTCCGAGGGAAAGGTCATAATCTGATATCGGATGGAGAATCAAATTCTTCCTGATGCGGGGAATTGATTTACTAAGTTTATCTGACGTTTTCCGCCGGATGGCGTTTGGTAAAAAAACAGGTATTGTGACGTTATGGAAACCCCCAAAAGTAGTTTTTCGAAATTTCGAGTGCTTGACATCCTGGTCATTTTGGCAGGTTTTTCCGCGATCTTTTTTCTGCTGACGAACGGAGTCCCGCTGGTCCAGGCGGGATGGATGGGAGAGCTTGGAAAGAAGAGCCGGTATGTCCGGCTGATGATCGTTTCTGTCGCGGTTTTTTCGATCCTGATGTTTTGTATCCGCTGGCGATGGCCGGAGATTTTCAAATGTCTTTTCTGGGCCCGGTTGTGGCATGCCGTTTGCCAAATTCCGCTCCGGTATCTGACGGCGTTTTTTTTCATCCTCTATGCCGTAACCATGACGGCAGTCGGTTTTGAAAGGCACCTGGCTCTTGAGACGCGTGCCTTTGATCTCGGGATCTTCGCGCAGGCGGTCTGGAATACTTTGCAAGGGGACTGGTTTTTTTCGTCGATCAAGGAAAATATCAACCTGATGGGGGACCATGTCAGTCCGATTCTCATTCTGACGGTGCCTTTTTACGCCATCTGGCCGGATCCGCGGACTCTGATCCTTCTTCAGGCGCTTGCGGCGGCGAGTTCACTGATCCCGCTGGCCCTGATCGCACGCGATAAACTTGAAGACCGCTCGCTTGTCCTGATCTTTCTTCTCATGTTTTTTTTCTATTCGCCGATGCGGGCCGCGCTTCATGAGGATTTTCATCCGGAGGTCCTAGCGGAACCGTTCCTCTGGTGGGCGTTCTTTTTTTTAGATAAGGGAAGGGTGGCGCGTTTTCTCCTGTGTCTTGTCGTTGCGGCGACGGGGAAGGAGAATTTTTTAGGGATCACGTTCATGCTCGGGCTCTACGCATTCTTCCGCAAGAAGAACCGCCCGGTGGGCGTCGCAGTCGCGATGATCTCTGTGACGCTCTTTCTCTGGGAGATCAAATGGCTTGTTCCACATTTGTCCGAAGCCAAATACTTCTACGGCGGTAACTACGCGAGCATGCTTTCAGATCCGGTCAACGGGATTGGGAAGATGATTTTTGACGGAGAGCGGTGGGGCTACGCATTCAAAGTGTTTCTGCCATTTCTCTATCTTCCATTTTTCCATCTACCGACTCTGGCTCTCGCGGCTCCGGTATTTTTTCAGAATCTTCTCTCCGCCAACGATTCGATGCGAAGTTTTAATTATCATTATTTCACGGGAATGACGCCCTTTCTTTTTATCTCGACCCTTTTCGCTATCGACCGCCTCCGGGGCCGGTTTTCATGGTTTGCTGAACGTTTAGGGCTGATCGGATTTATCCTGCTTGCCGTCAGCGTGATCCGTTCCGGGCCGTCCGAATACTGGTTTTACAGGAACATCCATTCGAACCGGAGCGCGCACACGGAGATGATCCGGAAAAAACTCGCCGGCGTGCCGCCCGAAGCTCGAGTTCTTACTCATAACTCGTTAATCCCGCAGGTATGTAACCGTAAATATGTCTATCAGTTCAATTACAACCCGTCACCAACCAAACTGGAATTCGCCGAAAAGTACGGGGCGGATGTTGTGATTTGGGACGAGCGATTATGGGAGCCGGGTACGG
>Ga0116183_1004104_pt1 | contig 14418 bp, 16 predicted proteins | sample AD_UKC078_MetaG_FD_89753 | JGI IMG/M metagenome (GOLD analysis project Ga0116183, IMG submission 89753) | Active sludge microbial communities of municipal wastewater-treating anaerobic digesters from USA - AD_UKC078_MetaG | ecosystem: Engineered > Bioreactor > Anaerobic > Digestate | place: USA... | reverse complement strand
TCCTTTATTTTTTTGCTGTCCCCTTGGCTGGCGCGGCAGTCGCCCCTGCGGCAGGTGCTGTGGCCCCTTCGGCGCCTTCTTTAGCTTCCTTGACTTTCTTCACTTTAATCTTGAGCGACTTCACTTTGGGAAGATTATAAATGGACTCACGGTCATTCCACTTTCCACCTTCCTGAAGTTTTTTGACGCGCTCAAAACGTTTAAGGACATTGCGATGTTTTACACCGACCGAATCGAAACGAAGACTGGGATGCTGAGACATACTTAAACAGGCTCCTTTAATAGTGATTGAGAATTCCGGGAAAGCGTTCCGCTCTCAGAGGTGCGTATTATACTGATGCGTCAGACAAATGGCCAGCCTGTTTTTCTCATAAATTTCAGATTTTGTGAACCGGGAAAACCATCAGGAATGGATGCTGACCAAGCCTGGCAACAACAGTGACATCAAAGCACAAAAATAGTGCCGCCACACTCTGGCTCTGGAAAATCTCCATCCAAAAATCCAGGGGCTTGTTTTTACCTCAAAAGCATAAGATCAAGCGGGCATGTTGCGAACGTAGGCGTCACTTGCGATGATGTTCTGGGATCGCAGTTGCCGCAAATACTGATCGGCCTCTTTTTTGGAGGGAAAACCGGAAAGGCAAACCTGCATGTACTTGCCACTCGGGACAATAAACGCCTTCTCTCCCTTTTGGGTAAGCTTTTGCACTTCCTTCTCGGCCGCCGAACGCGTCAGGTAGATTACATGTTGAATGGTGTATTTACCATCCGGCCGAGCAGACGAGATGGACCGATTTTCCGAAGTAGAAGTCGCGGTAACGGCTGAAGGAGCCGGTTGAGGCACGGTCGCCACCACGGCGGTTTCAACTAATTCCGTCTGCGGCTCCTCATAAAGAATAAGATTCTTGGAAATTGGGGGGAGAGATTGATCGACCGGTTTAGGGTTAACAGCTTTAATCACCTGATCATGCCGGATCGAGCGTTTTCCCTTCTCAAAACCCAACGAAAAAACAACGGCATAAAAAACCATCAGAACTAAAACAATCCCGATCGTCTGATCCAGCCGAAGTGACAAAAAAGTCCGTTCGAGAAGATGCTGTTTGGCTCCGGGCGTTTCTGATTCAGTGCAAGTCTGGGACTGCGAGTTGATGTCAAATAATTCCGTTTGCATAAAAAATTCCTCCGCGGAGGATTTAACGGCAAACAGGCGTCAAGACTTGATGAGATTTTGGAAAAATAATGGGGTGGTGTTTGAACAACGGATAAAAAAAGTCCGCCTTGCGGTCCGGCTTACTTGACAAGCCTGATTCTCTTCGGCGGCCACCAAATCACTGAAGCTTTGCCAATCACATCCTTGCGGGGTACAAATCCCCACTGACGGCTGTCCGCCGAATGCGCGGAATTATCTCCCAACGTAAAATAATGACCGTCCGGAACCTTGATAATACGTCCCGACGCGCCATACTCCCAGTCTTCAACGTTGTAGTAATGATTTTTGCTAAAAGGCGGCCGGGTCATTGGTTTTCCATCCACCAGAATAACCCCGTCACGGATTTCTATCGTCTCCCCGGGAAGCCCGACAAGTCGTTTAACAAAGTCCTTTTTCCGGTCAAGCGGATACTTGAACACAATCACATCCCCTCGCGCTGGTTCGTGGAAACGATAAGAAATTTTATCCACAAAAATCTTGTCTTCTTCGATAAACGTCGGCTTCATGGAACCGGAAGGGATTTTGTAAGGGCCAATAATAAAGGTCCGGATCGCGATCGCAAGGATCGCGGCAATCAGGAGCGGTTCTCCCCAATTTTTCCATTTGAGATACGCCCACTTTTTAAAATCCGTTCGGGCGAACACAATATCCCGCGCGATTTTTTCGCGATACACAAACAAGGCTACGGCAAATACGATGCTCCAGAAAATCCAGATTTTCATAGTTTACTCCACTTTTAAAACGCTGATGAAGGCTTCCTGCGGGAGATCCACTCTCCCGATTTTCTTCATCCGTTTTTTCCCTTCCTTTTGACGTTCCCAGAGCTTTCGCTTCCGGGTAATGTCTCCCCCGTAACATTTGGCGGTTACGTTCTTTTTCATCGCGCTGATAGAGTCCCGCGCAATGATCTTGGAACCGACCGCGGCCTGGATGACAACCTCGAACATTTGCCTTGGGATCACTTCTTTGAGTTTTTCCACAAGAGACCGCCCCCGTTGATAAGCCTTCTCCTTGCATGTGATGGACGACAGGGCGTCCACCGGCTCTCCGTTAATCAAAACGTCAAGTTTCACGAGTTCGGACGGCTTGTGCCCGATAAATTCATAATTCAACGATCCGTATCCGGCTGTCATGGACTTAATTTTGTCGTAAAAATCCATCACCACCTCGGAAAAGGGAATCTCGTAGGTCAAAACAGCTCTCGTTGGATCCAGATACTCCGTGCTTTTGTAAATCCCGCGCCGGTCCTGGCAAAGTTGCATCACCGCGCCCAAAGTGTCCGTCGGCACCATAAGGCGCGCGAGAATGTAAGGTTCATCGATCGTCTCCATCATCGTCGGATGCGGAAGTTTGGTCGGGTTATCAAGTTCGATAATCTCCCCCTTTTTCGTCAGGATCTGATACACCACGCTCGGAGCTGTAATAATGAGCTCAAGGTTGAACTCACGTTCGAGGCGTTCCTTGACAATGTCCATGTGTAAAAGCCCCAAAAAGCCACACCGGTATCCAAACCCCAGAGAGGCCGAAGTCTCGGGCTCATAAACAAATGAAGAATCGTTCAACCGGAGTTTCGAGAGCGCAACACGTAGCAAGGGAAAATCCTTCGCGTTAATCGGATAAAGTCCGCAAAAAACCATCGGCTTGATTTCCTGATAACCGGGAAGAGGCTCCAGCGCCGGAGCCGCCGCCAGGGTCAGCGTATCGCCGATTTTTACTTCGGCCACTTCCTTGATGTTGGCAGTCATGTAGCCAACCGCACCGACCCCCAATGCTTCCACCGCTTCAGGTTTTGGACTAAAAATCCCGATTTCCAGCGCCTCCTGCTGGGTCCCGGTTTGCATCATAAGCACCTGGTCATGGGTGCGGAGCGTACCTTCCATGACCCGAAAATACGTAATCACCCCCTGATAGGTGTCATATTTGGAATCAAAAATAAGCGCCTTGAGTGGCTTCTCCGGATCTCCCTGGGGCGCGGGAATCCGGTCGATGATTGCATCCAAAATTGATTCCGCCCCCTCCCCGCTCTTCGCGCTGGAAAGAATCACCGTTTGCTCGTCAACGTTTAAAAATTGCGCGACTTCTTTCCTGACTTTTTCAGGTTCCGCGGTCGGAAGATCGATCTTGGTCACCACCGGAATAATGGTCAGATTGCGTTCCATGGCGAGATAAAGATTAGTCACGGTCTGAGCTTGAATCCCTTGTCCCGCGTCAACCAACAACAAAACACCCTCGCAGGCCGCGAGACTCTTTGAAACTTCGTAAGTAAAATCAATGTGCCCAGGTGTATCAATGAGATTAAGCCAGTGGTCCTTGTAGTGAATGCGAACGGCGCGAGCCTTGATCGTAATCCCCCGCTCCCGCTCAAGGTCCATATCATCCAGAATTTGTTCGCGAAATTCCCGTGCTGTGATCGCTCCGCTATTGAGCAAGAGACGATCCGCAAGAGTCGATTTGCCGTGATCAATATGCGCGATAATGGAGAAATTTCTTATCTTCGAGGGTAACATTACAAAGATTTCTTGGCGGCTTCTTTAAATTCGGCAATCACCTTGCCACGGTCCGGCTTTCCAAAAATGGCACTCCCGGCAACCAAAACATCCGCGCCAGCTTCGATAACCTGGGGAGCCACCTGCGGGTCAATCCCGCCATCAACGGAAATCAGTCCCTTAAATTGTTGCCGGCAAACCCTGATTTTGGAAACCTGGGCTGGCATAAACGCCTGTCCTCCGAAGCCGGGCTCCACTGTCATGACAAGCACAAGATCCAGATCTGCCCAATAAGGCGTCAGCGACTCAGCCGAGGTTCCGGGCTTGAGCGAAATTCCGGCCCGGGCACCCAATGATTTGATTTCGGCAAGACACTTTCCTACGTCCTTTTCCGCCTCAACGTGAATGGTAATCCAGTCGGCGCCGGCCTTGCGAAAATCAGCAATATACCGGATCGGTTGATCGATCATCAAATGCACGTCCAGAGGCAGGGAAGTTACTTTCCGGATCGCCTTGACCACAAGAGGTCCGATCGTAAGGTTTGGCACAAAATGTCCGTCCATCACATCCACGTGTAGAACATCACAACCGGCACGTTCAACATCCCGAATCTCTTCCGCCAAGCGGCTGAAATCCGCGGACAGAAGACTGGGGGCGATCAAAACACGTCTCATTCAATCACCAATCCCTTCCGGATTGCCTTTTGCATGGGCTCATTAACCGGCCCCACCACGGCCAGATTGAGTCGTTGCGTGCGGAAAAGACTCCTCGCGACTTCCCGAATTTCTTCCTGGGTCACTTCTTCAATTTTTCGCCGGATATCTTCTTTATTGGGCAATTCATTCGCGCAAAGCAGTTTTTCCCCCGCCCATAACAGATGATCCAGCGTGTCCTCAACACCGAGATAAACCTGACTCATAAAATAGTCCTTGGCGCGCCGCAATTCCCCGGGCGTCACCATTTTTCGTGTCACTTTGTCCAGTTCTTTCAGAATCACTCGCACGGCAAGTTCCGTTTTGACGGTCTCCACGCCGGCAGAAATGGTAAAGGCTCCGGCATCCGCGTAAGCAGAAACGCCGGATTTGATCTCATAGGCCAACCCGCGTTTTTCCCGGACTTCATCAAACAAGCGGCTTGACATATTCGCGCCCAGAATAATGTTAAGAAGTCCCAGCTTGTAGCGATCCGGATGCATCCTCGCGAGGGCATGAAACCCTATCACAAAATGGGTTTGTTCCGTTTTTTTCTCATGAAAACAGATCCGGGGTTTCGTCTGCCGACTTTCTGCCTTCACAAATCCTAGGCCCTTCTTCCCCTGTCGGGAAGTATAGATCGACTGAACCCGTTCTACCACCTCAGCGTGGGAAATAGTTCCCGAGACCGCCACCAGAATATTCGCGCATTGGTACTGCCGCGTCATGTAAGCCGCCATGTCCGTACGCGTAAGCTTCGCGACCGATTCGGCCGTTCCCGCGACGGACCGTCCAAGCGACTGCCCAGGCCAGAGAAGTTCACCCATTAGCTCGTGCGCGTGGTGAGACGGAAGGTCGTGGTACATTTTGATCTCTTCAAGAATGACCGGTTTTTCGCGATTAAATTCATCCAGCGGCAAAGTCGCGTTCAGCACCATATCCGAAAGCACGTCCAGGGCTCTGGGATAATGTTCCTTTAAAAGCTTCGCGAAATAACAAGTTACCTCTTCACCCGTGAAGGCATTGAGAATACCGCCCACGCCCTCCACATCTTCCTTGATCTGCCGCGTGGTACGATTTTTCGTCCCCTTAAAGAGCATGTGCTCAAGAAAATGAGAGACTCCCGAAAGTTTTCTGGTTTCGTAGCGGCCCCCGGTCTTGACCCCAACCATCACCGCGGCCGAATCCCGCCCCGGCATCGGAACCGTCAAGACTCGAACTCCATTCAAAAGTTTTGTCACGTTATAACTCATTGGGAAACCTTTTTTCTACGAGACCCGGATCCCGGTCCCCGATTGGCTGTCAATGTAACTTTGTAAAATCCTTTGGGCGGCAAGCTGATCGATAACTTCCTTGCGGCGTTTCCGGCTCACATCCCCTTCCAACAGCACCCGTTCCACTTCCTTGGACGATAACCGTTCATCCCACATCATAACAGGAACCGCAAGCCTTGCCTTGAACCATTCCATTTCCGCCATCAACTTCTCGGCCGCAATCCCCATTTCTCCTTTTAATGTCACCGGGAGACCGACCACGATTTTCTCAGCTTTATAAGATTTCAGCAGTTTTTGAATCTCGGAAAGAACCCATTCACGATTTTTCCGCTCAATCACACCGACCGGCAAAGCGATCGTCGTTCCCGCTTGCACCGCGGCGACCCCGATCCTCTTGCCTCCCATATCCAGACCCAAAACAGCTCTCATCCTTTCAGCCTCATCCCTGATTGGTTCCCGTGCTCCGCCACAAGCCGCTCTTTCTGTTTGCGAGACATCTTTTTGACGTCCCGCTCCGCCCGCATTGCGCTCAAAAAATAAGCGTATCTTTTCGCGTAGACGAGCTTAAATGGCCCCTTGCCCCGCAAAAACCTGGCCCCCCGCCCGGTCGAATGCTCTTTGAACCGCCGCTTCAAATCGTTCGTAAAACCCGTGTAATAAGTTCCGTTTTTACACTGAAGGATGTAGACGTGGAAGCAAGCTTTCCGTTTGATTTTCTTCACAAGGGCTTATGCGGTTCCGAATGGACCGCCCGGGAAATCCTTTTAATCAACCGCTCCGCCGAAAGAATTCCCTTTTGAATCTCTCGGATGACCGCACTGCCTACAATCACTCCGTCGGAAATCCGCGCGACCAATTTGGCCTGATTCGGCGTCGATACTCCAAAACCCACCAAGACGGGTTTTGAGGTCATTTTACGTATTTTTTTGACACGCGACGCAAGGTCTGACGGTAAGGAACGCCGGACACCCGTAACTCCGCGAAGTGAGACATAATACACAAACCCCTGGGACTCCCGAACCAGCATTTTCATTCGTTCGTCCGAAGTCGTTGGAGCGACCAAATTCACAAGGCACAGGTTTTTGCGTTTGCATTCCCGACGAAGTAGCGTCTCTTCTTCCGGGGGGAGGTCGGGAAGAATCAGTCCGTCAAAACCCGCTGTTTTCGCGTCCCCCGCGAACTTTATTTCGCCATAAGAAAAAACAGGATTTAAATATCCGAAATAGACTATCGGAAGTTCGCACCCTTTTCTACGCAGGCGCTCAACAAGCCGCATCGCGTCGCGAATGGAAGGATTATGCTTGAGCGACTCTTGTGAAGAGTATTGAATGGTCGGGCCGTCCGCGAGCGGGTCTGAAAATGGAAAACCGAGCTCAATGATGTCCACGCCGGAATCTTGCGCTGAAAGGATTAGTCGTTCTGTCGCGGCAATACTCGGGTATCCAAACGTCAAAAAAAGGCAAAAGAGTTTCCGCCTTTTTTGTCGCGCCTGTTTTATTTTTTCTTCCAACCGGTTTTTCATAAGTGTGTCGAGTTCTTTCATTAAAAATACTGTTGAACCGTGTGAATGTCCTTGTCGCCGCGCCCCGACAAACAAATCACCATCCGATCTGTTTTCTTTATCTTTGGCATTAATTTCGACAAGTAGCCGACGACGTGAGCCGACTCAAGCGCCGGCATAATCCCTTCCAGTTTCGTCAGCAGATCAAAACCCTTGAGCGCTTCCGTATCGGTCACGGACACATATTGAACCCTGCCGGAATCGCTCAGGTGCGAATGTTCCGGCCCCACCGAAGGATAATCCAGTCCGGCCGAGATCGAATGCGCAAGTTGGACCTGACCGTTTTTGTCCTGCAGGAGATAACTTTTCATTCCATGAAGAATACCAGGCCGCCCCGCGGTAATCGAAGAGGCATGATGTTTGGTCGAAACCCCTTCCCCTCCCGCTTCCACTCCGATCATCCGAACTTTTTTATCCTTCAAAAAAGGATAGAAAAATCCCATGGAGTTGCTACCACCTCCGACACAGGCTAAAAGATAATCCGGCAGACCACCGTGATTTTTAAGAAAAGAGGCGCGAGTTTCCCGTCCGATCACGCTTTGGAAATCCCGCACCATCATCGGATACGGGTGTGGTCCGACCACGGAACCAATCAGGTAATGGGTATCTTCAACGTTGGTCACCCAATCACGAATAGCCTCGTTGGTCGCATCCTTCAGGGTTTGCGAACCCGACATCACCGGGCGCACCTCCGCGCCCAGTAATTTCATCTTGTAGACATTAAGCGACTGCCTCTCGATATCGACTGCACCCATGTAAACCACACACTTTAGGCCAAATACACAAGCCGCCGTCGCCGAAGCCACTCCGTGCTGACCAGCGCCGGTTTCGGCCACAATCCGGGTTTTCCCAAGCCTCCGGGCCAGGAGCGCCTGCGCGATCGTGTTGTTAATCTTGTGGGCACCGGTGTGAAGCAAATCTTCCCGCTTCAAAAAAATCCGTCCGCGCTTAAAATACGCGCTCAAATTCCTAGCTTCGTAAACTGGAGTCGGCCGGCCGGCATAGGAAGTAAGATAATGCGTCAGTTCCTTTTTAAATTTTGGATCTCGACGAACTTTCGCGTACGCCTCCGTCAACTCCTCACAGGCCTTCACAAGAGTTTCAGGAACATACCGGCCCCCGTAGGGTCCAAAATGTCCTTTCAGATCAGGCTGTTTCATGTCCGTGTAATCTCCGAAATATCCTCATGATGCACCCATCCATTTTCGCCATTGGTCAGAAGCACCCGACTCCAGTCCGCGCGACGGTCCATAATGAAAACCTTAAGCCCTTCGCCCATTTTAAACGCAATCTGGTCATGTTCGGACGGCCCATACCGCACATTGCATTCATTCGCCATAATAATCGCCGGACGAATCATGTCCACCTGAACGTGCTTCAAACCGGCCAACGCGCCCGTCGCGATAACAAACACGACGAGGATTTTCCGGCCCATTCCCCAAAAAACAGGTTGTTTGAAAATGAAGTAAAACGATCCCGCCAAAAGAAAAAGGGCGAGAAACACCAGCGCCAGAAAATTAGCTTCCAGCTGAGTAAAATATGAGAGCGCAACCTCCGTCACTTTCAGATACCAGTTACGGTCGTCATCCACCCGGTATTCAAGTAAACTTCGCGCATATTCCAGATTCTGACGAACGTCTGTATTCCGCGGTGAGGCCAGAAGGGCCTTTTCAAACGCAAGAATGGCCTGACTTAATTTCCCCGTCCTGACATACGCGTTCCCCAGATTGTATAGAAAAACCGGATGGCCCGGCTCATCACGAACCAGGGCTTCGAACAATTCCGCCGATTTTTCAAAATCTCCGGTCCGGTAGCACGTATTGGCTTCCTCAAAACGGCTCGGGCCCTGTGCCGACACCACCCCCGGGAAAACCAAAACCCACAGAACGGCCACCTGCAAGAAAAAACGGGATTTTCGAACCAAGATCATAGCCGTATCCTTTCCAGCCGGTTGACCGTATCCTGAAAGATTTTCATACCAATCTTTTTGGAGGCTTGGGGGATCAACCCCTTTCCGAACCGGGACTCGTCACATAGCTCGTAAAGCTGGATCAACTCCTTGGAAAGCGGATCCTCAGCCCCCAGATGTTGAGCGAGAGCATCTTCAAGGTCTTTCCGGGTCACTCCGTAAGTTGAAAGGTTCCACCGATCCGAAATGTATTGCGTGAGTGAACGCTCAAGCTCGACAAAGAACTTCTCCGTTCCCTTCGCCGTGGATGATCGCGCGAGACGATTGAGTTTCTTCATGTTAGACTGCGCCACCCGCCGGGCCTGTTTGCGGCGTTTCAGACCTTCATCTTTTGAAAAAATTGTCTCTTCACGATTCTTCACAAAAAGAGCGACCAGCACGAGGGCCAGGAGAATATTCAAAACCCGCAATCCCCGGTAAAGCAGTTTAAAAACTTTTCCGGGAATCGGATTCGGCAATCGTTCCTCGATAAAACAGATATCCTTGGATTCCAGCGTCACCTTTTTCTGAAACAGGGCCTTTTCCGGAATCGCGTCTGGTACCTTGAACGCCTGTTCCGATTTTTCAACTTCAATCTGAAAGTTCGGGGTACGGACCGTCACGTATTTCTCGGCCCTGGGATCAAAATAACTGAACTCAAGCGGCGGAATATAAGCCTTCCCATCGTTCTGAGGAATAAAAACAACTTCAAAACTCTTGGTCCCTCCAATGACATTTCCCGTTTTAAACAACTGAGAGCTGGTGTCCGCGTCGTAAGTTTTAAAACCCGTCAGCTCCGGCACCTTGGGCCGCGTGATCGTCTCGATGTTGCCTTCCCCCTCAATCGTCATTTTAAGGGTCACAGGCTCATTTTGTTTTACCTTCTCCCGGTCCAGGCTGGCCGAAATACGAAACTGTCCGACTGCTCCCTGAAAACTGCCCGGTTTCCCGTCTTCCGGCAAAGGTTTCACGACAAGTTGAAGGGGTGACGGATTCAAAAGCCGGTTTTGCCGCCGGGCGAAAAAGGATCCCCCCGTAAAAAAACTATCGGAAAAAAACTCGTCGAACACGCTGGAGCTCTGCGGTTCTTCACGAATTGACACCTTGAGACTTCCCGGCTGAATGGTGTAGTTGCCGGGCGAGGTCGGGAACAAGGCCATTTTTTTCACGTCCGCCTTGACATATTTTTTCCCTCCAACCCGCACGGTCTCACGGGCAATCTCCCGTTCCATCGGAAAATCTTCGATCCAAAAACCGCTCGTTTCCGGTTCCTTTTCAAACCCCTCGTAGCGGGTGTCATATCGCGTGTAAAGAGAGTAAGACAGTAAAAGCTGTTCATTTTGATACACGCTTTTTTTATCAAGCGCGGCCCGAACAAAAATATTGTCGTCCTCTGTTTGCGACAGAACCGGCTGAGGCGATTGCGCGACCGGCTGAACAGGTTGTCCATACCCCGTCATGGGATAAGGCGAGGCCGCCACGGGAGCCTGCTGGGCCGTTGTTTGAGGAGGAACCTGGCCCGAGGCCCCCATAACTTCCACTGTAATCGGTTCGGTAGCGTAAGGCTGGACCCCGACCTGAACCTGGATGGGCAATATCGTGAAACGACCCGGAGTATTGGGGATCAGGGTATAGTTGAATTCCACACTCGAGGTCGACACTCCGTTGATAAAGGTCATGTGCGACGCCCGACCCGTGTAATAGCTTTGAAATCCGTCCATCACGGGAAGCCGAGGAGCCTGAATATTCATGTTGGGGCTTTCGACCTTGATCTTCAGGTGGATTTCCTCCCCCAGTTGAACACTCCTCCGATCAAGGTTGGCACTCACACGAACATCGTCCGACAAACCTGTCGACGGCAACAGGAGGACACTTCCCAGAATGAAGGTAATGATGGACTTTCTCATGGTTTGCTCAAGGAAGCTTCGATTTTATAGTAATCATAACTTGAAGTCAAACAACGCGTTAAGACAAACGGGGGATATACATCGCCTGCGAAGTATCGAAATCTGACAAAATAATTTACCTGGAAAGATGGTGGACCGGAGGGGAGTTGAACCCCTGACCTCTACAATGCCATTGTAGCGTTCTCCCAACTGAACTACCGGCCCACGTTTCGATTGGCAAGAAAGATATCTGAAAAATCGAAGCGGTATTTTACTGAAGAAGACCACGCTTTACAAGGAAAGCGTTTAAAAAAAGGTTTCCGGATTAACCTTGAGACCTTCCTGATCCCCGGGAATGAGTGCCCACGCCATATCCCAGGCTCCGCATCCCAACCGCGTCAACATCCGGAAACTCCCGTCAAAAAAACCGGCAATATTCCGGAACCCTCGGGGGTTACCATCGTCCGTCTTGTCATAACGGTTAATCGTATAGGGAATCTCGTAGGGGGAACTAATCACATTTTTGAAACCTCTGGTGAAGGTCTGCCCCAACCTTTCAAAATACCCAATGTCACTGGCATGGACACAGGGATACAAAGAAATCAACATCATCAGGGTACAACCTAAAACGAGCTTCGCACGCATGACTACCTCCGTGATTGAAACAGACTAAATAAATTTAAAGTTTTAACTTCCCATCGCCGATGCTTTTTATGCGTAACAAAAACCAAACAAAAGACAGAAAGAAACCAGATGAAATCAGCTTACGTTTGCCCCGCTTGTCAGTGGTCAGGAAGTGAGCAAAGCTTCGTCACCAAAATCCTCTCCATCATGTACCGGCCCAAGCACGATAATATCCAGGCCTTCAAGCAAATCAAATGCCCCAAATGTCACAACCTTGTGACGATCATATTTGAGACGCTTGACGGGACCATCGTTAAGTAACGTCTTCCCTACCGTTTTTTCCCGAGACAGCTAAAATCCGTCAGTTTGATCCCAAGCGCGGCGATATATTTCCGAAGTTCGCGCGAACCAAACAACCGGAATTCCTTTTCACGAGGAAGCGTCAGCGAGCTGATCGCGCACAACTCATCATCCACCCATCCAGGATGACACATAACCTCACTAGTTCCCGGCAGTAACGTGAACAAAAGATGCCTCAGCACCTCTTCAGTCCAATAAGTATGCGGATCCAGATTTCCGTAGAAATGATCCGTAGTCTTGATCGGTTTAAACCGATCTTTGATTTCCGGCTCCGACAAAAGGCGCGTCCATCGCACCGGAAGCGCATGTTTTCTGGCAATCGCATAAAGAGCTTCCAGAAACGGAAGGTGATCGTGCATGTGATGATGGACATCGACGTGTGTCGGCAGACGCTTGAATGTCTTTACGAACCGCTGAAGCTGTGCCCTGAACTCCTCGGTGATTTCCCCCACTTTCGGAAAACCTTTTTCAAAATATTCCTTCTGCTTACGAAACTGTCCATTCTTTTGAATAAGCCCCTTCACCAGCGCCTTTTTTGCGACAGGTTCCCCCAATGTAATATTCAGATGGAGTCCCAGTCCCAGTTTTTTTGCATCAAGAATATCGCGAACCAAACTCTCGGAAATAGGGAGATTGACCATGAAAGTCGTGCTGGTCACGATTCCGGTCTCGTGCGCACTTAAAATGGCTTCCGTCACCTTGGGCGTAAGATTACAGTCATCGGCATTGATAATGAGCAATTTTGATGGCATGGTTTCTTTCATCGCGGTTTCACAATCACAACGTTCGCAATGGCGTATTCCCTTTCATGAGCGATGGACAACTCAACCCGATCCCTGGCATCAAGACGAGCGGCCCGTCTCATGGCGGTGGTCAAACTTAAAAAAGGTTTTCCGGTTTTTTCATGGCGCACCTCAATCTCGGCGAGACGCTGGCCTTTTTTAAGCCGGATACCGGTTGCTTTAATCAAAGCTTCTTTCGCCGCAAACCGCGCCGCATAGTGCTCGAACATCATGCGCTTTCCGGAACAGTATTTTCGCTCCGCCTTGCTGAAAACACGTTCGAGAAAACGCTTTCCCCCTCGTTTAATGGCGGCTTCCATCCTTGAAATTTTAACGAGATCGATTCCCTGAAGAATTTTCAATTTCGAATCCTGTCATGTCAAAATGGCAACGATTGCGACGACGAGCGGAGGAACCAGTAAAATAACGCCAAAATCACGAAGAAAGAAAGGATGTAAAAATTGTTAAACCGCCAGAAATCAAGGATCTTGTGCACAAAAGACATCTGCATGCCTGATTTCTTCGCTTTAAGAAGAACGTCATATTTCAAATTGAGCACTTCTTCCTTCCTGAAACGAAGATAAACACCGCCAATCTTGTAGGCATGCAACATATTTTCCTTGATCAGCCGCTCCAATTCATCCTGTTCAATTTCAAGATACTTTTTAACTTCATCAAGCGTAAGCATGTTGCTCATGGAATCACAACCATTTCCCCGCTAACCTGAAGCAGGAATTCGTTTTAGATCGTGGATAAAATCAAACCCGTGCTCTTTCCTGCTGAATCCAGGCATCAACTTCGTTTTTCGAAAAAACCCAGGATCCGTTTTCAAAGCGCCCGGGAATCTTCCGGGACTGCGCCCACTCCTCAATAACCTTGGCCTCAACTTCGAGGTACTGCGCGACATCTTTTAAGGTAAAATAAACTTCGGAGCCTTCAAAGGTCCCGGACATACTGATATTACCTTCCAGCACCGCTCCATCGGTCACACTCAACCGGGGCGTGCGAAGATTCCCGCGAATTGTCGCGGGGCCTAAAACAGAAAGGCTCTTGGTCGCGACAATGTCGCCTGTCACCTTCCCGGCGATCGTAATATTGTCCCCGTTGATATTGGCGGTGACCTTCGCATTTTCGCCAATAGTCAGATTGCCACGAGTGTCCAGTTTTCCTTCAAAACTGCCATTAATTCGAAGGTTTACGGGGTCTTTGAACGAGATGGTACCCTGCATACTTGCGTCAACATCGAGGATCTTTTCCTGAAGTTCCGTATTCTTTTTTGCCATGGCATTGGCCTCCTTCGTTGCCGCCCGAACGGACGGTTCGGTATGATCGTTGGGTTAATTATGTCTATTTACCAAACCCTTGTCAATGAATCGGCCCCCAATTTTTCCATCAGCCGCATCCCCAAGTGCGCATAAAATCACAGGTTGGGAAGGGAAAAATCTTGGATCCTGATTTGTGCCGGGAAGTGGCTCAGGGAAAGCTTGATACCGAGATTACGCCGACCGCGCGACAAGGAACTGCGCAGAGATCTCACCAGCCAGCGACCTGAAGAGCTGGCCCGCGGCGTTAAGAAAGCGCTGCTGCATTCCTTG
>Ga0116183_1004103_pt1 | contig 14422 bp, 12 predicted proteins | sample AD_UKC078_MetaG_FD_89753 | JGI IMG/M metagenome (GOLD analysis project Ga0116183, IMG submission 89753) | Active sludge microbial communities of municipal wastewater-treating anaerobic digesters from USA - AD_UKC078_MetaG | ecosystem: Engineered > Bioreactor > Anaerobic > Digestate | place: USA... | reverse complement strand
GGTCGTCGGCGTGCACGCTGACCGAGCCGTCCGCTTTGATCAGCAGCAGCCGACGGGCCGAGGGCAGATGGGCAGTCAGCCGACCGACGTAATCGACGGTGCACTGGGCAATCACGAGGCGCACCGGAACAGCTTAGGGGTGGCGCCGGAGGGAACTAGGCTGGCGCCACTATGAGTGCCCATCCGACTCTGGCCCAGCGGCTGGGCCGCATTCTGGAGCGCGTCACCCGGCAGAGTGGGCAGCTGACCCGGACCCCGGCCTACGGATCGATGCTGCTCGGGCGGCCTTCGGAAAGCCCGGCAAGGCGGCGGGTCAGGATTCAGACCATCCTCACCAGCTTCATTCTGGCGGTCAACGTCGTCGGCTTCGCGGTCGTCATGCTGCTGGTCGGGGTGGCCTTCCCGGTCCCCAGCATGTTCGGCGACGTGCCCTGGTGGCTTCCGACCGTCGTGCTGCCCTCTTACGCGGTCGGGTCACTGATCTTCGGCACCTGGTGGATCACCACCCGCACCGCCGCCGACCTGCGCTGGTCGATCGAAGATCGGCCGCCAAGCCGATCCGACCAGCGCAAGGTCTTCCTGACCCCGTGGCGGATCGCCTCGTCTCAACTAGTGCTGTGGTGCATCGGCGCGGTGCTACTGACCGCCCTGTACGGCCGCTACGACACCGACTTCATCCCACGACTCGGTCTGGGCATCACGTTCTGCGGTGTGCTGGTGGCCACCGGCTCCTTCCTGTTCGCCGAGTTCGCGCTGCGGCCGGTGGCCGCCCAGGCGCTGGCGGCCGGCGATCCTCCGCACCGCCTGGCGCCCGGCATCATGGGCCGCACCATGACGATCTGGATGATCAGTTCCGGGTTGCCGATGGTGGGATTCGGCTTGACCGCCCTGTTCTCGCTGATTCTGAAAAACCTGACCCAACGCCAGTTGGAGATCGCCATCCTGATCACCTCCGCGGCCGCGGTGGTGTTCGGTTTCATCCTGATGTGGATTCAGGCCTGGCTCGTCGCCACCCCGGTGCGAGTGGTGCGGGCCGCGATGAAGCGGGTCGAGGAAGGGGACCTCGACGCCGGCGTCGTGGTCTTCGACGGCACCGAACTCGGAGAGCTGCAGAAGGGCTTCAACTCGATGGCCCAGGGTCTGCGCGAACGGGAGCGGGTGCGGGATCTGTTCGGCCGGCACGTCGGGCGCGAGGTCGCCGCCGCCGCCGAACAACAACTCCCGGAACTCGGCGGGGAGGAACGTCACGTCGCCGTCGTGTTCGTCGACGTCGTCGGCTCGACCAAGCTGGTCACCAGTCGGCCGGCCATGGAGGTCGTCGAACTGCTCAACCGGTTCTTCACCGTCATCGTCGAGGAAGTCGACCGGCACCGGGGCCTGGTGAACAAGTTCGAGGGTGACGCCACCCTGGCGATCTTCGGCGCTCCGGTCGCGCTGGACTCCCCGGAGGACGACGCCTTGGCGGCCACCCGGGCGATCGCCCGGCGGCTCAAGATCGAGGTGCCCGAGTGCCCGGCCCGGATCGGGGTGGCAGCCGGGGAGGTCGTCGCCGGCAACGTTGGCGCCAAGGAGCGCTTCGAGTACACCGTGATCGGCGAACCGGTCAACGAGGCGGCACGGCTGGCCGAGCTCGCCCGATCCGAGCCGAGTCGGGCGCTGGCCTCAGCAGCCACCATCGCCGCGGCCTCCGAACGCGAACAGCGATTCTGGCGGTTGGGCCGGCCGGTGCGATTGCGCGGATACGACGAGCGGGTCCGGATCGCCAGCCTCGTCGGCGGGCCCTGAGAACACGGCGGGCACCGAGATAACTCAGTCAGTGCCCGGCAGTGAGCGCCCGCGCCGCCATATGTCCGCAGCTGCCAGTGCGTCCTCGAGCGTGGTGAAGGACACGTGGCTGAACCCGCGATCGGGTCGGCTGACGGCGGAATCCGGATCCACCAACAGGCCCAACTTGCCGGCCTCGCGCAGCGCGTCGCCCATCCCGACCAACAGCGCCCGCGCCGGGTCGTTGATGGTATCCACCCGGGTGACATCGAGAATGGCGACGTCGAACTCCAGGGTGTCCCGGTCGATGCTGCGCAGCAGTCGCTCGGCACCGGCGAAAACAAGGTCGCCCTGCATCTGGTAGACGCGGACCCCGTCGACGGGATCGTCAACGGCCCGAACGGTGGCGCGGGACTCCTGGCTGACATTGAGGAAGTGCAGACCCAACCGCTCGGACAGGCTGCGGCAGACCAGGACACCGCGAACACTGTTGCCGCGGTCGTCGAGCAGCGGGGAGTACACACCGACGCCGAGTTGCCCCGGCAGCACCGCCAGAATGCCTCCTCCCACACCGCTTTTGGCGGGCATCCCCACCGCGCTGACCCAGTCCCCCGCGGCGTTGTACATGCCACAGGTCACCATCACCGACAGCGTGCGTTGCACCACCATGGGTTCGGTGACCCGCCTCCCGGTCTGCGGGTTGACTCCCCCCCGTGCCAGCGTGGCGGCCATGCGGGCCAGGTCCACGGTGCTGACCCGTAAAGAGCACTGCCGGAAGTAGGCATCGAGAACCTCCTCGGGATCGTCGAGGACGCCGAAGCTCTGCAGCATGTAGGCAATGGCCCGGTTGCGGCTGCCGGTTTGCCGCTCTGAGCGGTAGACATCCTCATCGAGTTCCAGTGGGCGTCCGGCGCAGGCCGAGTAGAAGTCGCGGATGCGGGCGAACCGGTCGTCGGCGCCGGCGCCGGGGATCAGCCCCACCGCAGCGATGGCCCCGGCGTTGATCATCGGATTCTTGGGGATCTTGGTCCGCTCATCGACGCTGATCTCATTGAAAGCGTCGCCGGACGGTTCGACGCCGATGGCGGCATCGACCGCGGGCTGACCGACCGAATCCAGCGCCAGCGCGTAGGTGAACGGCTTCGAGACGGACTGGATGGTGAATTCGGTAAGGGCGTCGCCGGATTCGTACAGGAAGCCGTCCGCAGACGACAGCGTCAGGCCGAAGCCGGTCGGGTCGACCTGGGTCAGTTCGGGGATGTAATGGGCGAGTGTGCCCTCGGTGACGGAGGAGAATTCAGCCACCAACTGGTCAAGGTAGCGCTGAACCAGTTCGGCCATGCGCGAGCTACCTGTCGGCTCCAGCATCGCGCCGGACACGGTCGTCGTATGCCGATCGGGCTTGGGTGTCCAGAGTGCGTAGCACCCGCTGCCGGGTGAGTCGGCCGCGGATGGCGCCGAGCAACCTGTCGGGCAGCAGTGCTGCCGCGGCTTCATAGCTGCGCATCCACGATGGCACCGCCACGATCGCGGGCCGGTCGCGGCAGGTCGCCACGATCGCAGCGGCGATATCCTCGGGATCGACGGTGGGTAGCATGCCGCCCAGCTTGACCCCGGACACCAAGTCGGTGCGCACCGCCGAGGGCAGCACCGTGGTCACGGTCACGCCGGTCCCCGCCAGTTCGTCACGCAGCGCCTCGCTGAAGCCGATGACCGCGTGCTTGCTGGCGCAATACGTGGCCAGCCCGGCCGCCGGCAGCTCGCCCAGGTAGGACGCCACGTTGACGATGTGTCCCGATCCCCGCTCGAGCATGCCGGGCAGAACGAGTTTCGTCCCGCGCAGTACCCCGTTGAGGTTGACGTCGACGATCGCGTCGGTGACGGCGTCGTGCTCGTCGACGAACCGGCCGGCAGGCATGATGCCGGCGTTGTTCACCAGAACCTGCAGCGGCGCATCGACCGCGGCGAGGAAGTCGGCGAAGGATTCGCGGGATCGCACGTCCACACCGATTCCGACGCAGCCGATCTCCTCGGCGGCGGTCTTGGCCAGGTCTGCGTCGAGGTCGCCGATGAAAACCCGCGCGCCCCGGGCGACGAATGCTTTGGCGGTGGCGTAGCCGATGCCGCGGGCCGCACCGGTGATGGCGACGGCCGCCCCGGACAGCGCGATGGGGTTGGGCACGGTTTCAGTTACCTCCTGCTTTGGCCCGCATCATCGGGCAGCCCCGCATCGGGCGTTCGATGACCGGCATGGTCGCCTGCTTACGTTCCCGGCGGCGGGCGAGAACCTCGGCGTCCAGCGCATAGGTCTCGGGGTCCCACCGGCCGTCGACGAACAGCGCCGCCATCCGTTGCGCGCGGGCGGCGCAGGACGAGTAGAGACTGCGCAGCAGTCCCGGCTTATGCAGGGCGTTGGGGATGAACCCGCTGAAATACACCGCGGCCTCGGAGTACGCGTAGCTGCCCAGGCCGTAGCCGATCTGCTCGCGGGTGAGGCTGGCGGCGTTCAGCGAGAGCGCCAGCCGGATACCCTCGGCCTCGGAGCTGATTGCGATCGGGAAGCGTTGCAGCACAAGCAGTCCGTTGCCGTAAAGCGGATGCGGCTGGTCGCCGGCGATCCGGCAGGTCGAGGTCTGCTTCCCGAAGGGGAATTCAGCGGTGAGGACCTGTCCGTCGGCGCTGCCGGCGCCCGACCCGGCGAGGTCGACGAACTCCTCGATCGACCATGCGCTGGGCTGGTCCCCGGATTCGGCCAGCACCGATGCGCCGAAGGACATTTCGTCGGGCACGGTGCGCGGCCCGCTCTCCGGGTGGTCGCTGGTGGCGGGTCGGGCGCCGACCGCCTCGGCGACCACCGGCGCAAGCAGCCGCGCCTCGGCGAGCTGCGTCACCGCCGCCGCTCCCAGCAGGTACCTCATCCAAGCCCCGTTGTCGTCGGTCACGCGGACCATCGACCACAGGTCGGCCATGCGTGCCTCGACGTCGTAGACCGGACCGGCCAGCGCGGCACATCGCATCGGCAGCCCGTTGATCTCGGCCAGTGCCTCATCGGTCAGATCCAGGTCGCGCAGCAGCTCGGTACGCACGCAGACCAGGTAGCCGGTCTCGCCGTTGGGGCCGGTTTCCTCACCGAGGATCTCCACGGTCTGGGCGTAATGGTCTGCCCACCAAGTGAATCCGGTCGGCAGCCGATAGGACCACCCCTCGTCGACCCCCAGGTGTTCGGTGTAGAGCCAGTCGATGATCTCTTCGGCGATGTTCATCAGTGGGTCACGATCCCGGCTGCGGGAGGCGTTCGGGATGCAGCATCTCGGCGTCGCGCAGTTGTTCGGGAATCCCGAAGGCATCGACCAGGGTCTCCGCGTGCGGCCGCAGGTTGCGGCAACGTTCGTTGATCCCGTTGGTGACCGCGCGGGCCCGTTCGGTCGACAGCAGCCGGTGCTCCAGGAAGAACGCCTTGTCAGCCTCAATCACGCTGAGGGCGTAGAGGTCGCAGACCAGGTTCAGGATGTGCCGGGCCTCGGTGTCCTCGCACCGTTCGATGCCGGCGATGAACGCCTCGAATACCGTGCGGTCGATGTGAGCGCGCGCGGTGTGCATCACGTGGTCCTGCACGGAGTTGAACGCGTCGAACGCCGACATCGTCTTCGCACGGCGCTGCAGGCGCCGGGCCAGCGACGAGAGTAGATACTGTTCGCGATCCTCGAACATCTTGGCCTGAGTGCCGCGGTTGAACAGGCTGCCGATCTCGGAATTGTCCTGGCGGTTGTCGATGATCCGCTGCATGATCGGCTCGGCGGCGGTGCGTCTCGATACCCGTTCGCCGGCGTAGTTGGCGGCGAACCGGACCCACTCGAACGGGCTCATCGTCTTGATGTCGTCGTTGTATTCGGTGAGCAGGTGCTTGGCCACCAACTGCAGCAGTACGTGGTTGTCGCCCTCGAAGGTGGTGAACACATCGGTGTCGGCGCGGAGTTCGACCAGCCGATTCTCCGCGAGGTATCCCGCGCCGCCGCACGCCTCGCGCGCCTCCTGGATCGCCGCGCTGGCGTGCCAGGTGCTGAGCACCTTCAGGCCGGCCGCCTGCGCCTCCAGATCCCGTTGAGCCTCCAGGTCGCGGACCGCAGCGGTCTCCTGATCGTGCATGGCCGAGACCAGTTCGTTCTGCGCGAACTGCAGCGCGTAGGACTGGGCGACGAACGGCAGCAGTCGGCGCTGATGCACCAGGTAGTCCATGATCGGGACTTCGCGGTCCTCCCCGGGGGCCAGGAACTGCTTACGCTGCAGGGCGTAGCGCACGGCGATGTCCAGTGCCACCCGAGCCGCCTGAGCAGCGCTTCCCCCGACGGTGACCCGGCCGCGGACCAGGGTGCCCAGCATGGTGAAGAAGCGCCGGTTCGCGTTCTCGATATCCGAACTGTAAGTACCGTCAGGGGCGACGTCGGCGAACCGGTTCAGCAGGTTCTCCCGCGGAACCCGCACGTGATCGAACATGATGCGACCATTGTCGACGCCGGGCAGGCCACCCTTGTAATCGCAGTCCCAGGTCCGCACGCCGGGCAGGTCGTTGCCGTTCTCGTCGCGGATCGGCACCACGATGCAGTGCACGCCGTGGTTCTGACCCTTGGTGATGAGCTGCGCGAAAACTGCTGCCACCGTGGCGCTTTCGGCGGCGCCGCCGAGGTAGTCCTTACGCGACGACGGTGTCGGTGAGTTGATGACAAACTCTTCGGTGTCCGGGTCGTAGGTGGCGGTGGTCTCCAAGTGCTGGACATCACTGCCGTGCCCGGTCTCGGTCATCGCGAAGCAGCCCAGCAGTTCCAGGGTGATCAACGGACGCACGTAGGCCTCGTGATGGCGTTCGGTGCCCAGGTTCTCGACGGCGCCGCCGAACAGCCCCCACAGCACGCCGGCCTTCACCATCAGCGACAGATCCGACATGGCCAGCATCTCGATCTTGGTGACCGCCGCGCCCGCGTCCCCGGTGCCCCCGCGCTCCTTCTGGAAGCCGTCCTCAGCCTGTCCGGCCGCCGCGATGATCTTCAGTTGGGCGTTGACCCGTGCCCGAGCGACATCCTTCGTGGGAGTGAAGTGCGGTCGGAAGATCTCCAGCGACAGCTTCTCCCGGATCATGCACTTGGTGTCGCGCCAGCGGCCGTCGAGGACCCGCTGGAGGTTCCCGCTAGTGGTGTTCATACCCTGTTGATAGCCCACTTCGTCGTTCCGGATTGGCGTTCGGGCCAAGATGGTGGTCGCTCCCGAACAGCTAGGTCCTGACCTCGAACCCGAACAGATCCAGGCTGTGCGGTAGCGGCTTGCCCGGGTCCAGGGTTGCTCCGCTGAGCGAGAGTTGACCGTCGGTGATCAGGTTGGCCATCACCGCCTGGCCCAGGAACACCGACAGGCCGTACCCCGGACACCCCTGGGGCCCGTGGCTCATGAAGTTGAACGACCAGTCCTCCGACGCGTCACCCGAAACCCACTCGCCGGGAGAAAAGCGGTCCGCATAGGGGATCCGCTCCCGGTTGCGGTGGTTGAACACGTTGTAGATCACGACCTGGGACCCTTCGGGCAACACGGCGCCATTGGGGAAGGTGACGTCGCGCGTGGTCACCCTCGCGAACATTCCCGTCGTGGGCCACAACCGCATAGCCTCCAGCAGGCACCCGGCCAGGTACTTCAGCGACGCAACGCCCTCAGGGGTGCTGATGTCGGCGTTGGCGATCTCAGCGCGAACTTCCGCCAGCTGCCCGGTGTGCGTCGCCAGAGCTGCCAGCGCGCGAAGCGTGTTGGCAGCCAGCGTGTCTCCCATCGCCATGAGCCAGTGCACCACCTGGCCGGCCGCCCCTCCCGGCGGAGCGGTCGTCGTCGCGATCTCGGCGGCCAGACTGCCGGCCTCGGCCCGTTCGAGATGTCCCTCGATGATCTTGATCATCTCCGGGTACTGCGGGCCGGGCTCGCCGGGCATCTTGTTGCCCTGCGACAGCAACTCGCTGAGCAGTTCCATCAGACGGGTGTCGTCGGCGGCATGGTCACCGAACACCACCCGACGCGTCATCCGCTGAAAGGCGGCGTCGATGGTGTGGTAGTCGACACTGCGACCCTTCAGTTCCCGCGCGGTGTCGGCCGCCACGGCGAGAAAGGGTCCCGCCAGTCGGTGCAGCGGGGAAGCAGGCTCCAGGACAGCATCGGCGAATAGCCGGCGCTGCGCCCAGAGGTCTCCGCGTGAGATCGTCAGCGCCTCGGGTTGGAAGGCGGCCATCCCCTTGAGCTTCGGTTCGGGGTCGGAGGCGAAGGGATCCGGCGAGCCGCCCAGCACGAATTTCAGGTCATCGGGATGGGTGACCAGCAAGGCCTCGTCCTTGGCGAGCCGGACGTAGAACGGCCCCGGCCCGTGGGCTTTGACGAGCCCCTCGACAAACTCGTAGCCGAAGTGATCGGCTCCAACAACGGAAGCCACCTTGGTGGGCAGCTCCCGCTTGCTGAAGAGCCCCTGAACGATGTTGGGGATGCCGATCTGCGCGGTGAACCTGATGCCCTCGAGGACCGAGGCGCGCGGGAAGTCCTGTGCCACTGTCGGTTAACCCCAGGGGAGGTAGGCGCGGACGGTGTCGGCCATCTGCACGATTCGGTGCGGCATGCCCGGTGCGGGTGACCCCAGCTTGGGCCACGGCGCGAATACCCGTTCCACATCGTCGATCGCTTCGGCGAGCTCCGGGTAGTGGCGCAGGATGACATCCTTCATCGTGGTGTTGTTCACCCAGTCGAAGCCGACCTGGGTGTAGGTCTCCGCGTTGAAGTTGTTGGTGAAGAACCGGTCGCTCTTGAGCCGGCGGGAGGCCATGAGGATGAAGATCCGGAAGGCCGTGTCGGAGAACCCGAAGCCCTTCGGCGGCTGTTCGGCCTGCATGCCGATCTGCACGTCGACCAGGTCGACGTCGCCGTGGTAGATCTCGTTGATCTCCCTGGCCCACTCCTTGTTCGGGGTGATCTCGTCGATGCTCTTGCGACGCGGCATCCGCAGCATCTCGCGGAAGTCGTTGTACCGCGGAATGCCGCGCTCCCGGTCGCGGACCAGATCGAGCGTGGCAAGGTCGGTGATCTGGCCGTCCAGCCGCTCCAGCTTCCGCAGGGCGTTGGGATAGTTGTGCAGGCATACCGCACCGGCGCTGGCCATGCCCATCGAGTACCAGAGGTCGCTCAGCTCGAGGCTGTGCATGAATTCGCGGGTGTACCTTCCCTGGATCTCGGTGAACGTCTTGTTGTACAGATGCTCACCACTCTCCAGGGAGAAGAAGTTCCAGTCGTCCGGGATCAGCGGATGCAGACGGTAGACGGTGACGAACTCCTCGGTCAGGGAGAAGGGCGCCGAATGGTGGTCGACCGGTGATCCGACGATGCCCGACAGGGCCTCGCTGTCGCCGACTCGGCCGATCTTCTCCCTGAAGGTCTCGCCGAGGGCGCCGTACCAGTTGGCGTTCATACCGATCTGGAGGGCGGGGTGACGCAGGATGCACGGCGTCCATTCGACGGTGTGGATCTTGGCGATCAGTGCCGACACCACCAACACACCCAGTTCGAAGAGCCGCTGGTCGTCGAGGCTGGGGTACGCCTTCTTCAGCGCATCGCACACGGCGTTGTGCTCACGGGAGAACATCGTGTGCAGAATGCCGACACCCGCCCAGTAGTTCTCTTCGAAACCGGTCTGGTCGATGCCCTCATTCGTGGCGCTGCCGTACAGGCGGCCGTCCTCCTGGACCTTGATCTTGCCGTCCTTGAACGTCCGCATCTCGGACTGCTTGTCACTGCCGGTGCCGTAGACCTGCGAGCCGTCCCACCAGTGCGTCTCGACATTGGCGAACGGCGGCGCGGGCTGGCCGTCGACGATTTCGTGCCCGTTCATCGGGATGGTCCGGCGGATCTTCATCGGGTTGACCGGGAAGTCATCACCGTCGCGCAGTGGGATGTCGATGACCTGGTCCGGTTCACCATTGCCGTGGAAGAACCAGTTGTGGTTCTCGAACTGAATCCACGCGGCGGCGATGGTGTTGATGATCCCGGCCGGCTTGAACGCGTCGCGGGCCATCAGCTTGCGGCTGATCAGACGCGGGTCCGGATCGAGCAGCTTCTTGGTGTGGGTGATGGTCTTGTCCAGCGGGGCGTTGCGGCCGAAGCCCGTGCCGGCCGCGCCCATCCAGGGATCGTCGAGGTCGTTGAACGTCCCGTCCGGGGTGCGGGCCTGTTTGGCCGAATCGCTCGGCTCACCGAGATCCTTGTCGGGCCTGACGTCGGGCGCCTCGAAAAGATTGTGCTCCCGGAGGTCATTCCGCAGCCCGGACAGTTCCTTGATCTGCAGAACCAACGACGGGTACTCGTACCACTGCCTGTCACTCATGATGTCTCGACTCTTTCTCAGCGATGATCGGAGGAATGAACGTTGTGAATAGTGCGGCTCAGCGCGGAATCCGCAGCGCGAAGTAGCCCAGCTTGTAGTAGCCCGAGCCGGTGTTGTAAAGAATCTTGCCCAGGTAGACCCCGGGTACGAGTTCCACGAGTTCGTCGCGAATCTTGCGGATGACCAGCTTGGGGTTCTTCTCGATATCGGCATAGTCGATCACCATGACGTCGACGTCGGGATCCTCTTTGCCAGCCTCGACGTAGGTCTCGAAGTCGAAGGCCAGCTTGCCATCGGTGTGGTCGGTCATCTTGTAGAGCGGCCACAGCAGCTTGCCGACCAGACCGGTGCTCTTGGTGAGGCGGTTGTCACCCTTGGCGGCGTCCTTGTCGAACCGCTTGCCCTGCCACGGCATCCACAGCCCGGTGATCATCCGCACCACGGCGTCGAACTTGGGGTTGGTGGTGGTCATCACCAGCATGCCCGCGGTGGCACCATGCAAGTCGGTGGGCGCTGTGCCCAGCCGGAAGAGTTCGTTGAGATCCGCGTCGGCTGCGGTGGCGTCGCTGCCCGCCTTCTTGGACAGATCGTCGATCCAGGCCCATGTCGAGTCGGCCGCGCCTTCGGGGTGCGCCTTCACTGAGTCGCGCAACCACTCCAGCTTTCCGGCCACACCCGAGACCACCGTGTCGCGTTCCTTCTCCATCACAAATCCTCCCAAGAGCTTTGTCTCGTGCCGCGTAACTTCGGAGAGCCTACGAGTCAGGCCGATGTTTCCGCAGCATTACCGGCAATGAGTCCCCTAGCGCGGCGGGCCTGGGCCGACGACTGTGGCCGTGGCTACCGAGGCTGGATCGACGCTGCGTTGAAAACAGAAGGCCGAAAACGAATTTCGACTACTCACATCACCGGCTGCGCGGAGCAGCAAATCACCTCACTGCCGACACGAGGCCTGCCCAGCCTCAGCGGTCGAACGGCGGATTGCCCGCACCGGCGATCATGTGCGTCCCCCAAGGCGTCAGCTCAACCATGCGCGCCGCCACCGTACGGTCCTCGATGGTCAGCGTCACCCCGGCCGACCGGGCCCGCGCGGCGGCGGGCAGGGCATCGAAAACCGTTCCCTGCCAGTGATAGCGACCGTCGATGGCGTCGAGATGACCGGTCAGCCGAACCCGGCTGGCAATCTCGCTTCCGCTCACGATCAGCGTGGCCGGTCCGTCGTAAAGGTCGTCGGGTTCCGGTTCCGAACCGGTGAGGTAGAACCGCGCGGCCATCGGTGCCGGACGCCAGCGGTGCAGCACGATCCGGCCCCGGGCCTCGACCCGGGTGGCGCCGGACCGCTCGATCAGCCGCAGACAGCGGGCGACGTAGCGGGCCTGTCGACGAACATCCGGTCCGGGCACCCGGAAGTAGTTCGGGATGCCGTGTCCGGCGACCACCGGGTTGGCCGACGGCCGGACATCCACCACCACCCTCGCGGCGACGCTCTGGCCGTCATCGGTGGTCACGGTCCAGGCTTCCGCGGCGCTGTCGAACCGGGTCGTCGCCGCGTCCGGAACAACCGAGCAGGCCTCCATGCCGAGTTCGGGCGGCACCGCTGAACCGACGACGATGACGCTCACAGGAAGCCGGCCCGACGCCACATCCGCCGGCTGAGCCGGCCCATCAGCCCGACCTCGCCGAAAAAGGCCCCCAGTGGGGCGAACGACTCCCTGCACTTCTGCCGGAAATGCGGGTTTACCCTGGCGATCCGGCTCATCTGCCTGCCGTCCAGCCCCGCCCGGTCGTAGTACACCGGCAGGGTGAACAGCATCCGGTAGAACGGCCCGCCTACGCCATGCAGATTAGCCACCACAACCTTGCGGTACCACGGCATCGCCGGCACCTCCTTGCGCAGGCCGTCCCGGGCGAACTGGATGTGCCGGGCTTCCTCGGTCACATGAATCCTCATCAGCCGCCGGACGATTGGCTGGATGTCGGGGTCTTCGAGGATCTGACGCTGCAAGGCATCGAAGATCTCCTCGCCGACCAGCGCAGCCCCCCAGAGCACCGGGCCCCGAAACACGAACGGCAGCGAATTGATGATGATGCGCTGGTAGAGCCGGGGCCGCACCGGTATCCCGCCAACGCGGTCGATCGTCTTGCCGAACATCACCATGTGCCGGGTCTCGTCACCCATCTCGGTCAGCATGTAGTGGGTGGACTTCGCAGTGGGATTGGCGTGCATGATTCCGCGCAGCAGTGCCTGGTTGAGGATGTTCTCGAACCAGACTCCGGCCGAAAGCATGTTCACCAACTGCTGGCGGGACAGTTCCCGCTGCTGCCCGACACTCATCGCCTCCCACTGCGGGGTGCCGTAGAGGGTGACCATCTGCGGTGGCAGGAAGAACTGGTGCGGGTCAAGGGGGGCGTCCCAGTCGATATCGACGACCGGTTCGTAGGACTTCTTGACCGATCCGTTGAGCAGACGTTCGGAGAACTCTTCGCGGGTCCGACCCCGGGTGGTGCCGGCGGACGTCACAGAAGTGGCCACGGAGTCGTCCCTTCGTTGACAGTGCCTGTGAAAGTAGGAGCCCGACGGACTGTTGTCAATACCAGCGGTATCGGATACTTACGGTTCCACATGACTGATCCGGCATCGCTGTGCGAGCATCAAGGAGTGGCCGCCCTATCCTTCCGCGTCGTCGACAGCCCCCTGGGCCCGCTGACACTGGCCGGTGCCGGAGGAACGCTGATGCACCTGAGAATGGCTGCGCAGACCCACGAACCAGACCGATCAAACTGGCAACACGACGGTGGTGCCTTCGCGGACACCGTTGAGCAACTCTCGGCGTATTTCGCCGGGGAACTCATGGAGTTCGACGTCGACCTTGCACTTTCCGGCACGGAGTTCCAGCGGAAGGTCTGGGCCGCACTGCGGACGATCCCCTACGGCCAGACCTGCTCGTATGGACAGATTGCGGAGCAAATCGGCTCTCCCGGCGGGTCACGAGCGGTAGGCCTGGCCAACGGACGCAATCCCGTCGCCATCATCGTCCCGTGCCATCGCGTCATCGGATCCGGCGGTGCCATCACCGGGTACGGTGGCGGCATCTGCCGTAAGCGCGCCCTCCTGGATCTCGAAAGAAGCCGGATATCGGCGCAATCGACGCTGTTCGATTAACAACACGACCGAACAATTTGGAGGTTCACATGACCGACCTCACGGCCGCGGGTCTGCGCGAGTTCAACAAGGGCATAATCGAGGAGTTTCGGTCCAACGGCGGCAAAGTCGGTGGCCCCTTCGAAGGCGCCACTCTGTTGCTGCTCACCAGCACCGGCGCCAAATCCGGCCAGCGCAGGCTCGCGCCGCTCGCCTACCTGACCATTGACGGAATGATGATCATCGTGGGATCCAAGGCCGGCGCCGATACGAATCCCGACTGGGTTTACAACCTGAGGGCCAATCCGTCGGCCCATATCGAGGTGGGCACCGGATCCGGCGATCAAATAGAATCGTACGACGTCGTAGCGCGGGAATTGCCGGCCGACGAACGCGATCACGTTTATGCAAAAGTCGCGTCACTGGCACCTGTATTCGGTGATTACCAATCGAATACGGACCGAAAGATTCCGCTGTTCGAACTGAAGAGAACTTAACCGGATACATGACGAAATGGGGAATGCCCCCCGATTTCTCGGGGGGCATTCCTGTTAATGTGTGTTCGGCGGTGTCCTACTTTTCCACCCTGTTGGGTAGTATCATCGGCGCTGGCTGGCTTAGCTTCCGGGTTCGGGATGGGTCCGGGCGTTTCCCTGCCGCTATGGCCGCCGTAACTTTATATAAATTTTTTGTGTGGTTGCCCCGTGTGTGCCGGCCGTGGTGGTGGCTGGTGTTTTGGTGGTGGGGTGGGTGTTTGTGTTTTGTGGTGTGGTTGCGAGGTTTGTGTGTTGTAAGTTTTCGGCCGGTTAGTGCCAGTTCCCTGACGCATTGCTGCGTGTGCAGGTCTGGTCTATCGATCCCGTGGTCTGCGGGGGGCCTTATCCCACTTGATGGGTGAGAAGCCTGGTCTTGGAGAAGGTTTCCCGCTTAGATGCTTTCAGCGGTTATCCTGTCCGAACGTGGCTATCCAGCGGTGCCCCTGGTGGGACAACTGGTGTACCAGAGGTTCGTCCGTCCCGGTCCTCTCGTACTAGGGACAGCTTTCCTCAAGCTTCTGACGCGCGCGGCGGATAGAGACCGAACTGTCTCACGACGTTCTAAACCCAGCTCGCGTGCCGCTT
>Ga0116183_1004102_pt1 | contig 14423 bp, 14 predicted proteins | sample AD_UKC078_MetaG_FD_89753 | JGI IMG/M metagenome (GOLD analysis project Ga0116183, IMG submission 89753) | Active sludge microbial communities of municipal wastewater-treating anaerobic digesters from USA - AD_UKC078_MetaG | ecosystem: Engineered > Bioreactor > Anaerobic > Digestate | place: USA... | reverse complement strand
TGCTTCTTATTTCGAAAAAAAACTTTATTTAATCGGTTATACCAAAAATGCCGAAGTTTTTCTCTCCATTTTTGAGGAGACCGATTCTGGAATATTCTTTAGTCAAAAACCACGAAAATATTTTTTGGGAAGTGCATTTTCAATCGGTCAAATTGAAGGAATTGCAGTGGATGAAGACGGTGTTTATATCTCAGGAGAAGTTTTTACATCACCACTTGGAAGGTCAAAACAACGCCTATATTTTATTCCCTCCTTAAAATTGAAATAAATACTATCGGTTGACGAGTTTTTGCCAAAAATCTGTTTTTAATAATTATCTTTGCCCTTATTAGTATTTTAATAATTCCTTTAGTTTTGGCGAATATCGTAGAAGAAATCAAAAAGCCCATCAAAGAAGAAATGAAACTTTTCGAGCAAAAGTTTTACGAATCGATGCAGAGTAATGTTCCGCTTTTGGATAAAGTTACCCGTTTTATTGTGACTACAAAAGGGAAGCAGATGCGGCCTATGTTTGTTTTTCTTTGCGCGAAGCTTTTAGGCGAAGTCAACGAAAAATCTTTCCGAGGTGCTTCAATGATCGAGTTGATTCACACCGCAACTTTGGTTCATGACGATGTAGTAGATGAAAGTTTTAAAAGAAGAAATTTCTTCTCTATCAACGCTTTATGGAAAAATAAAATTGCGGTTTTGGTAGGAGATTACCTTTTATCAAAGGCTGTTTTACTTTCGACGGACAACAAAGATTTCGATTTACTGTCTGTAATTTCTACCACGATTCGCGAAATGTCTGAAGGGGAATTGCTACAGTTAGAAAAAGCCCGAAAATTAGACATTACAGAAGACGTTTACTTTGAAATTATCCGTCAGAAAACGGCAACTTTAATTGCTGCTTGTTGCGAAATTGGAGTGCTTTCGAATAATGCTGATGAAAATACTGCACGGAAAATGCGGGAATTCGGAACTTTAACCGGAATGGCTTTTCAGATTAAAGATGATTTGTTTGATTTTCTAACCTCAAATATCATTGGAAAACCTGTTGGGATCGATATTAAGGAAAAAAAGATGACTTTGCCCTTGATTTATTCCTTGAAAATGGCAAATGAAAAGGACAGAAAATATTATTTCAATACCATCAAACGGTACAATAATGATACGAAAAGGGTCAAAGAACTCATTCAATTTGTAAAAACTTCGGGTGGTTTAGATTACGCAATTGGCGTAATGAAAGACTATCAAGAAAAAGCAAAATTATTATTGGCTGATTTCCCGGATAGTGAAGCAAAACACTCACTCCATCTGATGTTGGATTACGTCATTGAACGGAAAAATTAGCTCCGTTTATTTAAGCAATTTCTGCATTTGCCAAGAATTTTTAATTCCCGCAGTTCCCCAAGTATTGTTAAAAAAGACGAAGGAAGTGCCGCTAAATTTCGATATTTTCTTTGCAATCACTTCCAGTTCATTCTCTGAATACTCCGATTTAAATAGAACTGGAACTCCATGAAAGCGGTAATACAAAAATTCATTGTTATTAATCATCACTTCATCAATAAGATTTTTCGGAAAACTGACGCCGCAGAAAACGATTTTTTTTTGCTTCAATTTTTGCAAAACTTCCACATTCCACCAACTTTCGTGTCGGAACTCTACCACATTTAAATATTTTGGATCAACAGCTTCCAGCAGAAGAAGCAGATTTCCGTCAGTACAATGGAAAGAGGGCGGAAGTTGATATAAGAATCCGGCTAATTTTTCTTTCAACCCCGAAGAAATATGGGTGCAAAAATCTGCTGCTAAAGCTTTTACATTTTCCAATTTTTGAAGATAAGTTAAAGTTTTAGGAATTTTAATGAAAAACTAAAAATGTGTTCCCGTCCGGTTATACCATCTTTCTAAAGTTTTGAAAGTAGGTCGATGGTAGAATGTAGAATTTATTTCCACTGCAGAAATTTTAGTGGAGTAGAACGGAAGATAATCCCGCGACGGTAAATCTTCAGGGTAGAAGATGCTTTTCCAATAACCTTGTGCGAAACCGGAACATCCGACGTATTTTTTATTTTTCATCCTTTTTTATCAAACCTTCAATCAAAGATTTCCACTGAATATTGCTGCCAATAATTTTTGCTCCAGTTGAAACAATAGCGTTTCTCACTTTTTCAAATCCGGTAACATCTTCAATATTTGCCTTCTCATTTCGACCATGAATTTCGACTGTCACTATTTTTGAAGTTCTGTTAATGATAAAATTGCACGTGGCTTTATCTTTAAAAAAATGTGAAGTTGTGGGATGATTATTTTGTGGACTTTCCGCCGGACGAGCTCTGATATAAATACTTTCAGAAGTTTCTGTCTTTTCAGTTTCAAACTTTTCTATTTGTACCCAATCATACTGATCTTCCGACAAGTTAGGTAAAGTCGGAACTTTTATTCTAATGTAACAATGAACTTGTGGAAGATCAAAAAAGAGATTTCCATTTTTATCGCACAAGGAGAATTCACCGAAGCCCTTTCCGGCAAGAAGTTCCCAGGAATTGATATCCAAAAATCTTTTCTTTACAGCTTCAAAATGCAAAATAGCTTCAGCGACGGTCTCCAATTCTATTTTTGAAACATTGTCGCTGAAGCCACCTTCTCTTTGTGTTGGAATTTTGTCGATCATGTGACGAAGTTTAAATCCTATTTCGCAAATTCTTCTACAATTCTTTTATTAAAAGCCGGTAAATCATCTGGATTTCTGCTGGTTGTCAGATTCCCATCTGTAATTACTTCTTTATCTTTCCATATTGCGCCTGCATTTTTTAAATCAATAGAAATCGATGGAAAAGAAGTCATCGTTTTACCTTTTACAACATCCGCGCTGATTAATGTTTGCGGACCGTGGCAAATCGCTGCTACAGGTTTGTCCTTTTCAAAAAAAGATTTCACAAATTTCACGGCGTCCTCGTCGCCACGCAAAGTATCGGGATTAATTACACCACCAGGTAAAAGTAGAGCATCATAATCATTTTCCATGGCTTCAGAAATTGTTTTGTCCACTTTAACTGGATCACTCCATTTGTGGTCTTTCATGCTTTTAATTTCTCCCGATTTTAAAGAAACAATTTCTACAGTTGCGCCCGCATTTTTTAATGCTTTTACTGGACTTTCTAGTTCCGACTGTTCATATCCGTCTGTTGCTAAAACAGCAATTTTTTTATGTTCTAATGTGCTCATAAATATTTTTTTTAAAAAGTAAAAACAGAAATTATGCCTTAAATCATCATTTAAGATTTAATTAATAAAAATTTGTCACTTCTTAACGAAAAGAGGTTGACATAGAAAAAGCGGTTAAAAAACCGCTTTCTGTTATTTTGCTTTGAAATTGATTTCAGATTTAGCGAGCTTCGTAAGATCTTTATCGCAATTTTTTTCTTCTTTTAAAGTTTCTAGAAGCAGATTTAAAACTTCTTTTTCACCCAAAAGTTTCGCATAAGTTGCTAATGTTCCGTACGAGGCAATTTCATAATGTTCAACCTTTTGCGATGCAGCGATAATGGCAGCGTCGCGAACTGCTCCCGGTTCTGTTTCTTCCATAATTCCTTCAGCTTCCTTTAAAAGACCATCCATTGCATCACATTTTACCGCTTCCGGTTTCAATTTTAAAGCTTTGAAAGCTCCTTCCAAACGTTTTACCTGTTCTTTTGTTTCAGCTAAATGCGTATTTAGTGCATCTATCAATTTTTTTGAAGTGGCATTTTTAGCCATTTTCGGAAGATTTTTCACAAGTGCTTTTTCAGCCCAATATAAATCTTTCAGTCCATCGACCATAAAATCTTTCAGTTGATCCGCAGCGTCTGCTTTCGGAGCAATTTTCCCTGTTTTGGTTTGTTTCTTTGCCATAATTTTTGCTTTTATTCAAAATATTAATCCAAAAATATGCCAACGAAAGAAGTGTTGCACCTAAAAATTTCTGCGAAAACTGACTTCAATTCTCAAACTTCAATTTTTAAATTGGCCTTATTTAGCCTTAAAGAATTCAGAATAACGGATACAGAACTGAAACTCATCGCCGCAGCTGCAATCATTGGACTCAGTAGAATTCCAAAAAAAGGGTAGAGCAAACCTGCTGCAACGGGGATTCCAACTGTGTTATAAATGAAGGCGAAAAAGAGATTTTCCTTAATGTTTTTGAGGAGTTTTTCACTTAAAATTTTAGCTTTTGCAACCCCTAAAATATCTCCTTTTAAAAGGGTGATTTCTGCGCTTTCGATCGCGACATCGGTTCCGGTACTCATTGCGATTCCAACGTTTGATTGTGCTAAAGCCGGTGCATCATTGATTCCATCGCCGGTCATGGCTACGATTTTCCCTTCCGCTTGAAGCCTTTTGATTTCGGCTAATTTATCTTGAGGAAGACAGTTTGCAAAATATTTTTTAATTCCTAATTCTTTGGCAACGGCTTTCGCAGTGTGTTCGTTATCGCCGGTCATCATTATAACTTCCACCTTATTCATTTGAAGAAATTGAATCGCTTTTTTTGAACTTTCCTTGATATTATCGGAAAAAATGAGCATTCCTAAAACCCGTGTTCCACTTGCCAAGAAAGAAATGGTTTTCGCCTGGTCTTCATTTTCTTTTATTTTCTGCTTTAATGAATCGGGAATTGCAATATTATACTGTTGCAAAAGTGCCATGTTTCCTAATAAAACAATTTCATGATCGATCGTTCCTATGATTCCTTTCCCAGAAATGTTTTCGAAGTTTTCAACTTTTTCAAAAGTCTCATTTTCTTTTTTAAATTCATTTAAAACCGCACTGGAAAGTGGATGTTCAGAATTTTGGTTCAAGGAAGCTGCCCTTTTTAAAACCAAATGTGAATCGATATTTTCTGCAGGGATCACTTCATCCAGTTTTGGTTTTCCTTCTGTCAAAGTTCCTGTTTTATCGGTAATTAAAACATTCACTTGATGCATAAGTTCAAGTGCTTCTGCATTTTTAATGAGGATTCCATTTTTTGCACCTTTCGCGATTCCGACCGTTAAAGACATCGGAGTTGCCAATCCAAGAGCACACGGACAGGCTACAATTAAAACCGCAACTGCATTAACCAAGGCGTAAATAAGTGCATTTTCACCACCAAAAATTCTCCATGCAATAAATGTTAAAATTGATATTGCAATCACGATTGGAACAAATATTTTTGAAATTTTATCGGCTAATTTTTGAATGGGCGCTTTACTGCGACTCGCGTCGTTGACCATTTTTATGATTTGTGAAAGCAATGTTTCATCGCCTACTTTTTCGGCCATCATTAGAAAAGACCCATTTCCGTTGATGGTTCCTGCAGTTACTTTCATCCCGAAACTTTTCTCAATGGGAATGGGTTCACCTGTAATCATACTTTCGTCCACATTTGAGTTTCCTTCAGTAATTTTTCCGTCAACCGGAATTTTTTCGCCTGGTTTAACCCTTAATAGATCGCCGAGTTTAACATCAGAAAGCGGAACTTTCTTTTCCACATTGTCAATGATTACATTTGCTTGATCGGGAGTCAGATTCATCAACTCCTGAATTGCTTTTCCGGTTTTTTGATGCGCTCTCGCTTCTAGCATTTGACCCATGATCACCAAAGTTAAAATAACATCTACCGATTCAAAATAGAGCGGAGTTTTTCCACCATGAGAAATTTCGTGCGGCAAAATTCCGGAAAAAAACAGAGCCAATAAGCTAAAGAGGAAAGCTGCAGCAGAACCTAATGCGATCAGAGAAAACATATTAAGATTCCAGGTTTTAAAAGAAATGAAACCCCTTTTTAGGAGAAACCAGCCCGCATAAAAAATAACCGGAACAGATAGTATCAATTCAATTATGCCCTGAATTTTATTAGAAAAGGGTATTTCGAACCACATTCCACCCATTGACAATAGGAAAACTGGAATGGTGAAGACTAAGGCAATTAAAAATTTATTTCTTAAACGTTTGTAGGTTTCATCATCATCCGTATTTTCGCCAATCACCGGAATTTTAACCAGATCCATTCCGCAAACGGGGCAACCAACATTAGAGTCATAAACTTTATCGCCTTCGCAAAACATGGGACAGTAATATTTTCCTGCATTATTATCGTGGTTGATGACCGTATTCTTCGCAGGTTTTTGTGTTGAATGGTGTGTTGATGCATTCACCAAATTCTGAGTAATCTCCTCTAAATGCATGTGACAAACTGGACAACCGACATCTGTAGGGTACGTTTTATCGCTTTCACAAAACATGGGACAAAAATACTCGCCTATTTTATGTTCGAAACTTTCGGGTAAATTGGTTTTAGAAAAAGCCTGTTTTTTGTTTTGATAATCAGCTCTTTCTTCAATGGGAACAAGAAACATGTTGCAAACTGGGCAACGTTTTCCGGGAGTAAAGTATACTTTTTCACCTTCACATTCCATCGGACAGTAATAAACGGAACTTGGAGAAATTCTTTCAGATGCAGGTAAATTGGTAGGTTTCATGCGGTAGATTTAAGTCCAAATTTCGAGCTTTTTCGTTGGACGATATTAATAAGAGAAGGAAGTTTGTTATAAAATTTAGAATCAGGTTGATTTCGACATAATATCTTTAAAATTAATAATGATCGAGAGCGATGTGGTTTTAATTTTTCAATTCTAAAGTGTTCATTGCAACAATACAACGATCACAAACCCTTATTATTAATGGAGATCGTCACCCAAATTTTTTAATCGATCGGTTATAAATTCAATTTGTGTTTTGCCATGTTCGGTAGGTTTACCATCAAGATCTACGCCAACAAAAACAATTTTATCAATCGTGATGATCGTTTGCCGAGTCATCATGTTTCGCACATTGCACGCTAATGTAATCGAAGTTCTACCAAAAGCAATCGCTTCAATTCCAATTTCGATGATGTCTCCTTGTCTTGCGGAACTTACAAAATTGATTTCTGAAATAAATTTAGTCACACATCGCGGCGTTTCTAACTGAATAATTGCGTAAAGAGCTGACTCTTCGTCGATCCATTGCAGTAATTTGCCTCCAAAAAGTGTTTGATTGGGATTTAAATCTTCAGGTTTGATCCATTTTCGGGTATGATAATTCATTTCAATTGTAATTTATCTTGTAAAAACAAGTTTTGTTTGGGTTGATAATTCTTCGTCTATTAAGTAGTTTTCCAGATTAAATCCTTTTACTTCATTTAGTGTTTTAACTTGGTTTTGCGCACAAAATCGAGCAACTAAACCTCGTGCATGTTTGGAATAAACAACGATGGTCTTCAATTTTCCTTCTTTATAATTAAAGAATTCAAAATCGATCACTGGAACTTTAATTTTAGTTTTGTCGATTACTTTGAAATATTCTTTACTTGCCAAATTGAGAACGACATCTTTTGAACTTAATTCACTGTTGAGCTGCTCTGTAATCTTATCGGTCCAGAATTCGTAAAGGTTTTTATAATCATCAAATTGAAATTTGCGTCCCATTTCTAATCGGTAAAGCATGATTCGATCTGAAGGTTTCAACAATCCATATAATCCAGAAAGCATTCGGTAATTTTTCTGCAGATATTTGACTGATTTTTCGTCTAATGATTTTGCATCCAAAGCTCGGTAAACTTCGCCACTAAAAGCCATTAAAGCCGTTGCAGATTCGTTTGACTTAGGATTTGCTTTCCACTTTTGATTTCTTTCCCAATTTTCATCGGCCAGCTTTGGAGAAATTTCCATGAGTTCTGACAAATATTTCGACGATTTTGTTTTTAGCGTATTCTGAATCATTTCTGCCTGCTCAATAAAATGGGGGATTGTTGTTTTCAGAAAAGCATTGGATTGCTCAATATTCATAAGTTTTGCAGGAGAAGTAAGTATTTTCATTTGAAGAAGACTGTTGCGTTTGTTGTAAATTGGTCGTATTTCAGAAACTATAATTGTATTTCGACGGGAAAAAAATTCTTGTTTGTGTATCCGATTAAGGTTGAAATAAAGAGAATAATTTTAAATTTCTCCTTTTCCCTGACGTAGAATCTCGGGTTCACCACTGGTGAGATCTACAATCGTAGAGGGTACATTGTCGCCATAGCCGCTATCGATAACGATATCGACTAAATTATTGTATTTCTCCGCAATTAATTCGGGATCGGTAGAGTATTCGATCACGTCATCATCATCTTTGATGGAGGTAGAAGCAATTGGATGACCTAATTTTTCGACAATAATTTGTGGGATATGATGATCAGGAACACGAATTCCGACGGTTTTTTTACCTTTATAAGCGAGCGGTAAACTTTTACTGGCTTCCAAAATAAAAGTAAACGGACCAGGAATATTATTTTTCAAAAGTCGAAAAATACTGGTGTCAATTGGTTTTGTAAATTGTGATAGATGGCTTAAATCATTGCAGATAATTGAAAAATGGGCTTTTTCTAACTTCACTTTTTTTATTTGCGCTAACTTTTCCATCGCACGAATGTCAAAAATATTACAACCTAACGCATAAACGGTGTCGGAAGGATAAATAATAATGCCGCCATTTTTAAGGGTGCGAACTACCTCATCTAGAAGGTTTTCCTGCGGATTATCGGGATAAATTTTCAGAATTTTTGCCATATACAAATTTAGTAAAAATAGATTTATAAATTATTTTCGAATAAAATTTGGAAGTTTACATAATAGTTGTATATTTGCACCACAATAACGCGGGGTAGAGCAGTAGGTAGCTCGTCGGGCTCATAACCCGGAGGTCGCACGTTCGAGTCGTGTCTCCGCTACTAAGTAAAGAGAATCATTAATTTGGTTCTCTTTTTTTGTGGGGTTATTTCTTGTGTTGGTGAGGGTTTTTGGGGGATTTTCTAAGATTCTCTTATTTTTAAATTATTTCTCTATCATCTCTACAACTAGCAAAAAAAGGCATACAATTAGGTGACCCATTTATTCATTTGGTAACCCATTGTAAACCCTACAAAAATGAAAATTCTATTCTTTCTCTTTAAACCAGACATTTAAAATTTGCTTAAATTTTATACTCTTTTAAAAATGGTGGTTTTTTGTTTTGAAATAATTTTTATCCAGCAAGATGCTAAGAGTGGCATTTTAATATTTCCCGAAATGTCACCGTAGTTTCTTACTTTTGGCTAACATTTTTATTATGGAAAAATATAATTTAGGATTGGTTCTTTCTGGTGGTGGTACAAAAGGCGTTGCTCATGCAGGGGTATTGACTTTTTTAGCCGAGAAAAACATCAAAGCAGATGTATTGGCTTGCTGCAGCGCAGGTTCGATTGTAGGTGCTTTGTATGGCGTTGGAAAGTCTGGAGAAGATATTTTAGATTTTTTTAAATCGGTCTATTTCTTTAACTGGAGGCATTTCGCTTTCAATAAACCGGGATTGGTTTCCTCCACGATTTTTTCAAATTATCTGTATCCTATTTTTAATGATATGACGATCGGTGAACTTGATATTAATTTGAAAATTATTGCTACAGAACTGGTTTCCGGCGAGCAAAAAATATTTGAAGGAAAAGATAAAATCGTAGATGCGGTGATTGCTTCCTGTTCGATCCCAGGAATTACGGTTCCTTATATTGTTGGTAATGAAATGTATAGTGATGGCGGTGTTCTCAATAATTTTCCCGCAGATATTATTTATAAGGACTGTAAAAAACTAATTGGAGTCTATGTTTCGCCCCCACAAGATGTTGAACTTGGAGATCTGAACACTATAAAATCAGTGACCACAAGAGCTTATGAATTAATGTCGCATCGAACAGAAATTTACAAATTTTCTTACTGCGACTGGGTCATTACTTCTAAAAAATTAGCGAATTATGGCACTTTCGAAAGAAAAGCCAACCGACTCGAAGAAATCTTCGACATCGGTTATAATGCTGCAAAAGATTCTTACGAAAGCTTTGCGCGTTAAAAAATATATTTCCAGTACACTAAAATTCCGGTGCAGATTGCCGCGAAAGCCATTAAAACAACTGCTCCTGCTGCAATGTCTTTAATGATTTTGATGCGTTCGTCAAACTCAGGTTGAATAACATCGCATATTTTTTCAACTGCGGTATTTAAAATTTCAGAACTTAAAACTGCAAAACTGACGATTAAAATTAAAGCGGTATCTGTTGGATTTAATTTCAAAAAAACGATCAAGAAAAGATTCGCGATCAGTCCCAAAATTTCCAACTGAAAATTTCTTTCAGATTTCAACATCCAAAAAACACCATTAACTGAGTTTAAAAAGCTTTTGTAGAACGGAGGTTTTCTCATTTACCAGCTTTTATCGATCATGTAAAGTAATTGTCCCATCGTCACTGCGCCCAAAAGTAATTCCCGGCGATTCACTTTGTCAAAGGTATCCTCATCGGAATGATGAATATCAAAATAGCGTTGTGAATCTGGAACGAGTTCTGCCACTGGAACGTCTAAATCATGCAGTGGTTCAACATCAGTTCCGGCATATTGCATCTCAAAATTGTAAACGCCATAAGGTAAAAATAGATTTTTCCAGGATTGAATTTGGGCTCTTTTTTCAGCACTCATCACCAAAGCAACTCCACGTGGTGTAAATCCACCACCATCACTTTCGATGGCAAATAAGTGTTTTTCGTTGTTTTTCTTCACGTTTTCGGCGTATTGATTTCCCCCTTTTACGCCATTCTCTTCATTGGCAAAACAAATTACACGAATGGTGTGGTTATTTTTCAAACCCATTTTTTTGAAAGCTCTCAAAATTTCGATACTTTGCACGATTCCCGCACCGTCGTCTTGCGCACCTTCGCCAACATCCCAGGAATCTAAATGACCGCCAACTGCGATAACGCTATTATCAATCTTACCGGTGATCTCACCAATCACAGAATGGGACCGTTTTTCGCCTTTCATGGCACAATTGGAATTCAGTTTTGCAAATACTTTTTGGGATTTCAAAGCTTTCTCCAATTCATCGGCACTTTTAGGCCCAATCGCAACTGCCGCGATTTTGAAAGTGTCATCTGCATCATATTTCATCATTCCAGTGTGCGGAACATCGTCTAACGCAGAAGAAAGTGAACGAATAATCACGGCTTTTGCACCTCTTTTTCCAGCCCAGGAAGCTGCATTTCTTCTGTATTTTCCGGCATCGCCATAAGCTTGTCCAGTGGTGATGAATTTTTGATTAAAAGCGTAATTGAAGAATACAATCTTTCCTTTTATCTCTTCATCCGAGAGTTTATCGAAATCTTCTTTACTTTTTGCAAATATAATTTCTGCTTCTACATCTTTCCCTTTCGTCCCTTCAGAATTACCGAGAGAAAGCATTCTTATCGATTTCCATTTTCCGGATTGATCTTTAATCTGTAGCGATTCTTTTCCGCGATCCCAAACCGGAACGATCACTTCCTCCATCCAGACTTTATCTGCACCGGCTTCTTTTAATTTTAAAACTGCCCAATTCGTAGCTTTTTCGTAAGCTGCAGAACCACTTAATCGGTGACCAATGTTTTTGGTTAAATCATACAAATTTTTATAAGCAGTTCCATTCACCAATATTTCATCGGCGATATTTCTGAATTGTAAGGAATCTTGTTTGCTTTGGGAAAAGAAAATTCCGCCCAAAAAGAGCGGAAGTATTTTTATTGTAGAATATTTCATAGGGTATCAATATTGAGAGACCCAAATTTAAAAAAAAATTATTTACAAAAAATTAAATTATTGCTTCATATCGTACATAATTAAAGCGGTTACCAGTTTTGGTTCAATATAAGTGCATTTTGGTGGCATCACTATTTTATGGTCGGAAACTTTTAATAAATCATTAAAACTTACGGGAAAAATTCCAAATCCTACTTTATATTTTCCGGAATCTACTTTTTCTTTTAAGCTTTGAATTCCTTCGACAGTAGAATTTCCTTTGCAGTACGTAATTTTATCGGTTGTTTTAGGATCTGCAATACCCAAAATATCTTTGATAACCAACTCTTCCAAAAGGGAATGATCCAGATCATTCACATTGCTTTGTTTGTTTCGCAATTCATGTTTCACGTGAAGGGAGTAAAATTTTCCACCCAAATACATCGAAATGTGGAATTTTTGACTAGGGTAGTACGGAATTTCTCCTTTTTCATGAACCAAGAAGTTTTGTTCTATTTTCTTTAAAAACTCCTCGTCTGTAAGACCATTCAAATCCTCTAAAAGTCTGTTGTAATCGTGAATTTTGATGGACTGATTCGACACGATAAAGCTGAACACATAATTGTAGTGTTCTGTTCCATTGTGTTTTTTGTTTTTATCCTGAAGGTTTTTTGCATTCAAAGCGGTAGAACCGATTCGGTGATGCCCATCTGCAATGTAAAATGAATCAATCTGCTCGATGACATCTTTTAATTCTTTCATTTTCAAACGATTATCAATTCTCCAAATTTTGTGGCGAGTTCCTTGATCATCTAAATAATTAAGAATGGGAACATTTTTCTCCTCATGATTCATGAGCAATTCCACCTTCGGATTTGCGATATAAGTGAGCAAGACAGGTTCTGCCTGAATGTTTACTTTTTCTAAATAGTAGGCGAGCTTTTCTTTTTTATGAGTAAGGGTAGATTCATGTTTTTTTATCTTACCATTTCGGAAATCATCAACACTTACCAAGCCTAAAAGTCCACGAAATACGGATTTATTGGGTAAAAACTGCTCATACAAATAATAAGCGGAAGAATCCTGCACGATTACTTTATCATGAAGCAATTCTTCAAAATTGGTTCTAATTTTCCGAAGATTTCGATCTACATCTTTCGATTTACTCACTACATATGGTTTTATCATCTGAATGTACGATGATTCCATTTGGGCTTTTTTATTGATCTCTTCTTGAGAAAAATTATCTAAAGGATGGGTGGGAAAAGTTTCAACAAAGTCTTCACTTGGTCGGACTCCACGAAATGGTTTGAAAATAGGCATGTTCTTTCTATAATTTCGTTTTGATTGCAATAATTTGGTTTGCCAGTTCGGTACCAATTTTTTCCTGAGCATCTAATGTATTTCCCCCTAAATGCGGAGAAAGCGATAGATTTGGATTCATTAAAAGAGGAAGTTCGGGACTAGGTTCATTTTCAAAAACATCTAATGCAGCACCCGATACTTTGCCAGATTCAATCGCCTTTAAAAGTTCAACTTCATTGAGAACGCCACCTCTTGCTGTATTAACAATAAATATACCGTCTTGCATCTTTTCAAATTGGGGTGCCTCTATGATATATTCTGTGGTTTTTGGCGTGTTGATGCTAATAAATTGGGTATCCTTCAAAAATTCATCCCAATCTTGTGTAGACGATATGTCAAAATTGATGGATTGCCCGTCGAAAAAGCTTAATGAGATTTTCTCAGTTTTCGGTTTTCTGGTCAAAACTTTAACCTTCATTCCTAAAGAAATACCTATTTTGATGACTTCTTTTCCAATTTCACCAAAACCGATTACTCCCAGATTTTTACCTTCCAGTTCATGCGCTTTGGAAAAAGATTTTTTCATCGCGGAGAAATGAGTATCGCCTTCTAATGGCATTAATCTGTTGGATTCATGCAGAAATCTTGCTAAAGAGAAAAAGTGCGCAAAAACCATTTCGGCTACTGATCTTGATGATGCATTTGGTGTATTAATCACATAAAGACCTTTTTCGATGGCGTATTCAACATCAATGTTATCCATTCCAACGCCGCCTCGTCCAATAATTTTTAAGCTTGAACAAGCATCGATGATATCTTTTCTAACTTTGGTAGCGCTTCTTACTAATAGAACATCAATTTTATTCTCGTTAATGAAATCGATAAGCTGCTCCTGTGAAACTTTGGCTTCTACAAATTCGATTCCCGCTTCTAATAAAGCATTTTTCCCTGATTCTGAAATTCCGTCGTTTGCTAAAACTTTCATATTTTCTAATTAATCGCCTTTAAAAATAATTTTTTAAATCGGTTAGTTAATACTTTTCATTACGTCGACCAAAACCTGCACACTTTCGATCGGCAATGCATTGTACATACTCGCTCTGTAACCGCCTAAACTTCTGTGTCCATTAAGACCATTGATTCCGGCTTCTTTCCAAGCGTTATCGAAAGCTTCTTTTTTAGATTCATCTGTTAATTTAAAAGATACGTTCATCAATGAGCGATCTTCTTTCCGGCAGAAAGTTTCGAATAAAGGATTGTTATCAATTTCGTCGTAAAGCAATTTTGCTTTGGCTTCATTTCTTAATTCTGCAGCTTCAATTCCGCCATTATTTTCTAAATGTTGCAAAGTAAGAAGGGTTGCATAAACTGGAAAAACTGGTGGCGTGTTGTACATAGAGTCTTTTGCGATGTGCAAAGAATAGTCAAGGTAAGAAGGAATATCTCTTCCTGTTTTTCCCAAAACGCTTTTCTTCACCACCACCATCGTCACTCCTGCAGGTCCCATATTTTTTT
>Ga0116183_1004081_pt1 | contig 14471 bp, 9 predicted proteins | sample AD_UKC078_MetaG_FD_89753 | JGI IMG/M metagenome (GOLD analysis project Ga0116183, IMG submission 89753) | Active sludge microbial communities of municipal wastewater-treating anaerobic digesters from USA - AD_UKC078_MetaG | ecosystem: Engineered > Bioreactor > Anaerobic > Digestate | place: USA... | reverse complement strand
TTCCTCTACATCGGAATGCTGAAATCCTGCGCTGGATTATGCAAAATCCTTGGATTTTAGAAGGAAATGAGCCAGAAAAAGACTACCAATTCTCCTCCTTTTCCAAAGAATTCAAGTATTATTGGGTCAAGATTTTTGATGAAAATAAAAGGGTAAAAACAGTTGCGTTGTTGCAGACAAGAAATTCGCATCTAAAAATTCCGTATTTATTTGCTGTTGATCATCTCGATGATTTTACGCATTTCTTAGAACAATTTATTAATGAAAAGAACATTAAAACGCTCATTTCTTATCATGATAATTTGAACGAAAAATTGAGTTCAAAAGCATTTCCGAAACTTTATCAGAAACAAGCAGAAAGAAGATATCTTTTTCATAAAGAACTGGTGAAAGGTTTGCCAGAAGATTACGACCCCAATTTTCAAGATGGCGACGGAGATCCTGTTTTTACATAAAAAAACCCTGGTCATGCTCCCAGAGTTTTCGTTGTTATGAAAAATACAAACTCTATCCACAAAAAACAGCATGTTTTGCATGGTAAAGGTGAGTAAATTTATTATTTGAAACAAGGGTTAAAACACCCTTTTTTTCTAAAAACCAGCAATTTAGAATCGATAAAATTTAGTTGCTAATCGCAGTTGCAGTTTGCTCTTCGGTGTCTTTTCATTTCGTTATCCCAGAACGGATAGATTTTCAAAGCGAGATAAAAATCACCTGAATGCAACTTTTTCTGATTAAAAAATAAAGGCAAAACGTTCGAACTTCCCACAATTAAAGGTCCAATTCTAAAATATCCACCGAACTGAAAATTTTGGTATTCATACAAAGAAACTGATGCGCCATAACCTACAACAGGTTTTTGAACGGTGTAGGAAGCTGAAAAAATATTGCTTCTTTTCAAAGAATTTTCGAAAACTGGAATCCGTTGAATCCAATCGGTATTGATATATTGCTGTTCACCAACATTTTTACTTGCATTCAAATGAATACTTGTTGGCAATCCCATCTGAAAATCATTGCCTTGAAAAGAGGCGTTTTCATTGCCATAAATTTCTTTGCTTAAAAGCTGAAAATATTGCGTTGGACTTTTAAATTTGGTGTTTTCTAGGTTAGGATTATTCACCACTTTTAAATTATTCCCTGCAAACAAATGCTTTTCACCTTCATAATTTACTTTTCCAAAGTCTAAAATATGTGCGCTCGCTTTAAAATAATAATCATCAGAATTTTCGATCGGATCAACTACTGCAATTCCGAAATCGATACCGAAACCTTTCCCTTTTTGCTTGTATTCGTAGCGTTTTGTATCAAAATTATAATTGGTTGCAAGATTGACTTCTATATTATAATTAGAGGCATAAATCGTTTTCGTGTCAATTCCATTGGTGATTTCCGAGGTTCGATGCAACTCGATGGGTGAAGTACTGTTTACCTGCAGTGCATCAAAACCGATTTCATATTTAAGATTCGCTCCTACAATCCATTGGTATTCTGAATAAGGAAAAATTTCTGTAGCTAGATTTAGACCAAGTTCGGCCCAGTTCATGAAGTTGATTTGTAGTGGTTTTAATGAATAAAACTCCGGTTCTACGAATCCTTGATTCCCATATTTTAGGTAATTGTCGATTTTAATTGCAGAGGTCTGTGTTCGCAATCTTGAAAATAAACCTACCGTAAAATATTTTTGTTTGATCGCAATTTTTTTACTGAAAGAAGGGCCTAAAATATCGGAACTAAAATGGTAATTGGCAAAATCTGTATTGTAAAAATCTACCACATTTGCAGTGTTTTCACCATTGATGTTTTTTATTTTGTTCCGGGATCTTGTGGGTGTATTTCGAAGTCCCAACAAGCTTAGCTGTGAGATATAAACATAATCATTCTGCAAAAAAACATCTTCTGCAACTACATTTATATCCCAAGGATTTGGGTTAAGAAAAGTGAGAGTGGGTGAAACTAATGCACCATTAATTCCGCTGTATTGATCATTGGTAAAAGGTAAATTTTCCTGACCCAATAAAATTGAAGAAATAGAAATTGCAAAAATTATGATATAATATTTTGACAAGAAAAACGTATTTATTTAATACGCAAAAATAATACAAAATAATTTCTCAAACGATATAAAATAAAAAAAAGATGAAGTCAAAATTCATCTTTTATTAAATATGGTTATTAATACTACTTTTAATACCCGAAGATTTCTGTTAAAGTTAACTCCTGAAAATCGCCCATTTTCTTTAGCGTTTCTACTTCAATATTCTCCTTCTTTCCGATGATTGCAGTATTGTACTTCAAAGGTTTCAATTCGGTATTATAAAAATCTGTCAAATCAGCCAAAGTTAGTTTTTCAATATTCGCATAAATATCTTTTCTAAGGTCGTAATCGATTCCTAATTTTTTTAAATTTAAATGATTAAAGAAAATATTGGTTCGGTTGACTCTTGCAGCTGCAATTTGTTTAAGCACTGCATTTTTAGCATTAAGAAATTGAGCCGGAACTTGCGGTAAATCGCCCATTAAATCATCCATCGCATCCACTGCCTGTGATAATTTATTCGCTTGAGTTCCTACATAAGTGGTGACATAATCCGGATGATTTAGCTCACTATTCGCAGCGTAGGAAACATAGGCAGAGTACGCCAAACTCTTACTTTCCCGAATTTCCTGAAAAACAATTGACGATAATCCGCGGCCAAAATATTCATTAAATACATTTATTTTCCCAAAGTTTTCTAGGTTCACATTGGTTCCTCTTGCAACTTTACTCATTTCAACCTGAACCATATCATAATTGGTAAAAAATACGTTCCCTTCCGTTGCTGGTTCTGGATAATTTTTTTTCGGCGGGACAGGTACAATCTCTTCTTCTATAAAGGGTTGTACATATTCTTCGAAGCGCGTAAAATTGTTTCCATAAAAGAAAATTTCATAAGGCATAAAGAGCAAGTCTTTGATTTTTTGCGTCATTTCTTCCGAATGAATTTCGTTCAGTCTGTCTTCAGAGATGACATCAGTAAATCGCGATTCTTTGCCGAATTTCGCATAACTCGAAAGTGCTGCCATAATTCTGCCTTTGTCTTTTTTTGCGACTTCTCTGCTTTCTAAAATAGTGATGATATTTTGATGATAGATCTGTTGATCGGGTTTTGCGTTTTGCATCCAGTCTTTCAAAAGAGCGATTCCTTTTGGTAAATTTTCTTCCAAACCGGTTAAGGAAATGATCAGTTGATCTGGAGTGGTGCGAAAATCATTAGAAATACCCCATTTAAAAAACTCTTCGTTGAGTTCTTTACCTGTAAATTCGGAGGTTCCTAAATATTGCAAAACTTGAGTTGCCAAACCGAGTTCTTTGTCATGATCGCTCCCGAAAGGAAAAATAAAGTAAACCTGTGCAACATCGTTGTATTTATTTGCTACAAAACTTGTTTTTTTACCTTTAATTTTCTCTGTTTTGATGGCTTTTGAATAATCGATGAAATCAGGTTCGATGTCCGTAGATTTTTCTTTTATTATTTCCTTTAAAAACGATGACTGCGAGTCTTTATTTATTTTAATGGGAGTAATTGCTGGGTTTTCTACACGAACTAATTTTTCATTGCTTCCCTTTTCTTTTTTTACGACGACATAATTATCTTTGAAAAAATCATTCGCAAATTGTACTAAATCTTCTTTTGTAATTTTCTCGTATTCACTGATTTCGTTCAGTTCTTCCTCCCAACTTTGATCATTGATAAAAACCCCATAAAGTGTTGTCGCCAAACCATCTGCGGTTTCGAAAGTTTTCATTCGCTGGATTTTCATATCGTTAATGACCGCTTGAATGAGCCATGCGGGAAAATCACCTATTTTTACCAATTCGATTTGATCGAGCAACAATTGTTTTGCCTCTTCTAATGTTTGCTCATTTTTTGGTACAACGACCATAGAAAACGAACCATAATTTTTGAAAGGTGACGAGTAAGCCATCGCTCGCAAAGCTTTCTGGCTTTTATTGATATTAAGATCGATTAATCCTGATTCACCTGCATTAGATAAAATTTGCGCAATCATTTCAGCAAGTCTGGCTTCGTGCGTTCCGTAAGAATCGGTTCTCCAAGCTATTTGTAATCTTGGTGCAGAAGGACTTTTTACATCTCTTTGAACAATTTCAGTCATAGGTTTTTCCAAGATCTTCCTTTTTTCGGGAAGTTCGCGGTATTCAAAAGTTCCGAAGTATTGATCGATTAATGTGATTGTTTTCTCGAAATCCAAATCTCCCACCAAAACCATCGCGTAATTATTGGGAACATAATATTCATCAAAATATTTGTGAATTGCGACCATCGAAGGATTTTTCAAATGCTCCGATTTCCCCAAAGTAGTTTGTTGCCCATTTGGATGGGTTGGAAAAAGCGCATCCATCAATTCATAGTTAACCAAACGAGCGTCATTATCCTGCGCACGGTTAAATTCTTCATAAACCGCTTCTAATTCGGTGTGAAATAATCTTAAAGTGAGTTCAGAAAATCTTTCTTTCTCAATTTTCAACCATTTTTCTAACTCGTTATTGAGAATATTATTTTTATACACGGTTTCATCCAGCCAAGTATGCGCATTTGTTCCCGAAGCTCCGAGTGACGAAATTGCTTTATCATATTCGTTTGCAATGGCAAATTTGCTGGCTTCCTGAGAGACTTCATCAATTTTCGAATACAGTACTTTTTTCTTTTCTGGATCTTGTTCCGCTTTATGTTCTTCGTAAAGGTTTGAGATTTGCTCTAAAAGCGGCTTTTCTTGCTCCCAATTCGAAGATCCTAATTTAGACGTTCCTTTGAACATCATGTGCTCTAAATAATGCGCCAAACCAGTATTATCAGAAGGATCATTATTGCTTCCCGTCTTTACAGGAATATAGGTTTGGATTTTCGGTGCATCAAAATTTTGGGCGAGATAAACTTTCAACCCATTTTTTAGGGTATAAATTCTAACCCCATTTTTGTCGTTGATTACCGCTTCGTAATTATATCCTGATTGATCTGTGATTTTTTTTGTTTGAAACATGGGTGCATCCGTCATTTTAATCGGTCCTGTCATTGGGTTACTTGAATATTTTTGTCATTTAAAATTCTACTATCAATTAAAACTGATGCGGTTTCAACATATTTTTCGGATCCAGAATTTCATCTAATTTCTCCTGAGAAAGAATTCCTTTCTCTAAAACTAAATTATAAACGCTATTTCCTGAAGCTAAAGCTTCTTTGGCTATTTCTGTAGAATTTTTGTACCCGATGTATGGATTTAAAGCAGTCACAATACCGATGCTGTGTTTAACCATATTGAGGCAAATTTCTTTGTTCGCGGTAATTCCCACAATACATTTTTCTCTTAAAGTATCTAATGCGTTGCCTAAAAAATTCATACTTTCCATAATCGCATGCGACAAAACGGGTTCCATCACATTGAGCTGTAATTGCCCTGCTTCGGCGGCGAAAGTCACGGTTAAATCGTTTCCAAAAACCTTATAACACACTTGATTCACGACTTCTGGAATGACAGGATTTACTTTTCCCGGCATAATTGAAGATCCAGGCTGCATCGGTGGAAGATTAATTTCAAAAAAGCCAGCTCTAGGACCGGAAGAAAGCAATCTTAAATCATTACAAATTTTAGAAAGTTTCACCGCAAGTCTCTTCATTGCAGAAGAATAAATAACGTACGAACCTGTATCTGGAGTTGCTTCAACCAAATTTGGTGCAGAGACAATCGGGTAACCAGAAAATTGTGCTAAATTTTTAGCACACAACTTGGCGTAACCAACAGGAGCGTTTATTCCTGTTCCGATTGCAGTTGCGCCCATATTTATTTCTACAAAAAGATGAGCATTATTGTTGAGCTTTGAAATATCTTCTTCTAAAGTTGCTGCATAAGCTTCAAATTCCTGCCCCATCGTCATTGGAACGGCATCTTGAAGTTGCGTTCTTCCCATTTTGATAACATCATTAAACTCTATGCCTTTTTGGCGGAAAGCTGCGATGGTTTTCTTTAGTTTCTCTACCAACTCTTTGTTCATTTGCAACATAGCCATTTTTATCGCAGTAGGATACGCATCATTTGTTGATTGTGATAAATTAATATGATCGTTTGGCGAGCAGAATTGGTAATCGCCTTTATTTTTTCCTAATTTTTCTAAGACAATATTTGCAATAACTTCATTGGCATTCATATTTACAGATGTTCCTGCACCTCCCTGAATCATATCGATCGGGAATTCTTGGTGATATTTCCCTTCCATTAATTCATCGCAGCTTTGTGCAATTTTTTCATATAGACTTTGCTCCAATAAACCCAGTTCGTAATTTGTTTTAGCAGCCGCTTTTTTCACCATTGCTAAACCCTTAATAAAATGCGGATACGAAGAAAGATACTGCCCGGAAATTTTAAAATTCTCGATAGCTCTCTGCGTTTGAACCCCATAATATGCAGAAGCAGGAACCTGTAAAGTTCCTAAAAGATCACTTTCATTTCTGAAATTTTCCATAAAAATAATTTGTTGAAAAGTTAAGATTTTTTTGTGGGATTCTCAAAAGGGATTTCCATTTGCTGCTATAAAAAACGGACGAATGATGATCGTCCGTTTTCTGTTTTGGCTGAAATCAGGTTTATTGATTTCGAATCATTCCCTTTAAAAAAAAGAATATTTATTTGCTAGGATATTTTTGAATCAAAGCTTGGAGAATTGACCATGTTTCCGCATCCATTACACCATCATATTTTTCTGGTCGAAAATGATACTGAAAGGCTTCAATCGTTTTTTTTGTGGACTCATCGATCATTCCGGAAGGATCTAAACCATATCCTAATGTTTTTAAAGCAGTTTGGTATTTGAAAATACCTTGGGCGGAACTCATCTCTACCCCGAAAGTTTCAGGGATAATTTGGGTGAAGAAATTCTGTTTAGTGGCTTCATCATACCACATTCCCAATTGATAATCGTTGTATAATTTTTTCCACGGGAATTTTGGTCCTGGATCCTGCTTTCTTGTGGGCGCAATATCAGAATGCCCTAAAATATTGGTCGCGGGAATGGAATATCTATTCGCAATATCTTTAACTAAAGCTGCAATCTTCAAAACCTGCGCATTATCGTATTCTGGGAAAATCCGCAAACCGGTGGAATCTGTTTTAAAACCATTGTTCACAATTTCTATTCCTATTGAGGTATCATTTAGCATTTTATCAGTTCTCCATGCACTTATTCCTGCGTGGTACGCTCTTTTATTCTCATCAACCAACTGGAAAATTTCTTTGTCGCCTAAATTATTAACAAGATAATGCGCACTAACTGCTTGCTGAGTAAGAACTCCAACTGACTTTTCATCACTCAAAGCGGTGTAGTGCAGGATAATATATTTGACTCTAAAATTTTGTGCCACCGCAGGAAAATAAGTTTTTACAACTTTGTATCCACTTGGATTCGCAGAAACAATAGAACCGTAACTTATGGTATTATCATTTTTGGTTACATCTGCGATATTTTCTTTGTAAAAATCAACTCCACCTTCATGCAGAATTTTTGATTTTGCAAATGGAATTGGTAGATTCGACGGTGAAGTTTTAGGTAAAGTAGGTTTTGCGACTACTTTTTGAATATTTTTTTGAGTTCCACAGGAAACAATAAGAAAACTTAAAGAAATGATATAGAATGGCTTACGCATAGTTGTAAAAATTTCGTTAAAAATAATGTCAAAAATACAAATAATTTTTAGGAATTTATTTTGGTTAATAAACAAAACTTTTCTATATTTGCACTCGCAATTACAGAACAGAAGCTCTTATAAATATTGCAATGGAGAGTTGCCTGAGTGGCCGAAAGGACTTGTTTGCTAAACAAGCGTATGGGAAACTGTACCAAGGGTTCGAATCCCTTACTCTCCGCAACTTTCACCAACAAAATTACTCGGGGCGTAGCGTAGTCCGGTCATCGCGCCTGGTTTGGGACCAGGAGGTCGCAGGTTCGAATCCTGCCGCCCCGACTTTTTAAAATTCCTTATGGAATTTATTTTTACTAAAAACTCCAATCCCTAAATAATGGAGTTTTTTTTTTCAGATTATTGGGTGCGTAGCTCAGCTGGATAGAGCATCTGCCTTCTAAGCAGACGGTCTCAGGTTCGAATCCTGACGCGCTCACTTAAACTTCACATTTTTTGTGAAGTTTTTTTTGTTTAAAAGAAAATGAGGTAAAAGTAAATCTATTATTTCTATTTCATCTAAAACGCACCAAATTCATCATCAATTTCCTAAATTTGCAGCCATCAAAATAATTTCATGTCACTACAAATCATTAATCTTACCAAGAAATTCGCGGAACAAATCGCTTTAAATACGATTAATATTGAAATCAATAACAACGAAATTATTGGTTTACTGGGACCAAACGGCGCCGGAAAATCAACGTTGATGAAATCAATTGTCGGTGCTTTAAAAATTGATCAGGGAGCGATCTTATTTGACGGGAAAGATATTCGTGAAAATGAAATTGCGGTAAAGAAGAAAATGGGTTTTCTACCAGAAAACAACCCTCTATATCGGGAAATGTATGTTAAAGAATATTTAAATTTCGTTGCCGAACTCCATCAGATTTCAAAAGAAAGAATTGATGAAGTTATCGATTTGGTGGGAATCACGCCAGAAAAATCTAAGAAAGTTTCGCAACTATCAAAAGGGTATCAACAAAGAGTTGGTCTTGCTCAAGCCATCTTGCACTCCCCTGATTTACTAATTTTAGATGAACCAACAAATGGTTTAGACCCGAATCAAATTATAGAAATTAGAAACGTGATTAAACAAATCGGCAAAGAAAAAACGGTGATCCTTTCTACCCACATCATGCAGGAAGTAGAAGCACTCTGTACCCGCGTAATTTTGATCCACGAAGGGAATATTATTCAAGACACCAATATTGAGGATTTCAAAGGCAAATATGGCAGTTTAGAAGAAGCTTTTGCAAGTTATACGCAACAATAAATAGCCCCAAAACAAATTATTTTGAGGCTTTTTATACTAACAAAGTAGTATTTAAATTTTTTCGATATTGTCGGTAAGCGAATTTATAAAATTTTGCAATGGTTTTTCTACCATCATTTTTATAAAGGGATTAAATTTACCATCAAAAAGCAACTGTACTTCCGTCTGTTTTTCGCTGATTGCATTGAAGGCACCTTTCAAAGAAAACTCCAAGCTAGAACTTGCAGATTTCAAAATCACCTGATTTTCTGTAACTTCTTCTATTTTCAATGCAATTTCGGGCATTCCTTTTAAGCTAAATTTAAAACCATGATCACGAACTTCAAAGCTTTGCAAGGAATCTGGCATTAAGGTTTTATAATCTTCAGGATTTTTTAATAGATCCACCAATTCATTCACTGATTTATTTACAACAATCTTGCGTCCTTCTAAATTCATTTTTATATTTTTGTATTAATTAAAACATTGCAAATGTATAAAGTTTTTGTGAATGAAAAAAAATTAACTTTAAGTAAGTATCCGGAAGACATCGAAAAGAATTTGCGCTTCGAAGGGTTTGCAACGTTAGAAATTGCTGTCGATCTTTTGGAAAACACGTCTTGTCCAGAAATGAATGTTTATGGCGAAAACATTGAAGAAATTTGGGAAGATTTCACGCACATGTTCAAGGTAATCGAAGCTGCCGGTGGTTTGGTGAAAAATAAAAACAACGAATTGTTATTTATCCGCAGAATGGGAAAATGGGATTTACCAAAAGGTAAAATTGAAAAAGGTGAATCTTTGGAACAAGCGGCATTGAGAGAAGTTGAAGAAGAAACCGGTTTAAAGGAACTGATTCTGGAAGAATTTCTCAATAATACTTTTCATATCTACACCGAACGAAACGGAGAAAAGATTCTGAAAACAACTTACTGGTTCAAAATGACTTACGTCGGAAACAGCCAACCTATTCCTCAAAAGGAAGAAGGGATTTCTGAAGTCAGCTTTAAAAATGAGGAAATGATCAACAACGAAGTTATGCGCATGACTTTTGAAAACATCAGACTCATTTTGGATGATTACTGGAATTTAAATTAATGAATAAAATCTAAAATTTGCTCCAAAGCAATTCCACGAGATCCTTTCAACAAAATATTTTCAGATGAAATTGCATGGTCTTTTAAATAAGCGGAAAGCGCTGCGGAATTTTCAAATGATTTGCAAATTTGATTCACTTTTGCAAATTGACTTCCAACAGTGATGATTTCATCAAAATGTAGCGTTTGAGCTAAATTTAGGATCGCATGATGCTCCATTTCTGAATCTGCTCCCAATTCTAACATATCTCCAATAATAATAGTTTTTGATCCTTCAAACGTGCTGAAATTTTTCAGAGATTCTGCCATAGAACTGGGGTTTGCATTGTACGTATCAAGCACAAAAACCTTTCCATCTTTATTTAAAATCTGCGATCGCATGTTGGTAGGAATGTAAGATTCGATCGCTTTTTTGATGTCTTCAAAATCTATTTCAAAATGCAATCCCAAACTTGCAGCTGCGCAAAGATTGGTAAAATTATAATTCCCGGTAAGATGTGATTGCGCGTGAATTCCTTTAAAGGACAATCCCACCAAATTATGGGCAGAAAATTCTTCAAACTGAAAATCAGAACTTTCTTTTCCAAAAGTAATTTTTGGAGTATAATGCTCCGTTTTTACTGCTTGTATGGGATCATTTTCATTTACTAAAATGATTTGTTTATTTTCTATTAAATACTGGTACATTTCAGATTTACCCTTAATTACACCTTCAACGCCACCAAAACCTTCCAAATGTGCTTTTCCGAAATTAGTAATATATCCCAGATTTGGTTGCGCGATTTTGCACAGCATTTCAATTTCTTTCTGATGATTTGCACCCATTTCTATCACTGCAATTTCATGCTCAGGTTTTATAGAAAGTAAAGTGAGAGGAACACCGATGTGATTATTGAGGTTTCCAAAAGTATACTGCACTTTATATTTTTGTGATAATATCGCGTGCATGATTTCTTTGGTCGTCGTTTTCCCGTTGCTTCCGGTTAAAGCTACAATTGGAATATTGAGATGTTTTCTGTGTAAAACTGCCAAGTCCTGCAAAAATTCTAAAGTTGAAGGAACATAAAATATATTGCGATCTTCATTTTCAAAACTTTTTCGTTCTACAATAACGGCTAAAGCTCCCTGATCAATCGCAGTTTCCGCTAAAGTTGCAGCATTGAAGTTCTCTCCTGAAAAAGCAAAGAAGATATCGTTTGGTTCAATTTTTCTATTATCGATGGTTACTTTTCCGGCTTGTTGAAAAATAGGGTAAAAAGTGGCTGCATTCATTTGTCAAAAATAAAAAATCCTTCTGCAATTACAGAAGGATTTTAAAATATTTTAAATAAAATTATCTTTTGGTTCTACCTTTTCCGGCAGATTTTGCATCTTGAGATACTCGGAAACCGACCCATCCGTAAGATTTACCTTCCTCTCGGAATCTTCTTTGACCTGGATCTAACCAATAAGAACCATCTAACCAAGAACCCCCTTTAATTACACGAACCTCGTTGGAAATTCTGGTTGTTCTAGAGATTTTATCTTTTTGTAATACGAGTCTTCCTTTGTTATCAACAATAAATCGTTTTTGCTTAGAATTATACATGTTGTAACCTGCGGTTGTACTGTCTTCTTCTTTTCCATAACCAGCATCTAGAGAAGACTGAAAATCACCGTCTCTGAAGTTTCTGTTATCGGCTACTGTTTCTCTTTCATATTGTCCTGGCAAACCTTTGTACACTAATCTTCCATCAGCAAGTGTATCATATTTAGCTCCTTCAATTTTCTTAAATGTTCCGTCGGCGTTTTTTAAAACTTCTTTCGATACATTTCCTCTGTAGTAATTGAAATCACTTCCCTCTTCATCAATAATTGGTCGATAAACATCGGCAGTCCATTCTGCAACGTTACCAAACATTCCAAATATTCCTAAATTGTTCGAAGGATATTGTTTCACATCGGAAGTTGTTGGTGAACCATCATTTTTCCAACCTGCAACTCCAGAATAATCTCCTCGACCTTGTTTAAAGTTTTCAAGATACATTCCGCGGTTTTTTCCTTTTTTACCTTTGAGTATTTCTATCTCCGGTTTTTTGTTGGTGTATAGGTTATATTCTCTTTCCTTTTGCAATCCAAGTGCTGCAAATTCCCACTCTACTTCCGTTGGAAGTCTGAATTTCTCTACAACGCTCGCTGTAGCATTACGGTTTGCGGAAAGAATTCTTTGGTTAGAGGTTTTAATTCCAGATTTCTGCTGCAATCTTTGAGTATTGATATACGCTTCCATTTCTGGATCATTTGCCTTAAATTTATCTAAATTAAAGGAATTGGCACCTTGATTATTGGCATCGTTGGTATAAAAATCTTTGGAAATAATACCTTGTTCCATTAATGCTTTCTCGTTTGCACGGTCGGTCAACCAATCACAGTATCTTGAAGCCTGTAACCAAGAAACACCTACAACAGGATAATAATCGTACTCTGGTCTGCGGAAATAAGTTTCTGCAAAATCATTTCTCGACAATTTGTTATTCCAAACCAAAGTATCTGGAAGAGCACCTTTGTAGATTTCTTTAAAACTTGGGTCCGAAGGTGGAAATACAAATTTCAACCATGTCACATATTCTCTGTACTCGTAATTGGTAATTTCGGTTTCTCCGATAAAAAACGCACTTACCTGCATTCTTTTAGGAGTATTATTCCAATCATGCATAACGTCATCTTTCACCACACCCATGGTAAAGGTTCCTCCCTCTACATAAACCATTCCTGGCCATCCTTTCTGTTTTTGTTGTTTTCCGGTAAAAAACCAACCTTTTTGATCATTTGGTTTCCAACCGGTTTTACTGGTAAAACGTTTTGTACCACCACCTTTTTTACCGCCACCGCTTCCGCCGCAACTCATAAGTAAAATAGTAGAACTTAGCATTATTAATGAAAACAACTTTAGTTTGCTCATAGTCTATATAGAATTTATCAAAGTACAAAGAAAAAAGAAATAATCTAATAAATCAAATTATAATATTGATTTTTTTGGAAAACGTTAACAATTTAATTTTATTGTACCATATTATTATTTATTATTTTTCGTTTAATTTGTATCTGAGAAACTTTATACCCCATGAAAAGAATTTTAACGCTAACCTTAACCAGTTTATTCTTCTCCATAATTGCTGCACAAACCATCAATATTCAATGGAATGGAAGCAAAGCAATCGATTATGGAAGCAGTAAAACAATTGTTCCGTTTTTTACCAACGAAGGTTTTGCTTTCGAAGAAGGTACAATTTTTTTCCGGTCAAACGAGAAATTGTCGGGCGGTAATCAAAAAATAGGGAATTTAGTATGGGAAAAAATAACTCCAAAAGAAATTTTTGAAATAAGTACTTCGAGTATTCCGACAGAAGAAAATTCAGAAATCGCGTCCTATACCAATCCTTATACACAGGAAAAAACAGTCAACATTCGAGTTTCTACTTTAAAATTAGAAAAGAACAATCTCTACCGACTGGTTTCTTTTAGCATCTTAAATGGAGGACCTACCAATACTGCTTTGTCGATAAGTGGGAAAATTGGATCTAATGAAAACCCCTTAAAATCAGGCAATTTCTATAAAATTAAAGTAGATAAATCGGGAGTTTTCAAAATCACCGCGAAATTTTTGCGGGATAATGGAATCAATCCTTCCAATATTAATCCGAAAAATTTTAGAATTTACGGAAATGGTGGTTTAATGTTGCCTGAAAACAATTTAGATACGCGATTTTCTGCTTTACAGGAAGATGCAATACAGGTAATTGGGGAAAATGACGGCGTTTGGAACGAAGATGATTACGCGCTTTTTTATGCACAAGGTCCTCATGGTTACAATATTTATAAATCGGCCGGAAATTCTAATGGAAACGGCAACCGCAGGATCGAAACAAGAACGGAGAAATCTAAAAATTTCATCAATATATATGATGACTTTGCTTATTACTTTATCAATTTTGATCTGGGACCAGGAAAAAGAATTCAGGAAATGGATGAAGCGGTCAATGCGAACATCATCAATCGATATGACGATTACCAATTTATCAACGAAGAAAAATTCAACCTGATGAAAATCGGGAGAGTTTGGACTGGAGATTTTTTTACCGGAAGTAAAGCCGTGTCTTTTACTACGAAATCTCCCATTCAACCAACTGATGTCATCAAATTCAGGACAAGAGTTATTGGTTATCAATCCAGCGGAAATAGCATTACGATGGATATTAACAGCACAAATCCTCTGATCTCTTCGATTGCACCGGATGAAAAGAAGGAGTACATTCCGTTGAGATATCCCAATTCAGATTTTGCAACGATTACCAATTTGCAGGGAAATACCATTACCTTCAATTATCAACCCAATACAGGAAGCAACCC
>Ga0116183_1004076_pt1 | contig 14479 bp, 14 predicted proteins | sample AD_UKC078_MetaG_FD_89753 | JGI IMG/M metagenome (GOLD analysis project Ga0116183, IMG submission 89753) | Active sludge microbial communities of municipal wastewater-treating anaerobic digesters from USA - AD_UKC078_MetaG | ecosystem: Engineered > Bioreactor > Anaerobic > Digestate | place: USA... | reverse complement strand
CCGCCCAGCATCGCCTCCAGGCCGTAGTGGCGCACCACAGAGTCGATGACGATGTGCGCACCCACCCTCAGGCAGCTGCTGCGCCCCGTCCCCCCGTCGACCTCGGGGGGCGGCAGGTGGGGGAAGTAGCGCAGGTAGTTCGCGTTGGGGTACATCCGCCCGTCGTCGGCCAGCTTGCCGATGGTGGCCCGCTTCGGGATGTTGTACCGGCGTTCGCTGTCGTAGACGCGGTCGTACTCGTAGTCGATGTACACCGTCCCCTTGACCGTCTTCTTCACGATCTTGCCCGGCACGTCGGGTATCTCCACCAGTGAATCCAAGATCATTTTCCTACCTCCGGATTGAGTGCTATTTGTTACTCAATATATTACACCACAACCGGAGGAAACGCAAGTGTTCATCCCAAGGAAATCGTTGCAGCCCCAGGCGATACGCCGGAGCCTGTTCGGATATTAATGATTTGAGTGGGAAAAATTCAGGAAGTTAAGATACACATACATAAGAATGGTGATGAATATTATTCGGATTCCACTGATGAATTATTTCCGGATTCTGGTGGTGAATAGGGGCGGATTAACCATGGGGGTCTGTTGCATTTGTGCCGACTGTGGGGGAGTGGCAAAAGAGACATACGGGCACAGGACACTGTGTAAGAGCCGTGATAAATGTGCTACAGTATCCCCATGAAGCGGCAACTGGTGCTGGTCATCGTGCTCCTCTTTGTCACCTCTGCCCTCTCTTCAGGTCTGGACCTGGTATCGGTCGACTCATACCCTACCGAGCTGTCAATTGCGTGGAGCAACGTGGAAGGTGCAGCCTTCTATGACCTCTACCTCGACTAGGTGCCGGTGAAGCGGGTCAGGGATGGGTTGTCAGCGACCCTTGGCAGCGAACACGCCCCACTTGAGGCGGGGCGATCCTACGAGGTGATCATCGTCGCCCGCAGGGAGGGGGATGTGGATCTTGCCTCAATCGCCCGGTCGGTTGCAACAGCCCCGCGCTACGCAGCAGAGTTCGGCCTTGTCGCTACGAAGGCCACAGCGTGCAGCATAGAGGTCACCTGGACGATGATCGAGGGTGCCGACTACTACGATGTCTACCTCGACCAGGTCGCAATGGGGCGGGTCCGTGATGGGTGGCGGGCCACCATCGGCTCCAATGATGACCCGCTCTCCAGCCATCGGCAGTATGAGGTCATGGTGGTCGCCCGCACCAGAGGGGACCGCGAGCTTGCCTTTGCTTCGGCAGTGGTGGAGACCGGGGGGTGGGAGGGGCACTACCGCTGGGTCAACCAGACCAAGAGCACCAACAAGGGGAAGGCTACCCAGCTGGACTTTAGGGTCAGCACCATCGATGGGGAGCTGCGGATCGAGGGGCTCTACGACCAGTGGTACGATCTCTTCCCACTTGTCGAGGAGTCGATGATCGGGCATCAGTTCGACTACGACGGGAAGAGCTCCTTCGAGAGCGCCTACCGCAACAATGTGCAGACCTTCAATACCACCTCCATCAAGCCGGTGTGGTGGAAGGTCGTCTCCAGCACATCGACAGCCAACAGCTGTACCGTTGATGTGAGAAGCCGGGCACGTGGCATCGAGGTGGTCACCCGGTCGACCTACCGCTTCGTAGTGACCGATGAGGGGAAGCGGGAGCTGCACTTCACCACGACTGCCGACGGCATTGCTGCACTGAGCATCTTCCGCTCCCCGAACAAGGGTGAGGAGGGGGTGTTCAAGGCGCTGATGATCTGACCAAACAAGAGGCATCCGTTGACAAAATCGGTAGGCACCAGTATACGTGTAGAGCCAAGACCTGGTGTCTTCAGGAGAAAAATACATGGCTGATGAGAACATACTGATAGTCGTCGAGTCCCCCACCAAGGCGAAAACGATCAAAAAATTCCTCCCAAAGAACTGCACGGTGGTTGCAAGCAAGGGGCATATTCGCGATCTGCCGGAGGAGCGGATGGCCATCGATACCGAGAAGGATTTTGCGGTTGAGTACCAGGTGGTACACGGCCGTGAGAGCCTGATCAAGGAGATGAAGGCGGACCTGAAGAAGGCGGACCGCCTCCTGCTCGCAACCGATGAGGACCGGGAGGGGGAGTCGATCTCCTGGCACCTGGTCGAGGTGCTCAAGCCCAAGGTCCCCTACCAGCGGATGGTCTTCCATGAGATCACCCGGAGTGCCATCACCCGCGCCCTCACCTCAGGTCGGGACCTGGATGAGAACCTGGTCCACGCCCAGGAGGGGCGACGGATCGTCGACCGCCTCTACGGCTATACGCTCAGCCCGACGCTGTGGCGCAAGCTCTCCAACAAGAAGCTGTCGGCCGGGCGGGTGCAATCGGTCGGGCTGCGCCTGATCGTCGAACGCGAACGCCAGCGCCTGCGCTTCGAGGAGTCGGTCTACTTTGACGCCAAGGCCCTGTTGGAGAATAGTGGGCAGCAGGGCTTTGAGGCACGCCTCGACGCCTACCAGGGGCAGACCCTGGCGGTGAGCAAGGACTTCGACCCGGTCACCGGTGCCTACAAGGGCAAGAAGGGGACCCTGCTGCTGACCAAGGAGCAGGCCGAGGCGATCGTCAAGGAGGTCGAGGGGGAGCCTTTTGTCGTCGAGGATGTGCAGCGCAAACCCTTCGTGACCCGGCCGAGCATCCCGTTCACCACCAGCACCCTGCAACAGGATGCGATCAAGAAGCTGAGGATCAGTGCCTCGGAGACGATGCGGATCGCCCAGAAACTCTATGAGAATGGCTTTATAACCTATATGCGTACCGACAGCCCCTCGCTGAGCCAGGAGGGGACCCAGGCGGCCCGCTCCCAGGTGCTGGCGCTCTATGGCCAGGAGTACCTGAGCGAGAAGCCGCGTTACTTTGCCGCCCGCAGTGCCAGTGCCCAGGAGGCACATGAGGCGATCAGGCCGGCAGGGGACCACTTCCTCAAGCCCGAGGAGACCCGGTTGGCCGGCAAGGAGTTTGCCCTCTACGACCTCATCTACAAGCGTACCCTCGCCTGCCAGATGGCCGAGGCGCAGAAGGCGACCACCACAGCCCGGCTGAAGGCCGGGGCGGCTGAGTTCACCGCCTCGGGTACCGAGATCGTCTTCGCCGGCTTCATCCGTGCCTACGTCGAGGGATCCGACGACCCCGAGGCCGCCCTTGAGGACAAGGAGACCCTGCTTCCCCCGCTGGCGGTGGGAGAGCAGTGTCCTCTGACCGAGCTCGTGGCGGTGGAGCACCGCACCAAGAGCCCGGCACGCTTTACCGAGGCTTCACTGGTGCGCGAGCTTGAGAAGCGGGGGATCGGACGGCCCTCCACCTATGCCACGATTATCAAGACCCTCCTCGACCGCAAGTACGCAGTCAAGGAGGGCAGTGCCCTGGCCCCCACCTTCATAGGCTACGGGGTGTGCCAGTTCCTCGAGACGCACTTCTCCCAGTTCATCGACTATGATTTCACCTCGATGATGGAGGATGGCCTCGACAAGATCGCCGAGGGGACACTGGACAAGGTCGCCTTCCTCAACGCCTTCTACCATGGAGAGGATGGCCTCAAGGAGCAGAACGACCTGCAGCTCAAGGAGGACAACAAGGTTGCCTCGAAGACGCTGAAGCTCTGCAAGATTAGCGATGACAATCCCATCATGATCGGTCCCTATGGCCCCTACGTGGTGGGCAAGGAGGGGGAGCTGATCTCCCTTCCCACGACCTGGATCCCAGGCAACATCACCGATGAGGATGTGAAGGCCCTCATCGCCGAGGGCAAGAAGAACCATGAGCCGAAGGTGCTCGGCAAGGGCCCTGACGGGGACCTCGATGTACAGCTCCTGGTCGGCCGCTTCGGCCCCTACTGGCAGGCCGGGGTGGGCAAGGAGGCGAAGCGCTCCTCGGTGCCCAAGTGGGTCGTCGATGCCGAGCGGATGGAGGACCTTGAGATCGCCAACCGCTACCTCAGCCTCCCGCGGGTCCTCGGCACCGATGCCGAAGGAGTCGAGGTCATTGCCAACAAGGGCAAGTACGGCCCCTATATCGCCAGTGGCAAGAAGACGCGCAAGCTTGCGCGCAGCGTCCGTGACGAGAATGTCTTCTCCATAACCCTGGAGGAGGCGCTTGCCCTCCTCAGTGAGGAGGTCCCCGCCAAGGGCAAGGGGCGGGCGCGCAGCGCATCCGTCCTCGCGGAGCTTGGTACGTATGAGGGGGAGACTGTCGCCCTTGCCGATGGGCGCTACGGCCTCTACCTGAAGGTAGGCAAGAAGAATGTCGGCCTGCCCCAGGAGTACAAGCAGAACCTTGAAGCGGCAAAGGCGTTGAGCCTGGACGAAGCGGTTGCGATAATCCAGGCCAAGAGTGAGAAATAATGGTGGAGTGTCATATATGGGCAAGAGGAGACCACGAAGAGGAGCAGCGAAGCCGAAGGCAAAGACCGAAGTGGTCAGTGTGCTTGCCTCCGAGTTCAAGCTGGCCCCTGATCGCATAACCACGATGCTGCGGAGTGTGGGGATCAACCCGGACCAGCTGGGCGAAGGGGAGGACCTGGGTCTCTGCCAGGAGGTCATCGCCTGCAAGATCGGTGATCGCAGCCGCTACGTCAACACCGAGGAGGGGTACGAGGAGGCGCTCGATGAGCAGCTGCGCTCCTTCGACGAGATCTACGTCGATACCGCCCCGATCCTCCAGGAGGATTGGTTCCTCTACTTCGTCAACGACGCGATGGAGATCATCAAGCGGCGCAAGAAGAAGCTCATCGTCCTCGAGAAGACCCTCGAGGAGCTGCACGGGCTGAAGAACAATCCCGAGAAGGACCGGCCTGTCCGCGTCCGGGCAACGATCAGGCCGGACCTGTTGAGGACCCTCGCCCGTCGGGGGGTGGTCCGTATCGGGGATACCGGTTCCATCGGGATTGCTGATGATCACCTCGTCCGCCTCTTTGCCCACGTCGGTTCTGCCATGGACCTGCTGTTGATCACCCAGGACCGTGGTCTGAGCGAGCGGATTGTCCGCCTCGGCGCCGAGATGGAACAGAAGCCGAAGGAGGAGCTGCCCAAGCCGTGGTACCAACGCTTCTTCAAACGCACGGAAGAGGAGGATCGGGTCGTCGGCCATCGGATGGTGGCCTGCAAACTGGTGGAGAAGGGGAGGCTCAAGCGCCTCTACATCTGCCCGGAGTGCGATGAGAGCTACTACGATGACCTGCACGCCTGCGGTGGCATCGTCCTCTGTGGACGCTGTTACCTCCGCCTCAAGGAGGAGGAGAAGCGTCAGGTGGAGGTCAACCGCAAGAAGCGGGAGGCTGAGCTGAAAGCGGAGGAGGAGCGGCAACGGCGCATGGAAGAGGAGGAGCGTCGCCTCGAGGCGATGCGTCCGAAGGAGACGGTGGAACAACGCCTCCTTGTGCAGAAGAAGCGGATCTATCGCCGCCTCTCCTGGATCCTGGGTGCCCTTGTGGTCATCCTGCTTGTTCTGCTCATCATACTATAATCGGACAATTCGGCTGGATATGAAAAGAGGTCGTCAGTGACGACCTCTTTTCTGCCCCCGGCGCGATTCGAACGCACGACCCCTTCCTTAGGAGGGAAGTGCTCTATCCAGCTGAGCTACGGGAGCATGTGCTCTGAGATACTACCGCAAAGCGTCTTGGTGAGGCAAGGCCTTCCTAGGCGTTCTTTTTCAGCAGGTCACGGATCTCGGTGAGCAGCACCACATCGGCCGGTGGGGTGGGCGGGGCCTCGGGAGCTGGCGCTTCATCTTCTTTCTTCGGCTCCAGCTTGTCACGCAGCGTGTTGAGCGAGCGGACCATGACGAAGACGACGAAACTGATGATCAGGAAGTCGACGATCCGTTGGATGAAGGTTCCCCAGTTGATGGCGACCTCAGCGGTCTGGTCGGTTGCCGCCGTGATGACGAACTTCAAATCGGTGAAGCTGACCCCACCGAGGATGAGGCCGATGATCGGCATCAGCATATCTTTGACCAGGGAGTTTACGATGGCGGTGAAGGCGGTACCGACGATGATACCGACAGCCATGTCCATTACACTGCCACGGCTGATGAACGTCTTGAATTCGTTGAAGAATGTACTTTTCTTGGGCATAGAGACCTCGATACGATATAATTTTCGGTAGAATACACCAAATGAGTGTAGTTCGTGAAGAGTGACACGGCTAATTGGTGCCATTTAAGCACTTTTAGCTATCATAAATGAAGATACGTACTAATTGGTTCATTTGCGATGGTTGAATATTGCATAAATATACTAGGTATTGTATAACCTATACATTATTCATATGCGTATGATGTGTCCGATTTGAACACTATTTGGAGGAACCTAAGATGAAGAAAAGCCTGTTTGTCCTGTTGGCTGTCTTGGTTGTGTTTGCCTTCCCCGTGGTCGCCCAGGGTGGGAAAGAGGGTGCAAGCCCCAAGATCGGGTTTATTGGCCCGATGACCGGTGACAACGCCAACTATGGTGTGCTCAGCAACAACTCAGCCATTTTGGCTGTCGAGCAGTTCAATGCCAAGGGTGGCATCGATGGAAAGATTCCGGTGGTCTTGGTCACCGAGGATAGTGAGGGCGTTCCCGAGAAGGGTCTCTCCTCAATTGAGAAACTCTCCTCCTCCGACAAGATCGTCGGCCTTATCGGCCCGATCTTCACCGGTGTCAGCTTTGCTGTCGGCGAGCGTGTCCAGAACGAGGGCATCATCATGCTCAGCCCCTCGGCAACCCACGCCGACATCACCGATATCGGTGACTACGTCTTCCGCACCGTCGTCAGTGATGGTCTGCAGGGAGAGGTTGCCGGTACGTACTTTGCCAAGGTCCTCGGCTACACCAACGTCGGAGTCCTCTATGCCAAGAACGACTACAGCCAGGGCCTCTACGAGGGCATGGCTGCATCATTTACCGCCAACGGCGGAAAGATCACCATCGTTGAGTCCTTCAACGTCGGTGATAAGGACCTGAAGACCCAGCTGACGAAGATCCGCAGTGCCAACCCCCAGGCGATCTACATCCCCAACTACACCGCTGAGATGGCCCAGATCCTTGAGCAGGCCGCACAGCTTGGCATGAAGATCCCGTTCCTCAGCAGTGATGGCTTCTCCGACCCCAACATCTACAACCTCGCCGGTGACTTCACCGATGGCGTCATCTATGTCGGGCCTGCGAAGGTCAAGGAGAGCCCCTCCTACGCCAAGTTCGTGGCCGACTATACTGCCAAGTATGGTGTGGGACCGGATAGCTTTGCCACCAACGCCTTCGACGGCACCAACATCCTGCTCGCTGCGATGGACAAGGTCTACAAGGCTACCGGCAAGTTCGACCGCAAGGCGGTACGTGACGCCGTGGCGGCCACCAAGGATTATCAGGGTGTCACCGGAACGGTCAACTTTGCCGAGAACGGGGATCTGGTCGCCTATCAGGGACTCTACAAGGTCAACAAGACCACTCCTGAGTACCTGGGCACCTTCACCGTCGTCGACGGAGAGCTCGTACAGATCGACTGAGGTCTGTGATCCTGTGCGTGTGGATTACCAAAGGCCGGTGTGTTGTGACCACCGGCCTTTTCATGGTATTATTTGTGTTAGTTTTCGATATTTCAAGGAGCGACCAGCGTGGGAATTGCTGAATTCTTCCAACATTTGATGAATGGATTGACCCTCGGGGGGATTTATGCCCTGATCGCCCTTGGGTATACGATGGTCTACGGCATCCTCAAATTCATCAACTTCGCCCATGGCGATGTGTTGATGGCAGGGGCGTTCATCGGCCTCTTTGTCTTCGATTGGCTGAGGGGTTCCGCCCCCCTGGGGGCGTGGACGATCATCTCCTTCTTCCTGGCGATGATCGTGAGCATGGGCCTCAGCGCGCTATTGGGTGTGTTCATCGAGCGCGTTGCCTACAGGCCGTTGCGCCAGGCGACACGCCTTGCGCCGCTGCTCAGCGCAATCGGGGTCTCGTTCATCCTCTCCAACGGGGCAGCCTGGGCCTTCGGCACCCGGTCGAGGAAGTTCAACTACCCCTTTGACAACACCCCGATCACCATCGCCCAGGTGGTGATCACCCCACACCAGATCCTGATCCTCGTCGTCAGCCTGGTCATGATGATCGCCCTCAGGCTCTTTGTGAACCGGACGCGGATGGGCAAGGCGATGCGGGCAACCAGCCTCGACCAACCCACCGCGATGCTCATGGGCATCAATGTGGACAGGGTCATCTCCCTGACCTTTGCAATCGGGAGTGCCCTGGCAGCCGTCGGCGGCATCCTCATCGCCCTCGACTTCAAGGTCTACGCCAGCATGGGCACGATGACCGGCCTCAAGGCGTTCGTCGCCGCGGTTGTCGGCGGTATCGGCAACATCAGCGGGGCGATGTTCGGTGGTATCCTGCTCGGCCTCCTCGAGACCTTCGGCGTGGCAATCTTCGGCATCCCCACCGGACTGAAGGACACCATCGCCTTCGGCGTGCTGATCCTCATCCTCTTGATCCGCCCAGAGGGGCTCTTCGGCAAGGTCGAAAAGGAGAAGGTGTGATATGTGGAACTTCTTTCTGCTGATCTTGATCTATACCGGCATCTATGCCCTGATGGCCCTCGGACAGAACATCATCACCGGCTATGGTGGAATGCTCAGCCTCACCCAGGCGGGATTCTTTGCCATCGGCAGCTATGCCACGGCAATCCTGGCCACCCGCTACGGATGGTCGTTCTGGGCGACGCTGCCGGCAGCCGCACTCTTTTCGGCTTTCTTCGGCCTCTTGATCGGGCTTCCGACGCTCCGGCTCAAGGGTGACTACCTCGCCATTGCCACCCTCGGCTTCGGTGAGATCGTGCGCAATGTGCTCAACAACTGGGACTCCCTGACCAATGGTCCGATGGGCATCCAGAAGATCCCGATGATCACCATCTTCGGCTTCGTCGTCAACCCCTACAAGAAGTACGCCTTCCTGGTCGTGCTGAGCCTCGCCGTCCTTGTCGCCTACCTCCTCTTCCAACGCCTCGCACGATCGCGGATGGGCCGCGCCCTCGCTGCGGTGCGTGAGGATGAGATCGCCGCCCAGTCGATGGGGATCAACATCACCAAGTACAAGGTCTACGCCTTCATCCTCGGGGCGAGTGTCGCCGGGGTCGCCGGCTCTTTCCAGGCCGCATTCACGCTGAGCGTATCACCGGGAACCTACACCTTCATGGTCAGTGTCATGGTCCTCTGCATGGTCGTCCTCGGGGGTATGGGCAACTTCAAGGCCTCGATCCTCGGAGCCTTCATCATCCAGCTCATCAGCTACCTGCCCCAGCTCACCGGCCTGACGGCTGTCATCCCCCCACAGTTCAAGCAGATCCTCTTCGGCTTGATCCTCGTCATCATGATGATCTGGCGTCCCCAGGGCCTTCTGGGTCGAGAGCAGATCACCTATAGGAAGAAGGGAGGCAAGCGATGACCCTGCTTGAGACCCTGGACCTGACGCGTGCCTATGGCGGCGTCGTTGCTGTCAACAAAGTGAATTTCTCTGTTGAGGAGGGCTTGATCACCGGCCTCATCGGCCCCAACGGTGCAGGCAAGACAACCCTCTTCAACAACATCACCGGCCTCGATGTCCCGACCCATGGACGGGTCATCTTCGCAGGAAGGGATATCACCGGCTCTCCTGCCCACAAGATCTGCCGGATGGGCATTGCCCGCACCTTCCAGAACATCCGCCTCTTCAAGGATTTGACGGTGGTGGAGAATGTGATGATCGGGCGCCACTTCAAGACCGGCAAGAGCGAGACCAAGGGCCGCTTCCTCAATGCGTTCAACAGCTATATCCGCCTGCACCAGGAGGAGGAGGAGATCTACGAGCGGGCGTGCGAGTGGCTGGAGTTCTTTGACATGGAGGGGATGAAGGACGAGCTTGCCAAGAACCTGCCCTATGGCAAGCAGCGCGAGCTTGAGATTGCCCGTGCCCTGGCAACCGACCCCAAGCTCCTCTTCCTTGATGAGCCGGCTGCCGGCATGAACCCCCAGGAGACCGACCACCTGATGACTATCATCCGGAAGATCCGTGACCTGGATATCACCGTCGTCCTCATCGAGCATGACATGAAGCTGGTGATGTCGATCTGTGATACGATCACCGTGCTCAACTACGGGCAGAAGCTCGCCGAGGGGACCCCGTACGAGATCCGACGCAACCAGGACGTCATCGAAGCATACCTAGGGAAGGAAGAGTGATGAAAGAGCTGCTCAGCATAGATGATATCAGTGTCTCCTACGGGAATATCCGTGCGCTCAAAAATGTGAGCATGCACGTCAATGAGGGGGACATCGTCTGCCTCATCGGCGCCAATGGAAGTGGCAAGTCGACGCTCCTCAAGGCCATCATGGGCCAGGAGCCGCTCGTCAGCGGAACAATCACCTTCGATGGGGAGGAGATCTGCAAGGCGAAGAGCATCATGACGCGCAAGGAGCGGCACAAGCACATCACCACCGATCTGATCGCTGCCCGTGGCATCGCCCTCGTTCCCGAGGGGAGGCGTGTCTTTGCCGACATGACGGTTGAGGAGAACCTGGACATGGGCGCCTTCCTGGTGCGCGATGACAAGCTCATCGCCGAGCGTAAGGAGGCGATGTATGACTTCTTCCCGATCCTCGGGGCGCGCAAGCGGCAGAAGACCCGCTCCCTCAGCGGAGGCGAGCAGCAGATGATGGCCATCGCCCGTGCCCTGATGAGCGGGCCGAGGATGATCCTCCTCGACGAGCCGGGGCTCGGCCTTGCCCCGCTGGTCATCGCTGACATCTTCGAGAAGATCGATTTGATCAACAAGCAGGACAAGGTCACTGTCTTCCTCGTGGAACAGAACGCCCGTATGGCACTGAGGGCCTCGAATGAGGGGTATGTGCTGGAGAACGGGCGGGTGGTATTGCAGGACAGCAGTGCAGCCTTGCTCGAGAATGAGCAGGTCAGGGCAGCGTACCTAGGGGAATAATGGCTGGAAATTAGGCAGTCCATGATTTATGATAGAGAGTAGAGATGGTTGGTAGGAGAGATACATGATTATCGAACGAAGAATGACACGCAATCCAGTGACGGCAACCCCCGACATGTCCATTGCGGAGGCTTCCAACCTGATGAAGCAGGAGAAGGTCCACCGCTTGCCGGTTCTTGATCGTGATAAGAAGTTGGTGGGGATCATCACCGAGAAGGACATCCTCTACGCAACCCCATCACCGGCGAGTACCCTCTCGATCCATGAGATGGCATACCTGCTCAGCAAGCTTACCGTCAAGAAACTGATGAGCAAGAATGTGGTGACCATCACCAAGGACACCACGGTCGAGGAGGCTGCGCGGATGATGGTCGACCAGGACCTCTCCAGTCTACCGGTCCTTGACGGAGACCGCCTCATCGGCATCGTCAGCAAGAGCGATATGTTCAAGATCCTCCTCGAGCTCTTCGGAGCGCGCCACTATGGTGTGCGTGTCTCCTTCATCGTCGACGACAAGCCGGGCACCATCGCCAAGATCAGCCAGGCGCTCAGCGAGGCAGGCATGGACATCATCGCCTTCGGCACCTTCATGGGCACCGACCCGACCAATGCCATCTGCACGGTCAAGGTCCAGGGGGCCCCGATGGCGAAGGTGGTTGAGATCATCAAGCCGTTTGTGACCCAACTGCTGGACGTGAGGGAGGTCTGATGGCCAAGACCAAGGACAAGCCCACCTTGAGAATCAAGACGGTTGACCCAGACCGTCTTGATTCATCTAAGCAGCCCAAGAAACCAATCGTCTCCGGGTACGACCCCTCCGCCGACTTCGCCGATGTGCTCAGGAGTTGGGAGCGGACAGGGGAGCTTGGAGAGCTGCCGAAGCGTACGGCAGCCACTGCCCCGCGCAAGAAGAGCACTGTCTCCTTCGGTGAGATCCTTGCCGCCTGGGAGGGCGAGAAGGAGAAGCCAGAGGCAAAGAGCACTGCCGGGCCTCAAAAGAAGAGCGCCCCCTACAAGCCGACCAAGGACTTCGGGGCCCTGCTCGATGCCTTCGAGGGGAGCGGGGGGAAGACGCAACAGCCACAGGTGCCTCAACAGAACAAGAAGGAGAGGCCGACAGGAGCTATCACCCCGTCCAAGGAGATGGCTGAGGCGCTGGAGGAGAAGGCAGAGCTGGACAGCGAGCGAGGTGAGAAGGCCGTCTGGTCCTTCGCCAACACCTACCGACAGTGGAGCCAGGAGCGTGATGAGGAGAAGGCGATCGAGGCGAGCTTGAAGAGTGAACAGCGAGCGGAGCGCACGGAGCTGACCATTGCAGAGTTGCGCGCACTGGAGCCGGAGGCGACGCTGGATCTCCATGGCCTGACTGTCCTGGAGGCGGAGAAGGCGAGTGCGGACTTCCTCAGGGAAGCCGATTTTGGCAAACTGCGCAAAGTCGCCATCATCACCGGCAAGGGGTTGCACAATGAGAAGGGCTACTCGCTGTTGCGTGATGCAGCGCTGTCACAGATCAGGCTCAGCGGTGTTGTACGGGAAGCGTATACCCCAAAGGAGCGCCATGGCGGCAGCGGGGTGATCTGGATAATCCTGAAGAGGAGATAGGAAGCAAGCAAAGGCCGGAGTGTTTCCGGCCTTTTATCTGCTATTACCGCTCGCGGTAGATGATGCGCCCCTTGGTAAGGTCGTAGGGCGACATGGCAACCCGTACGGTATCGCCGGGGACGATCCGGATATAGTGCTTGCGCATTTTGCCCGACAGGTGGGCAAGGATGACGTGTTTGTTCTGTAGTTCCACGCGGAACATGGTGTTGGGGAGCGCTTCTTTTACAATGCCCTCCACCTCTATTGCTTCTTCTTTAGCCACAAATCCTCCGTAATATTTGCTTGAATGCTAGGAAATTATAGGCATTGCCCCCACTTCTGTCAACCGTGGAAAATATCATAATATCCCTTGATGAAGATAGCGATGATGATAGCAGGTAGGACGTACTTGAAGTAAATGCGCAGTTTCGAGGGGAATTTCATGCCGGTTCCACTGTCGGCCTCCTCTATGAATTTGTCCCACCCCCAGCCGTAGCGCCAGGTGCAATAGAGGGTGAAGATCAGCGAGCCGAGAGGCAGCAAGGTGGTGCTGACAACGAAGTCCTCAAGGTCCAGCACGTTGGTGCCGGGGCCGAAGGGTGTGAAATGTGACCACTTGTTGAAGCCGAGGATTACAGGAAGGCTCAGGATCGCGATGGCGATTGTGTTGATGAGGACCGCCTTCGTTCGGCTCGTTCCTTTCGCATCGATCCAGTAGCTGATGATGTTCTCAAAGACGGCAATGAGGGTGGAGAGGGCGGCAAAGCTCATGAAGATGAAGAAGAGGGTGCCCCAGAAGCGGCCACCTGCCATCTGGTTGAAGACGTTGGGCAGGGTGATGAAGATGAGGGAGGGGCCGGCATCGGGCTGTACACCGTAGGCGAAGGCGGCGGGGAAGATGATCAGGCCGCTGGCCAGGGCCACGACGGTATCGAGGGTGATGATGCGGACCGCTTCTCCGGTAAGGCGGTTCTTCTTGTCAATATAGGAGCCGAAGATGGCGATCGATCCGATGCCGAGGCTGAGCGTGAAGAACGCCTGGCCCATCGCCGCATAGACAGCTTCGAAGAAGCCATGGTTGATGAGGTTTGAGAAGTTCGGCACCAGATAGAACTTGAGCCCCTCGCTGCCCCCCTTCAGTGTCAGGCTGTTGAAGGAGAGGGCGACCATCAAGAGGATGAGGCCGATCATCATCCACTTGGTGATTTTCTCGACCCCACTCTGCAGGCCACGCGCCACCGGAAGGAACCCGAGGATGACGGCAAGGACCATCCAGAAGGTCATCATCCCCGGATTCTCCAGCATGCCGGAGAAGAAGGCACCCACCCCCGCGGTGTCGAGACCGACGAAGTCCCCCTTGAGGGTGTGGAAGAAGCAGGCGATGAGCCATCCGGTGATGGTGGTATAGAACATCATGAGGGTGTAGTTGCCTACGATGGCGAGCTTGCCGTAGAGTGCCCACCCCTTCTTCTTCGGGGTGAGGGTACCAAGGGCCAGGCCAATGTTCTGTTGGCTTGCCCGCCCGATGGCCAGTTCCATGACCATGACCGGGAGGCCGAGGATGATGAGGAAGATGATATAGATGAGCACAAAGGCAGCCCCGCCGTACCGTCCGGTGATGAAGGGGAACCTCCAGACGTTGCCCAATCCGATTGCACACCCTGCTGAGAGGAGGATGAATCCAAGCCTACTGCCCAACGTCTCTCGCTGCTTTTGCTCTGCCATACCTAAATACTCTCTTTTTGTGATGTATGTGTGTGATCCCCTGTAATGAGGAAATCATCGGTTCATTCTATGGGACAAATGAGGCAAATTGCAACAAAAAGTGTAAAAAGTAACGGAAAACTAATGGAAAGGTACGATACATCATGTATTTTCTTGTCTTTGTTCTGGACATCGCTTTTGTTTGACACCGCTATGGGCGCGTGTTATGGTT
>Ga0116183_1004053_pt1 | contig 14537 bp, 11 predicted proteins | sample AD_UKC078_MetaG_FD_89753 | JGI IMG/M metagenome (GOLD analysis project Ga0116183, IMG submission 89753) | Active sludge microbial communities of municipal wastewater-treating anaerobic digesters from USA - AD_UKC078_MetaG | ecosystem: Engineered > Bioreactor > Anaerobic > Digestate | place: USA... | reverse complement strand
TTCCCGTTGGTCCCGGTGATCGCCGCGGTCGGAATCCGGCCCGGGCGACCATCAAGGAGAAGTTCGATGATCTCGCCGTTGAGATCCCGCTCCGGATCGCTCAACCAGTGTGGCCGGAAACCGGGCTGGGAGTTCACCTCGCAGATCACCCCGCCGACCTCCCGCCATGAACGGCCGATGTCGGTGGTCAGGAAGTCGATCCCGGCGATGTCGAGGCCGATGATGCGCGCGGCCCGCTCAGCGAGACGGGCGTTGTCCGGATGCACCGCGGCAGTGACGTCGACAGCTGTACCACCGGTGCTGATATTCGCGGTGCGGCGCAACGCAATCCAGTGGCCCGCCTCGGGTACCGACTCGACGGGCACACCCTGGTCGGCCAGAAGTTCGAGAGCCTCAGCGTCGAGCACCACCTTCTTCATCGCGCTGTGGAAGTCCGCGCCGCGCCGCGGATCCGCGTTGAGTTTCTCCACGAGTTTCTCGACGCTGCGGACACCGTCTCCGGTGATTCCAGCCGGCACCCGGCGCGCGGCCGCAAGCATTCTCCCGTTGACGACCAGGATTCGGTGATCGTCACCCTCGACGTGTTTCTCCACCACGACGCTGCCCGGGCTGTAGCGGGCGGCGCCATCGAAGGCGTGGTGCAGAGTCACTTCGTCACGGACGCGGGGCGTCACCCCTCTGGCCTGATCCTGATCTATCGGCTTGACCACCACGGGCCAGCCCAACGATTCGGCCACACCCAGCGCCTCGTCAAAGGTGGCAACCACCTCTCCCGGCGGCACCGGGACGGCAGCCTCGCGCAGAATCCACATCGAGCGCGCCTTGTTCTGTGCCAGTGAGGTGGCGATGAAATCGGTTCTGCCGCTGAAGTTATCCGCCATCCGAAGCGCCGACCGCCCCCAGCCGTACAGGACATGTCCAGGGAACACCGCGATGGGAATGCCGCGCTCGATGGCAGCCAACGCGAACCTCAGCGCACTGGGAAGGAGCCCGTCCCCGCGGGCTGCATCCATACCGCTCCGGATGAGCGGACTGACATCCTGCGGCGGGGAGGCGGATGGGCGGGCCCAGAGCTCCACCAGTCGCAGCGCCAGACGCACACAGTCGGTCAGTACCCCCGGTCGCTGCCAGGGGATGGCGAGGTGAACTCGCCCTGGTTCACTGCCGAGGACACGCCCCCGCCAAGCCGGATCCCTGGCCCACCGCTGCAGCGCCACCGTCAGAGCGATGACCCACTCACCGAGCATCCACTCCGCGGTCCGTCCGGGTTGCCCCGGCTCGACCTGAAAAGCCGACGGCCAGTCCGACGTTCGCACCCCGTACAGCGGGTCCCCCGGAAAGAGCATCGCCGCACCGGAGGCGATCCGCAGAAGAGCGCCGTCGTCGGGAACTCCGTCGATACCGATCACCACAACGGCGGTCCGCTGGTTCAGCCCGGCGGAGCAGCCGCGGAGGAGCCGTTGATCCTCAACCCGCAATTCCAGCGGATCTGCCATCGTCACCGGTCCGGGCCGGCAGCGACAAGGCAAGTTTGCGGGCGCACAACCGAGCGACCGGGGCCCGGTTGCACCGGATCCGGAACGACGCTCACCGGCCAGAGGTTACCGGTTCGCGCGGCGGGTAGCGTGGCGCTTCATGACCGCTCCCATGACCGCGGAGTTCCGGGGCGCCGACTCGCTGACGCTGGCGGCCGACGAGTGGAACCGCGGCCGGTGCCGCCCGGAACAGCCGACGATCCTGATGCTGCACGGCGGCGGCCAGAATCGGTTCTCGTGGAAGAACACCGGGCAGTTGCTGGCGGACCACGGATTCCACGTGGTCACCCTCGACGCCCGGGGCCACGGCGACAGCGACCGCGCACCCGACGGGGAGTACACCATCAACGCACTCGCCCGCGACATCCACGCAGTGCTCGGACAGATCGGCCGCCCGGTGGTGTTGATCGGGGCGAGCATGGGCGGATTGACCGGTATCAGGGCCGCTCACCGGGCCGGCCCGCAATCCGTGACCAAGCTCGTTCTGGTCGACGTGGTGCCGCGATTCGAGAGCGCGGGCAGCCACCGGATCCGCGACTTCATGACCCGCCACGTGCACGGCTTCGAAACTCTGGAACACGCCGCCGACGCCATCGCCGACTACCTCCCGCATCGCCGTAGGCCGGAGAACAGCGACGGACTGAAGAAGAATCTGCGCTACCGGGACGGGCGGTGGCACTGGCATTGGGATCCGGCGTTCGTCACCTCGGTGGGCGATGACCCCTTCGTCGATGTCGACCAACTCGAGGACGAGGCGATCGGACTGCGGATTCCGATCCTGCTGATCCGCGGCAAACTCTCCGACGTGGTCAGCCCCGAGGGGGTGGACGATTTCCTGGCCAAGGTTCCGCATGCGCAGTTCGTCGAACTGTCCGACGCCGGCCACACCGCCGCGGGCGACGACAACGACGCGTTCAGCGAGGCAGTCATGGCGTTTCTTGAGGCACCGCAGGCGACGCCCCCCGCCCCGTCGTGAACTCGTCGATGACGGGCAGCGCCTGCGATGGAGCACCCAGCAGGACAACCAGGTCACCGGGTCGCGCGACATCCATCGCGAGGCGGACCGCCGCCGGTGGATCGCCCTCGGTCCAGATGCGTTCGGCCGGGACATCGTTGTCCGCCAGAATCCGGTGGCCATGGGCCAGCATTGCGCCGACCGGGTCGGCTCCGGGATAGCCCTCGTTGCGGAACACCGAGGGCGGGTTGCAGCCGACCACGAAGGAGTCGAAGGTGCGCGCCAACCGGGGGGCAAGTTCGACGTACTGGCCGGGCCCGGGATTGCCGATCATCAGGCTGCACAACAGCTTTCGTCCGGTCACCTGGATTCGGTCCACCACCTCGCACACCTCACGCACACCGTCGACGTTGTGTGCGTAATCCAGCAGGACCTCGAACGGTAGTCCGTCGATGAAGTTGTACCGGCCCGGATTGTGTTCAACGGAGTTCTGAAACGAAGCCAGGGCGGTGCGGATGACCCCGGGTTCGAGGCCCTGCGCCCAGGCCAGCGCCGCGGCGAACATCGCGTTGGTCTGGTTGAAACGCAGCAGGCCGCCCATGGTGGCCGGGATGTCGGCGGCCGCCATCAGTGGCGCCTCACTGTCACCGTCACACAGAATGAGCCAGGGCTCCCCGTCGCGCTTGGCCAACACCACCGCCGCACCGCCCCTGCGTCGATGACTGGCCACGGTGTCGGGCCGCGTGCTGACCAAGATGTGCCGGTCGGTCCCGGCCCGGGCCAACATCGCCACACACCGCGGATCGTCTCCGTTGACCACCACCGCCTGTCGGGCGCGTTGCAGCACTTCGGATTTCAGCTCTGCCATCTGATCGAGGGTGTCGATGCCAAGACTGCCGAGATGATCGTCCTGGATGTCGAGCAGCGCCGCCACGTCATAACGGTCACAGGGATGACCGAAGATGATCAGCCCTTTGCGGGGCATCTCGATGATCGCCACCTCGACCGCGGGATCGTTGAGCAGCATCCGGGCACCGGGAAAGCCGGACAGGTTTCTGGTGCTGACGGTCTCCTCGCCGATCCGCAGGCAATGCGTGGTGCACACCCCCGCCCGCAGGCCGGCTGTCTGCCAGATGTGCTGCAGCATAAGCGAAGTGGTGCTCTTGCCGTTGGTGCCGGTAATCGCCACCGTAGGGATCCGGGTCGGGCGCCCAGCGAACAGCCGGTCGAGGATCTCGCCGTTGACGTCCCGCTGCGGGTCCGCCAACCAGTGCGGCCGCAGGCCGGGCTGAGCGTTGACCTCGCAGATCGCCCCACCGATGTCCCGCCAGGACCTGCCGACATCCGTGGTCAGGAAATCAACCCCGACAACATCTAGGCCGACGACACGCGCCGCCCGCTCGGCGAGCATCCTGTTATCCGGATGGACGCCGTTGGTCACATCCTCCGCGGTGCCGCCGGTGCTGATGTTGGCAGTCCGGCGCAGCGCGACGAACGTGCCGGCCGCCGGCACCGACGCTATCGGCACCCCCTGATCGGCGAGCAACTCCAGCGCCTCGGCGTCAAGGGTCAGCCGCTTCAGCAGGCTCCGCTGGTCGTCCCCCCGGCGCGGATCGGCATTGATCCGCGCGATCAACTGCTCCACCGTGCGTACGCCGTCACCGACGACCCCACCGGGAATACGCCGCGCCGCCGCAAGCAACCGCCCGCCGACGACCAACAGCCGGTGATCGTCACCGGCGACATGCTCCTCGACGATGATCTGGCCCGGACTGAGTGCCTCGACCGCGGTGAACGCTTGGCGCAGGCTCACTTCGTCGCCAACTCCCGTCGTCACCCCCCGACCTTGCTCCTGGTTGAGTGGCTTGACGACCACCGGCCATCCCAGCCCCGTGGCCATCTCGACGGCTCGGTCGAAGTCGGACACCAACTCGCCGCGCGGCACCGGGATGTCGGCCTCCCGCATGAACTGCGCCGCCAGGATCTTGTTCTGAGCGATCAGACCCCCGATATGGGAAGTGTTGCCGGTGAACGTCGAGCGCATCCGCTCGGAGTTCACACCCCACCCGTACTGGATGTGGTTCGGCCGCACCGTCACCGGGATGCCGCGCTCCAGAGCCGCCAGCGCGAAGCGCACATCGCTGGGGAGCAGCCCCTTGTCCTGGGCCGCCGCCATCCCCTGGCGGATCGCCGCGTTGACGTCGGTCAGCCGACCGGCCGGCGGTGCAGCCCACAGTTCGATCAGCCGCAGAGCAAGCCGCAAAGTGTCGCTGAGCACCCCTTCGCGTTGCCAGGGAATGGCCAGCATCAGCCGGCCTCCTGCGACACCGAGCACGCGCCCGCGCCAGACCGCGTCCCGTGCCCAGCGCTGCAGTGCCACCGTCAGGGCGACGATCCACTGCCCGAGTCGGGTCTCCGGGCAAGCATCGTCGTCGGCCGGGTCGAGTAGGAACACCGTTGGCCAATCCGATTCGGTGACCCCGAACAACGGCTGCTCCGGGATCAGGCCGGCCGCACCGGCATGGACTCGGGCGAACGCACCTGTGTCGAGCCCGCCCTCCAGATCGACCGTCACCACGGCCGTGGCCTGCCCCAGTCCTGCCGAACACTCCGGCAGAAGTCGTTGCTCCTCGACGCGAAGCCGCACCGTATCCACCTCCGTTACGCTCCCCACCCCCGGACCGAAGGCCGCCGGCGCGGATGAAACTACTGGTCGAGCAGACTCCGCAACATCCACGCCGTCTTCTCGTGAACCTGCATCCGCTGGGTGAGCAGATCGGCTGTCGGTTCGTCGTGCGCCCCGTCCACCACGGGGAAGAGTTCGCGGGCCGTCCGGACCACGGCCTCCTGGCCCGCGAGCAGGTCGCGGATCATGTCGGTGGCGGTCCGTTCGCCCTCTTCCTCAGAGATGCTGGTGAGCCGGCCGAACTCTGCATAACTGCCGGGCGCCTTGGCGCCGAGGGCCCGGATTCGTTCGGCGATGAGATCGACGGCCAGTGCCAGTTCGTTGTACTGCGTCTCGAACATCAGATGCAGGGTCTGAAACATCGGACCGGTGACGTTCCAGTGGTAGTTGTGCGTCTTGAGGTAGAGGGTGTAGGTATCCGCCAGCAGGTGCGACAGGCCCGCACAGATGCGTGCGCGGGTGTCGGGATCGATTCCGTTGTTCAGTGTCCGGTCGATAGCAGCGCTCATGGTGGAACAGCCTCCCTGGATTCGTATTTGCTGCAAGCTACTTGCTCGGTTTGGTCGTTGCGCCGTGGCGGAACTCGACGACGTCACCGTCCACCATCACATAGTCCTTGCCCTCGATGCGGACCTTTCCGGCAGACTTGGCCGCCGCCATCGAGCCGGCGGAAACCAGATCGTTGAAGGACACCACCTCGGCCTTGATGAACCCCTTCTCGAAGTCGGAGTGGATCACCCCCGCAGCCTTCGGCGCGGTATCGCCCTGGTGGATCACCCAGGCGCGGGCCTCCTTGGGCCCGGCGGTCAGATAGGTCTGCAGCTTCAGCGTGTGGAAACCCGCACGGGCGAGGGCGTCGAGTCCGCGCTCCTGCTGGCCGATGGATTCCAGCAATTCGGCGGCTGACTCGTCGTCGAGTTCCTGCAGTTCCGCCTCGATCTTCGCATCGAGGAACACCGCGTCGGCCGGGGCGACCATCTCCCGCAGTTCGGCGATCCGGGCCTCGTCACCCAGCACCGACTCGTCGGCGTTGAAGACGTACAGGAACGGCTTGATGGTCAGCAGGTTCAACTCCCGCAGCAGCGTGGTGTCGGCCTGCGCGGCGAACAGTGTCTTACCGGAGTCCAGCACCGCCTGGGCCGCGACCGCCGCATCGTGAACACCCTTGCGGTCCTTGTTGGTGCGGGCCTCTTTCTCCAGTCGCGGCAGCGCCTTCTCCAGCGTCTGCATATCGGCCAGGATCAGTTCGGTCTCGATCACCTCGATGTCCGACCGCGGATCGACCTTGCCGTCGACGTGCACGACATCGTCATCGGCGAAGACCCGGACCACCTGGCAGATGGCGTCACATTCGCGGATGTTGGCCAGGAATTTGTTGCCCAACCCGGCACCCTCGGAGGCTCCCTTCACGATTCCGGCGATATCGACGAAGGTGACCGGGGCCGGCAGGGTGCGCTCCGAGGAGAAGATCTCGGCGAGTTGCACGAGCCGCGGGTCAGGCAGTGGCACGACACCCTCGTTGGGCTCGATGGTCGCGAAAGGATAGTTGGCCGCCAGCACGTTATTGCGGGTCAGCGCGTTGAAGAGGGTGGATTTCCCGACGTTGGGCAGACCGACGATTCCGAGGCTGAGGCTCACAGCTTGCCAAGTCTAGGAGAACCACCGAAAGCGGTTCTCCAGCCGCAGCCACGCCGGGCGCGCTGGCACGATCCGCCGCAGGTGAGCCGGTACGGTCTAGGGATGCCAGCACAGCGGACGACGGCGGTCTCCGACGCCCGGCGTTCGGCGCACCCGGGGATCGCCGGGGTGCCGCCCTGGGCCGCCGTCGCGATCGCGATCGCAGGCACCCTGCTCGGTGTCGCGATCGAAGCGGGCAGTAGCCATCGCGAACTGGGCGCCTCCTTCGCGGTCTGCTATGTCCTGGGCTGTGTCGGCGCCGTTCTGGCGGTGCGCCAATCAGGAATCTTCGCGGCGGTGATCCAGCCGCCGCTGCTGCTGTTTGTGGCGGTGCCACTGGCGTACTTCCTGTTCCGCGGCGAGGAACTCAGCGGACTCAAAGGGTTGCTGATCTCCTGCGGCTACCCGCTGATCGAGCGGTTCCCGCTGATGCTGTTCACCGCGCTGGCTGTACTGGTGATCGGAGTGGCACGCCGGTACATCCCGTCGCAGCCGTTCGCCGACGGCGAGCCGACCGGGGATCCGGGCGACGACGGGGCGGGAACCGGCCTGATCAGCGGCCTGGCTGCGCGGCTGTTCAATCGCGCGGACGCCGCTGAAGAAGGTCGCCCCCGACACGGGATCGACCGCAGCGGCGCCGGGACCCGCGCATCACGTACGTCGCGCGACCGCGGCGACTCCCGGGAGCGCCCCGCCCGTTCACCCCGGGGTGAACGGATTGCGCCAGATCAGCCGCGGCGGCAGTCCGCCCGCCGACCCGTCCGCCCGTCCGCCGAAGACCCCGGCGAACGCAGCCGCCAGCGTCCGATGCGGGATCCGGGACGCGGCGAATCGCCCCGGGGCGCTGGGCGCGAGGAGCGCGACGGCTATGCGCCTCGGCATGCCCGGGGGGCGGATGCTCCGCCGCTCACCGGGTACGAGCCCCGCCGGGGGTACGAACCTCGGGACTACGAACCTCGGGACTACGAACCTCGGAGCTACGAACCTCGGGGCCGGGAGCCGCGCCGGGGGTACGAACCTCGCCGCAGCGGCGATCCCCGACGGGGTCACCAGCCCGATCCCAATCCACCGCGACGCCGGCCCGAGCCGACCACCCGCCGCGGCGAGCGGGACCATCACCCGGTCTCCCGTGTGCGTTACCGGGGCAGCGAGCCGGAACGGCCGGATTACCCGGACCATCCGCCGCGACGGGACCGCTAGCCGCGGGACGAGCGGGCCGGACGAATCTCCCTCGGCAACGCGAATACCAGGGTCTCGTTCGCGGTGGTCACGGTCTGCACCGTTCCGTGTCCCAACTCGCCGAGGCGGTCGATCACCCCACGCACCAGGATCTCCGGCACTGAGGCACCCGATGTGACACCCACGGTGGTCACCCCGTCGAGCCAGGACGGGTCGATGTTTTCGGCGAAGTCGATGAGGTAGGCGGCGTTCGCCCCGGCGTCGCGGGCCACCTCGACCAACCGGACCGAGTTCGACGAATTTCTGGAGCCGACCACGATCACCAGTTCGCACTCCGGCGCCATGGCCTTGACGGCACCTTGCCGGTTCTGGGTGGCGTAGCAGATGTCATCGCTGGGCGGATTCTGCAGGGTCGGGAACCGCTCACGCAGCCGCGCCACGATCTCCATGGTCTCGTCGACGCTCAGCGTGGTCTGCGACAGCCACACCACCTTGTTCTCATCGCGGACGGTGACCCGATCCACCGATTCAACGCCGTCCACCAACTGAACGTGGTCGGGCGCCTCGCCCGCGGTGCCGATCACCTCCTCATGGCCCTCATGGCCGATGAGCAGAATGTCGTAGTCCTCCCGCGCGAACCGCTTGGCCTCGTTGTGCACCTTGGTGACCAGCGGGCAGGTGGCGTCGATCACCTTGAGGTTGCGCTCTGCCGCCGTCTGGTGCACGGTGGGCGCGACACCGTGGGCGGAGAACACCACGGTGGCGCCCTCGGGCACCTCGTCGGTCTCGGCGACGAACACCGCCCCGCGGCGGGCCAGGGTGTCCACCACGTACTTGTTGTGCACGATCTCGTGGCGCACATATACCGGCGCGCCGTGCTTCTCCAGGGCGCGCTCGACGGTTTCCACCGCGCGGTCCACCCCCGCGCAGTATCCGCGTGGCTCGGCCAGCAGCACCCGTTTGTCGGTCTGGTGCGCGGCGGAGGCGACCCAATCTCCTCCGGCACCCGGAATACCCATATCGACGGTCGGCGGCATGGTTTCAGGGTACGTTCCGCCGCCGGGACGCGGCCAGCCTAGGCTGTCCGCATGGCAACAGCACCGTACGGGGTCCGACTGCTGGTCGGTGCCGCCGTGACCGCCATCGAGGAGACCCGCAAGCTTCCGCAGACGGTCCTGATGTACCCGATCACCGTGGCGAGCACATTCGCCCAGATCGTGATGAAGGTGCAGCAGGACCTGGCTGACCTGGCGATCAAGGGGGACGCCGCGCTGGAGAGCCTGTTCCCACCCAAGGATGAGAAGCCGGATTGGGCGACCTTCGACGAGGATCTCAGCGACCAGTCCGCTCCGCGCCCGCAGGCCGGCGCCGAGCGTCGCACCGAGGGCCGGTTCGCGCTCTATTCGGTGGCGGATCCCGGGACGGCCACAGCCGGCAAATCCGAGCAAGAAGCCCGGAAGGCCGCTGCCGGCCCGACCCACCCCCCGGTGGCTCCGCCAATAGCCGCTGAACTGGAGTACGACGGATTGACTTTGGCGCAGCTTCGGGCCCGGTTGTCGGGGTTGAGTGTCGAGGATCTGCACGCCCTGCTCGCCTACGAGGAGGCCGGAAAGGCCCGCGCCCCGTTCCAGACGCTGCTGGCCAACAGGATCACCCGCGCGACCGCGAAGTGACCAACGGGTCGGTCAGCGCCCCAGGCGCCTCCGCGGAGAACCCGTTCCCGGTTCGGGCCGTCGCCACCCGGGTGCAGAGCTGGATCGACCGGCTGGGCACGGTGTGGGTGGAGGGTCAGCTCACCGAGATCAAACTGCGCGGTGCGACCGCCTACATGGTGCTGCGCGATCCGGCCGCTGATATGTCGCTGCGGGTGAACTGCAGCAGTCAACTCGTGCGCACCGCCCCGGTTCCGCTGGCCGAGGGGGTGCAGGTGGTGGTCTGCGCCCGGCCGCAGTTCGAGCCCCGGCGCGGATCGTTCTCCCTGCGGATTCGCGAGATTCGTGCGGTCGGACTGGGTGAGCTGCTGGCCAGGATCGCCCGGTTGCGCGAACTGCTGGCCGCCGAGGGTCTGTTCGATGCGCGGCTCAAGCGTCCGCTGCCCTTCCTGCCGAACCTGGTGGGCTTGATCACCGGACGGGGCGGCGCCGCCGAGCATGACGTGACGACGGTGGCCGCGGCCCGCTGGCCCGCGGTCCGGTTCGCCATCCGCAACACCGCGGTCCAAGGCACCAACGCAGTGGCGCAGATCGTGGAGGCGTTGCGCGAACTCGACCGACACCCGGAGGTGGACGTCATCGTCATCGCCCGCGGCGGCGGCAGCGTCGAGGATCTGCTGCCCTTCTCCGACGAGACGCTGTGCCGGGAGATCGCGGCCTGCCGCACGCCGGTGGTGAGCGCGATCGGCCACGAGCCGGACAACCCGCTGTGCGACTTCGTCGCCGACCTGCGGGCCGCCACCCCGACCGACGCGGCCAAGAAAGTGGTGCCCGACACCGCCGCTGAACTGGCATTGGTCACCGATTTGCGGCAACGGTGCGCACGTGCCCTGCGCGGCTGGGTGGCCCGCGAAGAACATGCGCTCGTCGCGGTGCGCAGCCGGCCGGTTCTCGCCGAGCCGATGCGGATGGTCGGCGAGCGTGCGGCGGAGACGGCCCGCGCGCATGGCTCGGCCCGCCGTGAAATCGCCCGGTTGGTCGCCGCGGAATCGGATCGGGTGACGCATCTGGCAGCCCGGCTGACCACCCTGGGACCGGCGGCCACCCTGTCCCGCGGGTACGCGGTGGTCCAGCGGATTAACGTCGACGCCGGGGATGCCGCCGTATTGCGTTCGGCTGGGGATGCCCCGGCGGGCACGACGCTGCGGATTCGGCTTTCCGACGGTGCGGTGGGCGCCGTGAGCACCGGTGCGGAAGATGGAGTCGGACGAGGGAGCCCGGACACATGAGTTCAGTGCAGGACCAGACGAGCGGCGACACCCCGGTCGGCGACCTCGGCTACGAGGCCTGCCGCGATCAACTCGTCGAGGTGGTCCGATTACTCGAACAGGGCGGCCTGGACCTCGACGCGTCGCTGACCCTGTGGGAACGCGGCGAGGCGCTGGCCAAGCGCTGCGAGGAACACCTCGCCGGCGCCCGCGCCCGCATCGAGCAGGTGATCGGCAGCGACACCGACGAGGGCGGCCGGGCCTGATCCCCGCCGCCGTGCTGGCGATGGGACAGCGCGGACCCCAGTGGGCCACACGGGTGCGGACCCTGCCCACCACCGCCGCTGAGCTCATCGGCCGGTGGAAGCTGTCACCCCGTTGGCGAGTTTTCGGGTTCTCCAGCCGCCGACCGCTTCGATAACCTACGCCGCCCATCCGACAAATGACCGCGACCGAACCCAACCTGAGGACCAAGTCGGGACTGGGGATACGGTTCGATGAGAACTGCCGATCAGAGTCCTAGACGCACGGGGGAACAGATGACTGACGCCGTACTGGTGACCGGCGCGTTCGGCCTCGTCGGCACCGCCACGGTCAAACATCTCGCCGCACAGGGCCGCCACGTCGTCGCGACCGACCTGGACACGCCCGCCAACCGGCGGTCCGCCAGCACGCTGCCCGCCGGCGTTCGCGTTCACTGGGCGGATCTCACCGACCCGGAGCAGGTCGGGGCACTGCTCGCCGCGACGACCCCGGCGTCGGTCATCCACTTGGCGGCGGTGATCCCGCCACTGTGTTACGCCAAACCGGCCCTGGCCCGCGCGGTGAACGTCAACGCCACCGCCAATCTGGTGAACACCGCTGCCGCACAAGCACATCCACCGCGATTCATCCTGGCGTCCAGTATCGCCGTGTACGGCCCCCGCAATCCGCATCGCCTCGGCGACGTACTGACCGCCGATACGCCGGTGCGGCCCTACGACGTCTACGGCGGGCACAAGGTGGAAGCCGAAGCAGTGGTGCGGGACTCGGCGCTGGACTGGGCCATCCTGCGCCTCGGCGGTGTGCTGACCGTCGAGTTGAGTTTGGGTATCGACCCGGACATGCTCTATTTCGAGGGCCTGCTGCCCATCGACGGCCGCTTGCAGACCGTCGATGTGCGCGACGTCGCGCACGCCTTCGCCGCAGCCACCACCGTGGACGTCACCGGCCGCACCCTGCTGATCGGCGGTGATGATTCGCACCGACTGGTGCAGGGCGAGATCGCCCCGTCCACCGCCGCCGCCCTCGGCCTGGTGGGCGGGATGCCCACCGGGCGGCCGGGGAATCCCGATGACGACGACGCCTGGTTCGCGACCGACTGGATGGACTCGGCCACCGCGCAGCAACTGCTTGGACATCAGCACCATTCCTGGCCGCAGATGCTGGCCGAGACCGCCGATCGGGCCGGTTGGAAGCGCTATCCGCTGCGAATGATCGCCCCGCTGGCGCGGACGTTCCTCGATCGTCGCTCGCCGTACCGCGGCCGGCCCGGCCGCTACGCAGATCCGTGGGAAGCGGTGCGCCGCAAGTGGGGCGCACCCGAAGCAGACAGGAGCGGCGCATGAGTGACCGGGCAGCGCGGGTAGCCGTCGTCGTCGGCGGAGCCTCCGGTATCGGCTGGGCCACCGCGCGGGCACTGGCGGCCCCAGAGAGCACAGACCGATGTCGGGTCGTCATCGCCGACCGCAACACCGAACTGGCCGCCCAACGGGCCGGCGACCTCGGCGAACCGCACACCTGGGCGACGGTCGAGGTCACCGACGAGGCCAGTGTCGCGGCGTTATTCGACGGTGTCGTGGCCCGGGAGGGCGGGCTGCACGTGGTGGTCAACTGCGCCGGTTTCAGCGGTTTCGGTCTGATCACCGATCTGGACGCCGACCAGTTCCGCTCGGTCATCGACGTCTGCCTCACCGGCGCCTTCCTGGTGATCAAGCACGCCGGCCGCCACCTGCACGACGGAGGATCGGTGGTGTCGTTGACCTCGCTCAACGCCAGACAGCCGGCGATCGGGATGAGCGCCTACTGCGCGGCGAAGGCCGGTCTGTCGATGCTCACCGAGGTGGCGGCCCTGGAACTCGGGCCGCACGGGGTGCGGGTGAACGCCGTCGCACCCGGCTTTGTGCACACCCCGCTCACCGAGGGCGCGGCGGCGATCCCGGGCGTGATCGACGAGTACGTCGAGAACACCGCACTGGGGCGCGCCGGCACCCCGGAGGACGTCGCCGCGGCGGTGGTGTTCCTGTGCTCGCCGCAATCGTCCTGGCTGACCGGAGAGGTGCTCGATCTCAACGGCGGAGCACACCTCAAGCGCTACCCGAACATCCACCAGCACCTCACCAAACTGATGGAACCCAGCTGACAGGACCAGGCCGACAGGACCAGGCCGATACCCCCAAGCCGATAGGCCCAGACCTGCCGAAGCACTAGGTTCAGTCCGGTGAAGACTGAGTTCACGCTGTCCCAGCGGCGCGCACTGGCCATCGTCACCGGCATTGCGCTGCTGTTCGGCGCCTACTTCCTGCGCCGCTACTTCATGCTGATCGTGATCGCGGCGGTCGTCGCCTTCCTCTTCTCCCCGCTCTACAACCGGCTACGGGCGAAGGTCAACGGCGGCCTGGCCACGACGATGACCGTCCTGGCAGCCCTGGCCGTCGTCGTCATCCCCATCATCGCCATCGTTTCCCTTGCGACCATTCAGATTTCGCACATGCTCATCGGCGTGGCCGCATGGGCCAAGACCGCCGACCTCAACGCACTCGGCGACAAGGCGATCGCGGCGGTCAACCACCTGCTCGAACGACTGCCGTTCCAGACTCCGACCATCACCGACGAGTCGCTGCGCGCCAACCTCGGCAAAGTGGCCCAGACCATCGGGGAGTGGCTGCTGCACACGCTGAGCGGAGCCGCCGGGGGCGCGATCGGCTTCATCACGTCGGCAATCATCTTCCTGTACGTGCTGATCTCCCTGCTGGTCAACAAGAACGAGGTGGTCGTCCTGCTGCGCCGCCTCAACCCGCTGGGCGAGGAAGTCACCGACCTCTACCTGTCCAAGACGGGTGCCATGGTGAAGGGAACAGTCAAGGGCCAGTTCATCATTGCCACCATCCAGGGCACCCTTGGCGCGGCGTCGATCTACATCGCCGGCTTCCATGACGGCTTTTTCATCTTCGCGATCTTCCTGACCGCCCTGTCGGTGATCCCGCTGGGAAGCGGAATCGTCACGATCCCGTTCGGCATCGGGATGATGTTCTTCGACAACGTCGCCGGTGGGCTCTTCGTGGTGCTGTTCCACATCATCGGCATCACCAACATCGACAATTTCCTGCGGCCGATACTGGTGCCGCGCGAGGCCCGATTGGATCCTGCGCTGATGCTGCTGTCGGTGTTCTCCGGCATCGCGATGTTCGGCTTCTTCGGGATCATCCTGGGCCCGGTGCTGATGATCCTGATCGTCACCACCATCTCGGTGTACCTGTTCGTCTACCGCGGTGTCGAGATGGCCGACCACAGCGACCCCAAGCAGTCCAAACGCCGCTACCACCG
>Ga0116183_1004049_pt1 | contig 14541 bp, 8 predicted proteins | sample AD_UKC078_MetaG_FD_89753 | JGI IMG/M metagenome (GOLD analysis project Ga0116183, IMG submission 89753) | Active sludge microbial communities of municipal wastewater-treating anaerobic digesters from USA - AD_UKC078_MetaG | ecosystem: Engineered > Bioreactor > Anaerobic > Digestate | place: USA... | reverse complement strand
TTGACGGACCAAGCTATAGATTGAAAGAGAAACTAAAGCAAATGAAATCTATAGATTGAAACCATGGGGTGGCAAAAATTAAGCCGTTGAAAAGTGGAAACTTTTAACCCGTTGGTAAGTGGCAAGAATTAACCCGTTGGCGACATTTTAACACCTCCCTGTCTCGGTTTGTGGTCTTATTATAGATAAGTATTTTACATTATGATTTCATCTCTAGGTATGGTATTATGATACTCACAATAAAAAGGGAGCATACTTCTATGTATAGCTGGTACTTTCCATCAACAGATGGTGGACAAAGAAATGGCATTAATCACGCTGGCATTGAAACTTTTTCAGGATCGCCTTTGAAATCGTTGGCAAGAGAAATATGTCAGAACTCTCTGGATGCTGTACGGGATACTGATCAGCCCTGTAAACTGGAGTTTTCTTTTTTCCAGATTCCTACTGAAAAAATACCTGGATACACTGAGGTGTCTTCAACTATTAAGGATATGGAGAGGTTTTGGAAGAAATCAACCGACCCAAAGATTAAGAATTTTTTGGAGAAAGCAAAAAAAGTATTAAATGGAAAAGAGGTGAGCGTCGCAAGGATCAGTGATTTCAATACTACAGGGCTGAGTGGGGCTGACACCGACGAAATCACCTCGAAGTGGGCAAGCCTAGTCTTAGCTGCTGGTGTTTCAAATAAGGAAAAGGGGGCGGGAGGATCTTTTGGAATTGGCAAGAGCGCTCCATTTGCATGCTCTGACCTACACATGGTCTTCTATTCTTCACTCGATGAATCAGGTGTAGAAGCATCACAAGGAGTTTTGACCCTAGCTTCTTTTACACCTGCCAATCAAGACGATGATGTAAAACAAGGTTTGGGGTATTTCGGTGTAGGCAAGAATGGCCCAATCCTTGAACTTTTGTCGATCGACCCATCTTATGAACGCACCACTACAGGTACTGATATTTATATTTTTGGGTTCAAAGATGAGGGTTATGACCGTCAGGAGCGTAATGCTGCCGTTGTATCATCCGTGATTGACGGGTTCTTTTATGCTATCTGGAATAATAAGATGGTAGTTGATGTCGATGGGATTGTAGTGGATAGTAGCAATCTCTATGAGCTCTCATTGAAATACAGGGAACAATTGTCGGAAGCGGCCTATGACTTCATCCCAATTCTTACTGAGGATACTGTGCATGAGTTCAGAAATGACAATTTCATGAACATGGGGCCTATCAAACTATTGCTTCGAGAGGCAAACGGAGCACAACGCAAGATTGCACGTATTAGAAACAACGGTATGAAGATTGATAATTACGTACCTAGGATTCTGATAGGGCGAGATTATGCTGGAATTTTTATTTCAGAAGGTGATAAAATCAATAATTTTCTTAGACACCTTGAAGGACCGATGCACACCAAATGGGAACCGGCAAGGGCACAAAAGCCACGATATGCAGGCCAAGTCATAGGTCAAATCAATAAATTCATTTCGGAAAGTATAAAGCAACTGATAGTACAAAATGAAGAGGAGATCCTAGAAGTAGATCTAGGTGATATTTTGCCAGATTTGTTAGCAGAAGACATAAAAAGAACAGAGAAAGAGAATAGAACAGAGGCTATCGTGGACACTCTGGTAAAAATTGATAGCAAAAGAATCAAACTATCAAAACAACGATCATCATCAATCGGGGGTAGCGTCAGTACAAAGTCCCAGGAGGATGAGACAGGGGATGAAGATCAAGGGAGTGGTTTTATTAGAGGAGGTGAGGGGAGCACCAACCCGGGAGAGAAAGACCCGACAGCCGGGGGGCAGGAAGGGGAGGAGCCAACCAAAATTAAAGATGTGGACATTAGCATTATTGATGCAAGGGTAATCTGCCCCGACTCATCAAAAGGGGTTTATTATTTTTCATTCATGCCAGCGAAAGATGCAACTAATGTGAAGTTGCAAGTATTTGAAGCCGCAGAAACCAATGCGGTTGTGGCTGATGTGATTTTTGCAAATGCCAATGGGCAAGAACTGGATTTAATAAATAGAAACACGATTTCTATCCCGGAAGTACACGCTAATGTTTTAACAACAATCCAAGTCAAAATTGACATGGATGACTATTGTGCAATGGAGTTTAAGTTAAATGGTCAACTCTCATAGATACTACCCATATCCCGTCCTCTCAGAAGTATCTGACGACTATCATGATTCTAGCTTTTTGGCGAATGTAGAGTATTCATACTCCCAAGATTTTCTAGAATTCAGCTTTAAAGCTGATACTGACAACAAAGGATTGTTTGATTTAATCGATAGCGACCATGCCGTATTTGCATTTCATATGGAGTGCCCACAGACTAGCTATAGGCGTGTCGTTACGTTCAAGGGCACTGAGCATGAAACCCGAATCAGGGACAATAGGCTTAGTGGAAAATTACAGGTTTGTCCTTTCATCGTAGCCACCAAACCAATTGTCGAGTACTCCAACGATAAATTCAACTCAGATTACCAGGGATTCAAATTCAATTTAGAAGCAGGGTCTGTCCTGGCAATCGCATCCTGTTATGAATTTACTATCCAGAAGGAAAAAGATGAATTATCAAAGATCCCTTCAATCTTTTACATCACAAAACATCAGGATAAGAATTTCAAGGGATTTGATATTACATATCCACAAGATCGCATAGGTGTATTGCTCGGAGAGAAGGAGTATCAGCAATATAGAGTGTTGAACAATAATGCTCTAATCAAGAATACGTTGATAACATTCCTGATTTTACCCGCACTGGCGCAGGTATTGAAAATCTTCAAATCGGAAGATCCTGTTGTGTTGGAGCAATATTCAGGATATCGATGGTTTAAGTCAATTCAATATCGAGCTGATCAACTTGACATAGATCTAGCAGAAATAGATATGCCGGAAATACTGCTTGCGCAAACCCTTTTGAACTACCCAGTATTGTCCTCTTTGTTTGAATTGGCAGATGTGCTGTTATTGCAAGATTCTGGATCATATGGAGAAGAGTTTTAATGAGCACTACCACTTTTTTGCCGCTCCTCACAGAAAACCGGATTACAGAAATGAAGATTGAACTGGATAAAGGAGTATTGCTAGAAAAGTTCCAAAACCCGACAAATGATTGGCTCAAGGAGTTTTTCGAGGATGATCCATTCAGGGAAACAAATATCGCCTACACCCCGTTTAGTCTACACATGGAGGCTGAAAGGCCACAAGATTCGGAAGCCATGAACATCCGATTAGTCTACGGGAATTTGATGCACTTATCTGACTCCCAGGCGTCGGATGAACGTCTTTGGGCAGCTCTCTGCCTAGGCCCATTTTATTCCTATGTGCAATACCGTTGGGGTGTTTCATCCGAACAAAAAATACGAGACCACTTCTTCTTCAACTTTGGGCCAAGACGCTCAGTCATAAGAAACGCAATCTCCCGACTTTGGTGGATAGGTCGACTCTCCTACGAGGAAACATTAGCTGACCCCTTTGCATATTCCGACTACTTGAGTAAACACGCAGATTTTATATTTCATGTGTTTGAGCTTAACCTGTCCAATAATAAACAACTGGTACGAACCCTCATGGAAATATTGTTAGAGTTTGAGGACAATAACATAAACGTCAATACTAATCACCTTGGGGCATTGATGAAATATTTCAATGTTCTCGGTGGGACGTATATCCTAGATATGATGCCAACAGAAACTTTGCAAGAAAAACTACGATTAAGGCTTCATAGAATTGTCAAGGAAGAGTAGATTGGACGCTTCTTTTTACTTGTCGAGATTGTTACCGTTTGATCCTTTGACCACCAGGATCTGGAAATTCCCCATTCTGGATGCATCAATCGACACGCGGGACCTTACTCTACAAATATTTGAATTCTTCAAAGGGTATGGAGCCGATCTACATGATGCTGCAACAGGGGGGACACGGAAGACAATTGTTGAGGATGTGTTACATATTCTCCAGGTAATAGGCTTGGTGAATGTAGATGATACCAGCGAATTCTCAGCATCCCAACCGTTGCAAATGGCACTGGACGGTAAACTTGACTTCTCCTCTCTCTTCCAGGCTGCTCTTTTAGCCTTCCAATATCCTTGCCCGTACCCAATAAAAGAGTTTTTGGACTTGGATCGAGGGATGACCATAAAGCCATTTTTGACTCTATCAGAGCTCCTGCATGATCCTGACCTGGATTACCATCTTAAGAAACAAGAAATCAGAATTGTACTATCCTATGGAAACAATATTCCGTCGATAGACATCTGTAAAGAAAGGATTCTTGATTTTAGAAATACAGGCAAGTGGAAGATTTTGAGAAATTATAAATATGAATTCTATGATTTGAATTTCAATCTATCTCCAAATGAGTTGATTCTCAGAATAGATAACCATGCTGTAAATTTCTGGAACTTACTGATCACGTCCCAAATCGGTATAGAAAGCTCAGAGTCCACATTGACCTTCAATAATGAATTAGAGCCTCTGTATGGGCTGGCACTCAAGAAAAAAGATAAGTTCATCTTACATGCTGATGCTGAAGTCTTTAGGAACATCCATGAGGCGAGGCTCTTCAGCCTCTTAAGGGATTATGTAATTGGATACCAATTGGGGTATCAGACCACTGATTCCAATGATCCTGACTCTATTGATCTAGGCACCGAAACGGAAGAATTTGCAGCAGATGAAGAGAATGCAAGGCGAGCTACTGTCAGAACACACAGGAAAGCAGGTTACCCACAAAGAAAATCCAGGCAATTTGTTGCTATAAACGATATTGTCCAAAAATATCATCCAGAAGGGATTAATTTGAACAACCCTGAGGATCTTGTCAATCTTGCCATCATCTTGCAGAGAGAATACCCAACAGTAAATTTTGCTAAGGACCAAGATGGATTGAAACGGATTTGTAGAAGGCAACTCATTGATTGGGGAGATAATACGTACATTTCTCTGGAATCTATCAGATACACTCAAAGTCTCATGGATGAAGTGGTAGAGTACATCAAAAACAGTCCACAACCATCCATGTATTTTTCATCCTTGTTCGATGAGTTTCGAGGTAGGTTCAAATTCCAGACGAATATCCAAAACCCAGCTGGGCTCAAAAGCCTTCTGCAAATCCTATATCCTGACGAATTTGATTATGGGAACCTTCAAGTATCTAAAGTGGGGGAACATGCTGGCAGTTTTAGCTCTGAATTTGAAAGACTAGTACGTAGCACTGGCGGCCCGATAAGTAGAGCAGTGATCATTGAGCAACTTTTTGGAGGCGATTCGAATGTTTTTTCCAGTGAAATGAGAAAAGCTCAGGATGTCATCAAGTGGGGTGACACAACGTATCATCATGTTGCTTGTCTTGAGTATGCCACTGAGTTAAAAACCAAGTTGCAAAACATATTGGATGAGCAAATCCGAAAATATGATGGATTTACAAGCATGAAAGTCTTGTATGACGCATGTTCAAAACAGTATGGAAGTGAGCTGTCACTGTTGCATATCAATTCAGAAATAGAGTTATTTAATTTTTCCCAGTATGCCTTTGGGTCGGAGTATAGATTCTCTCAACCTAACATCTATCAGTCTGGACTACCATACACAACGATACCTGAGGCCATTCAGGCTCGATTTGCCGAACGACCATTTGAATTTGAAGAAGTGATGTCTTACGGTGAATTCTTTTCATGGAGCGCTATGTCCATAACAAATGGCATTACAGGGATGTTGGCACAAGAGAGCCACAAGAGAATCTCAGAGCAACAGTATATCCCCCACATATTATTCTTAGACAAATACAGTATGCACATTGATGCGGTCAATAAGCGTCTTGAAAAAGAGTTTGTTGATACTCGCTATGTTCTCTCATCATCTCTAATTCCATTCGACCAATTTCCAGCTTTTGGGTTAGCCTGGAATGAGTATCTGCTGGAGTCATTCCTTTCGCTGCAAGGATCAGAATTCAGGAGTATCGCGGTGGATAAAGAGAATAGCTTGAGTTATTTTTACCTAATAGTAAGAAATGATTCTCAAATCTTTGACTACGATCAATTGGTTCTGACACAAATAAAACAAAAAGCAATCAGGACAATATCAGAGAGTGAGTTCGAGGAATTTTTGCTCGACATGGGACTTACTGAAGCAACGATTCCCAGAGAGTTGAAAAAAAGTCATTTGATGCAGAACCGTGGGAAATATTGGAGTTTCTCTTGGTAGGTATCACCTTGACCTAATAGACGATATTGAATATTCAACGTAGCAATTAACCTCAACATTTTTCAACATTCTATGTTGGGGGTTACCGACAGGTAGGATATACCTGCAAAACTCTTTAGGATAGCTTCAAAAATGATTTTTGCACCTTGGCAGGGAACAGCCATGCCTATTTGTCTCCTTACCTTCTCTTTGTTTCCCATAAAGTAGAAATCATCGGGAAAGGTTTGTAATCTGGCACGTTCTCTATTTGTGAGGGCCCGTGGTTCAGACCAGTGGTAGATGTGAGTACCACCACCACCAGATCCTGTTACAGTGTATGCAGGTTTTTCAGGATCTAGGCGTCGATAGATTTGACTTATCCTAGCACCTTTTACATGTAGCTTTAGGTGGTCAGGAAGATTTGCATTGAATGCGTTTTCTCCTGGCTTAATGTGTTGGAGCCGCTCGATGACGGTAGGGGATTGTCGAGTCAATTCATTGTTGTAAGCACCTTCATCAATAGGTGGATTTTCAATGGCATGACGGCAGCTATTATCAAGATGTGAGTAAATAGATGGGTCTGGGATTTTGAACTCCAGATCAAGATCATTTCTTATTCCTATGATGATAACCCTGTGTCGAGCTTGGGGCAGTCCATATTGTTCGAACTTATACAGATGCGGATAGATTTTATATCCGCTGTCTCTAAGGTCTCTCAGAATGAGTTGGAAGGTATTCCCTTGGTTTGCAGAACGAATCCCTCCGACATTCTCTGCTAAGAACCACTGTGGCTTGAAGTGATGTAGGGCATTAACCCCATAACTATAAAGTGGCCCATAGGTGCCATTAATACCTTTCTGTTGACCAACTAAAGAAAAATCATTGCATGGGAAACCGAAGGATAACGCATCGATCTCTTCTAATAAGTTTAAGTCCAATTTCCTGGTGTCATTACAAATAACAGATGTTGGGTTATCCGGACAAATGTTATGAATATAGGTGTTGCAAGAATCTTGATCGATATCGTTTGCCCATTGATGGAGGATTTGCATACCAGGAACCTGGGCTAACTGGGCTCCTTTGGCTAAACCACCAGGACCACAAAATAATTCACCTAACCTGAAGACAGTTATGTCCATTAACGTACTCCGTCTTTGTCATCAAATATGACTTTCATATTAGAGGAATTCAGCAAAAGGGTCCTGGATTCAGACTCTAACAAAACTGTCCGTTGTAGATTTGACAATTTCACTATTGCAGTATAGCAGCGCTAGACTAAATCTACCAGCATGAAAGATCTTTCGTTTCAGCTTGTATACATCGGGAGCATCTATTGATGGTGAATAAATCAATTTACTCCTCTTGCACACTCTTGAGGCATAGGCAGGTATTCTTTTTCAGCAAACCAATCTATGGGTTTTAATTACCCAATAATGATTTCTGATATAGGATAATACACGACACATTGTCGCCCATCTTCACCGTCAATACTAAAGCGTCCTATTTTATTTTCTCTGGTATTGAATCTCCATGTAACACATTGCCTCTTCCCCTCATACCATCCATAGGTATTCCTTGTATACGGAAGACCATCCTGGACCTTCTTCCACTTGGATGCAGGCATTCGAAATGAGGATTGTGCATCACCATTCCCCCAGAAAGCGGTCAGGGTAACCATAGGAACAGGCCTACTTTTGGATAAGAGCTTCTTCTTTGTCTTTGCAGTCATTTAACATCCCCATTTTGGGCTCAATTCTCTGAAAAATCACAATCATCAATCTTGAGTGTTGCACTGTTCTCCTTTACGGTTCTTATTGTGTCCGAAGGTACTTCTTCATCGAAGTCGGCTTGGACTTCGAGCATGATCTTGACCTTGCTTCCCTTAAGGGAGAAGAGATGACTCAAGATCTCCTCATTGATCAGGCCCAATGTCTTCACATATCTGGTTGGATCAATTTCTGTACTAAGGTAGAAGTGTGTTGGGCCATCTGGCAAAGGCATTGGTGGGGGAGTTAGTGGAGTCCCCGGTAGAGTTTCTGATCCCTTAACCCCACCGCCTTCTTCTGTAATTATAGGTTCTTTGGTTTTTTGTTCCTCTGCTGCCGTAGCTCTTATCAAATAGTCTGACTGATGGACACTATCAATAGATTGATTAAATCTGACATTGATATATGACTCATCCTCAACATTTGATGCTAAGCCGAAGAACGCATCACTTTTTACTCCTTCCTTGATGCAATCCTCAAGAACATTGATGTCAGAGAGTCTCGGTAAATAGCAGTACTTACAGAAATTCTCCCATAGTTCCTTGACTTGAATTGAATCTCTATCCTTCCACAACAGACGGTCAAGTTCCTGTAACAATAAGATTGGTGCCCACTTTGTGATGGCGGATTCGTCGCCTATCATTTTCCTGGCAGCCTTTGATACACAATTGCCGTCAGAACCTGAGATACGTTGGATTTCCCATTCAATCTCATGGGACTTCTTTGTAAGATCGATTGTGGGCAGTAAGAGCCAGGAGTAGAGGTCATTGAGGCGAAGATTGATGGTGTTGTCCCCTTCTCTGATACTTGCCGTTATTTCCCTCTTCTGTTGAGGTTCGAGGGATAAGTTCTCCTCTTCCTGTTGAATGGTCTGCCAGGCGATAAACTCTTTGACTTTCCCATAGAGTGTTGAGTAGATTGATGCGTCAGCACATACGAATGCCAACATGTTCTTGTATTGTCGAGGGGCTCCTCCTCTGTTGTTCAGGGCATCAGTAACCCAAGTAAGGGCACTACTGTCATTCTCTTTCTGTGCATGGCTGTACTTGGGACTGAGAATGACGAGCTTCAGAATCTGCTCATCAGGGATATCTGCTGAACTACTCGGACAGCTATGGACACTTTGGAATGGATCGGTCTTCACAAGTTTTCTTAATCGACTTTCGAGTTCCAGTATCACATCGGCATCCGACACCAACGTAGAGCGATCGAGCATCATCTTTCGAAGGGTGGGGCGGGTATCATACCAGAATCTACTGTAATCATGATTGGAGTAGAGATATGTCAACGAATTTCTCAGCGTGTTAAGAGCATCATTGAAGATGGCGATTTGCTCTCCTGGTTGCACAACACCGAGCCGTATTCTTGCTTGTTCGATTCCCCTAACATTCATCTGGCGAACTGACGGTGCACTGCCAAGAAAGATTGTTCGTGCAATCCTTCGTGACGCAAGGGATTTGCCAAACCGTGGTTGCTTCTGGTCGGTCTTGAAGGGAACAGACTTCAACCCGTCGACATCACGTTCGATCACAGAGTTCCATGTGTCGGGGAGATATCGGGTCAACTCATTCTTGATGTCAGGGGTGTCCAGAGACAAGGAGGCTGGCATGATCAGAAGGCTCTGGTCATTCTTGATCCACAGGTCATAGACAACAGCAGCCAGGAGGCGCAGAACGCCTCGTGTCCGCTGGAAGCTTTCGAGGGTCGACCAATCATCATAGAGCCGGTCAAAGACCTCAGGATGAATGGGATAACAGGAAATCATACGCTCCTTGTAATCAAGCTCTTTCGTTTCAAGGGGGAAGTCTTGGCTACTATCTCGATACATCTGGAGGAAGGCAGAACAGACTCTATCACGTGCCTCCTCGTCCTTGACTTGGCCAAAGAGACGTCTACGTACAACTTCAAACCCTTCTTCAGCACCAACAGGCTTCCAAATTGACTCCTTACGTTTATAGATATGTTCTATGGCTTTCAAAACCTGTTGTCCTGCCTCTCCCCCAATTTCAAGATCTGATTCAGGAAGGGATGCAACAACGATACTGCTCTTGCTATTACTTGCAGCTTCAGTCAACTCCTGGATGAAGGCGATGAAGTTATCATAGGTGCCTGCTGGCAGACCCTCGACTCCGTAGAGTTTTTTACCATAGGCCACCAATTCGTCTACGAGGATCATGCAAGACCCACAGCGATTGAACAGTGCTGTCAAAGCCTCGGAGCCAGGAGATACGCCTTTTGAATCGGCCTTCTTAACGTAATCGTAGAGGCTTCGATCTCCCATGGATTCAGCTAGTTGTGCTGCTATCTCTCCCCATAGCGTATTGATCGTTATACCTGGCATATTTGGTGGACGCTTGGATACAGCAGGGTTCAGTGCCGTACCAACTATTACCGCAACGTGAACCCGGGGGAGTGAGGAGACTTGAGCTTCTTTGAGCACTTCTCCAATCGATGGCTTGATGGTCTCTAAAGAGACTTTACCACGAAGAAGGTGGTACAGAGCCAACATACTGTGGGTCTTTCCTCCACCGAAGGCAGTCTTGAGTTGGACAACAGGTTCTCCACCTTTGCCTGTGACACGCTTTATCGCCTCAACAAGCAATCCCTTCATACCCGTTGTCACATAGGTGCGGTTGAAGAACTCGATTGGGTCACGGTACTCGAGAGAACCCTCACCCCTAGCTACTTGGGAGAGGTCGGCAGCAAACTCAGCATTCTTGTACTGATTGGTCGCTACATCTGGGTGGGGGTCAATAATCTCTCTCCACGGCTTCAGCCCACTTTGGGTAACCTCGCGCATGATGCCGGCATTCTTTGGTGGTTCAACGGCAATAGGACGTTTCCTAATAACAGCTTTTTTTGAGCCCTCAGCTGACCCATACACGGCTGTCCTTAGCAAGTTGTCAATCTGTTCTTTTTCACCATCATCGATTTGGTCTACCAAGAAAGACATGGTGTCTAGAGCACGTCTTGTTTCAGTTTCGCTAAAATCTTTTTGACCAATATGAGCCCACTTGTTTCTAACAGCGATAAGCTCATTTGCCCAGCTACGATGACTATTGGATAGTTTTTTCTTAAAAATTTCATTCCACTGTCTATCAATTAACTGGAGGCATTTTAGCACATCAAGGCTTTGAATAAGTTCTTCATCATCGCCTTCTGTTGGTAAATTAGACATTTGGTCATAGCTAAATTTGTCGAGGACGCCATATTCCCACCATTTGTCACCATATTCAGCCTTGAGTTCCCGCATGAGATAAGGGGCTAGAGCGTTTAGGGTATGTCTGAATCCTTTGTTAACGTAGTCATGGTTCTTCATATAATGATCCTCCTAATCAAACTGCAATTCACCAGGCCTGAATTCACTCTTTGTTTGAGTGACTGCCAATTGTATATCTGGCCATGTGGTGACCAGACTGTTATATGCGAATGCCTCAGCAGCCCATCCTTTTCGTTCAGAAACCGTATAGAGACGATACGCCAATGCCTTGGCATTCTCAGCAATGGAGCTGTCTAGTTTCCGTAAGATTTGTGCAGCTCCCTCAATCCCATCCTGTTCGAAGGCATAGGTCATCTGCTGAGTAACCAGCCAGACACACGATGCATTCAGTGGCGAGAAATCTTTCAATTCTGCACGTTCAAATAGTTGTACGTTGCCCTTTTCGGCAGAGAGGACACCTTTGTGAACCAAAGAAGGAATTGCAACACCTTTGGCTGAAGCCAAAGTTTCTGCTTGACCATATTTCATAGGGTTATATGCCGATTGAGAGAAGAAATCGACACAGAATCGACTTTCAGGATCGAGGTCCCCTTCTTGTTCATTGAAATAGAGATCAATCTCACGATTGATTTGAGCCAGAGCGGCACGTACCGTCATGGGAGTGCCGTCTGCTTCAATGATCTTGCCATTCCGTGAGAAGATGGCCATACCAGGCCCTATAGAAGCTTGGGCCAGATCAACTGGGGCAATATTGGCTTGCTGCAGCTTCTTCAAAGCATCCTTCATCTCGCGTTGAAGTATAGAAAGAAAGTCACGTCGGGACATTGTGTCGTTTGAATGTGAACGTTTTCTACAAACTAGCACTATTGAAGAAGCAAGAGCATTTGAACCAATAGCGACGGTCCTGACACTTCTTTCGGTTCTAATTGGCCATGTACCTGTAATAGCAAAACCAGCAGTGATTAATGCTGTGAGCATGGTTTCCCAACCGGTGGAAGCGGTTGAAGGGGCATCTTCTGTACCATCGGAGTTCGCTGTCTCTGATTGTTTGAAGGCATAGAACACGGTGACCGGAATGTCCTCCCGGGTGTAGGTATGTATCCGATTGAAGGTCTCCAACATCCCCGATTCAAAGAAATCCTTGGCTCTTTCCGTATCACCTTCAAAACGGTAGGGTGTTGCGACCAACTCTTCAGCTTTGGGAACGAGCATTGTTCGAAAGAGTTGGGGATAAGTGTTTCGAAGAGACTGCCGCATCCATACGTAAAAGAAATCTGAAAGATCAGCATATCCGATGTTGTCGTAATATGGAGGATCTGTAGATACCATGATTGAGCGCAAAGCATTATCGATGGTCGCATCTGCTTGTTTCACGACTCCCGGCTCAGTGTTAATAGGAAACTCAACAATGTTCTTGAGAATCCAATCTAAGGTATTGGCAAAGCTTCCTGTTGAAGCGCTGAATGGATTTGCCTCTGTATAGTCCCAGACCATTGGAATTGCTTGCCTAGCAAAAGTACTGCGTATTGTTTCTCTATCAGCGGTCCAAGAACAAATTGTAGAATGATAGTCTGTAAGTTTATCAACCACAAAGGCTAGATATACTCCTATTGCTTCCCCATACGCTTGAGCACCAGAGCCTCCTGCATAAAGGCCAATGTTGTCATCAGACATACCTGATTTGATAGCATCAATGTATGCTTGGTGTTGGGCTTCTTTGACAAGGTCGCTGAAAGTTGTAAGGGTTGTCAGTTGACGGTTTGAAAAAAGGTCTGAGATTTCATCGAATCCATACAAAGATACATTCACTCTGGATTTTCCGCTTAGCTGGCCAGAAGGATAGTCTAATGGTCGTTCTGTTGTGGCAACTAGAATATGAGCCTTGTCCGGAGACAGATATAACCTACCGTTTGGTCCTTCTGCCACGATAGCCATTAATTGAGCACGGAGACCTATTGTTGATCCCTGTTCCCGAATATAGGGAAAACCGACGGGAGTATCACAACAGGGACAGGTGGCACCGCTTCTATTGATTGTCCCTTCTGGTTGCTTGGCTTCACCAGGACAGACACTATATTTAATCTGACTCCTTTTGATATCCAATGCTATATGGTGTTCTTTTCCTTTTTTCTTGGAAAGTGTAAACGATCTTACAAGAGGCATCTCACATCCACATACTGGGTTCGGGCACTTCACAGTCCTCGCCCAGATCCAAGCTATGACAGTGGCTTCGGAGCCATCAGGAAGTTTTGCTTTGGGATAGAGATGTCCAATACGTTTGAACGCCTCTTCTCTCATCCAGTTGCCGTAGTATTCAACATCAGCAGCAAGGCCATAATGGCCTCCCGTAGTCTTTCCATCTAAATCGGTGTAATTCGGGTTGACTGGCCTTTGACCCTCAAATTTGGGAGGGATTTCAATCATTGCCTTGTTGATCATGACCGCTACAGGATTGAGGTCACTAGCATGAACTTTCAGCCCAAGGCGCTGAGCCTCGAGGGGAATTGCTCCACCTCCTGCGAAAGGATCAAGGAACTCAGGGGGATTGCCATCTGTTGATTTGAGTATCTCCTCCTTAGCCTGTGCAAGGATTCGCTCATCGTTTGAGTTTTCCCAGATAACCAAGTCCTCAAGTATTTTGAAGAGCCGTTTTCGCTCTTTGTCCTGGGCTTCTTCTGTCGGAAACTTGTCAGGATGTGAGGAGGGGTCGTCGACGAGTGATGAAAAGATGACGGCTCTGGCTGCAGCCAGAGGGCGGCGTGCCCACCAGAGGTGGAGTGTCGATGGATGGCCGTGGTGTATTGATTTCTCCCTAGCAGATGCTGCGTTGATAGCATCAAGGGGGAGGGCGACTTCAATCAGTTTCTTCTTCATGGCGTAATGCTCCGTGTTTCTGTATGATCAACTCGTGCTGTTCGTTTGAGTGTAGCGATATCGAAGTTAGTGCTGGTCGATGATTCATCAGGTATTGCACTGAATGGCTCGACCAGGTAGGTGACATGTGCTTCAGTTTCATCTATCTCAACCAAGGCGAGGATGTACTGCTCAGGTTTGTTGAAGGATGTAAGTATTTCATTCTTGGTGACGGTAACTGTGGTAGCACCATTCGTCCTTCCCTTTACCTCGATGAAGCGATACATCTTGTTCAGGACTTTCCTGTCGTTGGTGGGTACCTCTGATTCGATGTCATAGCCCTTGTTCAAGGCTCCGACATCCGTTGGTCTGAATCCTAGCTGCTCTTCGATAGCCATGACCGCATTCATGGCTATCAGCTCAATCGTCTTTCGGTCTCGACCGAAGATGTCTACGGTAGATGGAGCCTGCTTGCCCAAGAGGGACGATGGGATTATAACGGCT